>Ga0247611_10008948_pt1 | contig 12186 bp, 14 predicted proteins | sample 177DNAGHGhighgp2_FD_192422 | JGI IMG/M metagenome (GOLD analysis project Ga0247611, IMG submission 192422) | Sheep rumen microbial communities from Palmerston North, Manawatu-Wanganui, New Zealand - 1770 DNA GHGhigh gp2 | ecosystem: Host-associated > Mammals > Digestive system > Stomach > Rumen... | reverse complement strand
ATCGGTACTAACATTAAGATTCATTGTTTTGCTGATGAGAAGCATCTAAAACCAAGGATAGAATAAAAGTAAGAAGTCAAGCAATAAAATGCTTGACTTTTTTTATAATTTATGGTATAATAAAATAAAAAAGAAAGGAAATAATTATGCAGACACATATTATTGAAAAACAAACTTGTGATATGGGTAATGGAAAAGGTGAATATATCTTTTCAAATATGACTTTAAAACAAGTTTTAGATTGGTTTGAACAAAACCTACACGACTGGGGAACAATTATAATCCAATTCAAAGATGGAGATATTTTAAGAAAATTTGACTATAATTTATATAATGATTCACAATTCTATCATCATTTAAGTTGGGAATACAGTTTATCGGTAGAAAAAATAGAATTCTATTATTGTTTTATGAATAAGGACATTATTATTTATTTAAATAAATAAGTCAAACCAAAAGGTTTGACTTTTTTTATAATTTATGGTATAATAAAATGAAAAGAAAAGGAGGATTGATATAGTGGCTTATGATATTAACTCAATTGAAAGTTTAAGTTTTAGAGAAGGTGTACGAACCCGAATAAATATGTATCTTGGGAGTGATGATAATGAAGGCACTTATCAGGCTTTAAAAGAGATTATTAATAATAGTACAGACGAAGCACTTGCTGGTTTTGGAGATGCAATCAAAATTACTGTTAATGAAACAGAAAATTGGGTATCAGTAATTGACCACGGGCGCGGCGTCCCTTTTGGTATTCGTGAAGATGGCGAAAATGTATTGGTATCTATTTATTCTAAATCACATACAGGCGGTAAATTTAATAATAACGTATATAAAAACGCATCGGGATTAAATGGGATTGGCGCAAAATGCGTTTGTTTATCTTCTGAAAAATTTGAAGTTCAAAGTATTCGTGACGGTAAAACCGCATGTGCCTATTTTGAGAAAGGCAATTTAATTGATTATAAAGAAGGCAATACAAAAGAAAAAAATGGTACATATGTGCGATTTAAGCCTGATAGAGAAGTATTTAAAAATGGTGAAATAGGATATTCATATGAACGTATCTGTAATGATATTCATGATATTTCATATTTATATCCTGGCATTAAATTTATTGTCTCAAATGAAATAGAAGAAAAAGTATATTGTGCTAAAAATGGTATTGTTGATTTTGTAAGTGATAATGTAAATAAACCACTTCAAAAGCATATATTAACAGCATCAGCAGATGATGGAACTGATAGTGTAGAAATTGCTTTTCAATGGGGTACTAAAAAAGAAACACCATATGTATTTGTAAATGGTCTTCGCTGTCCTGAGCTTGGAACACCAGTTACAGGTGCTCGCGCAGCAATTACTAAAACATTTAATTTATTAGCAAATGAAAATTTTGATGGCGAATATATTCGTAAAAATTTATTTTATGTAATTAATTGTAAAGTAGAAAATCCTTCATTTGCTAATCAGACAAAAACAAAAATTAATAATCCATCATTACGTACTCTTGCTACAACAGCATTTACTGCGGCATTAAAGGAAATGAATATTAAATACAATAGTGAATTTAATGCTATTGCAGAAATGCTTAAAAAAATTGAAAAAGCAGAGGCCGCCGCAGATAAAGCAAGAAATGCAGTTCTTAATTTTGAAAAGAAAGAAGTAGAACAAAAGAAACAAAAAATTACTTCATCAGATAAATTTAAAGATTGCGAAAAGCACGGACAAGATTCAATGCTGATTATATGCGAAGGTAATTCTGCACTTGGTGGCCTTATGCCGGCGCGTGATGTAATTAAAGAAGCGTTATATGCTGTGCGCGGTAAGGTAAAGAATTTGTTAAAGCATCCACTTGATGAATGTCTGGAAAATCAGGAAGTTTCTGATATTATTATGGCACTTGGATGTGGGATTCAGAATAAATATAATAGTAAAAAATTAAATTATGGTAAAGTGGCTATTGCGACAGATGCTGATGTCGATGGTTTTTCTATCATGTGCTTAATCTCTACTCTATTTTATGTCTTAATGCCTAAGTTTATTGAAGAAGGTAGACTTTGTTGGCTTCGTGCTCCACTTTATCGTTTAACCAAAGGCGATAAGCGAGTATTTGCTTATGATGACAAAGAACTTGAACAAATGCGAGTTAAATATAGTGGATGGGAACAAGGAAGAAATAAGGGCCTCGGGGAAATGAGTGCAGATGATATGGCTGCCTCAATGATGCATCCTGAAAATCGTAGACTTGAAGTTCTAACAATTCATGACATCGCAGCTGCGGCTGAAAGTATTATGATGCTAATGGGGCCAGAAGTTGAAGGCAGACGAGATTTCTTGTTTGAGAATGTTGATTTTAGTATTTTAAATAGGTGATAATATGGCAGTATGTGGAATTTATAAAATTACAGAAAAAGAAACTAATAAATGTTACATTGGACAATCAAAAGATATTTATGAACGATTAAAACAACATAGCACTGATACATATTCAGAAGATGATTGGCATACTAAATTTCAATCTAACCCAGAAAAATTTACTTTTGAAATATTAGTAAGATGTGACCCTGAAGATTTAGATAATGAAGAAAGTTATTATATATATAAATATAATAGTATACAACAAGGATATAATAAAAAAAATGGCAATCATAGTATTTTTAAAACTGCTATAAATAAATTATTTAAATTAAACAGTAACAGTGATAATAATAGTAATAATAATGAAAAGAAAATGAAAATAGAAAAAAATAGTTATTTATATTCAGTAGAAGATTTAATTAATCAAATTAATTTATCAAAAGCAACTTTTTATGAACAAAAGAAAAAAAATATTTCTTTTTTTAATGATAATTCAAAAAAAATAAAAGAAGGGTGTATTTCAAAACCAAAAATTAAATATAATAAAAAAATTTTTGATATGTTACTTCAACAATATGGAGAAAAGAATAGATAAATAAAATATAAAAGGAGAAACTATACTAAAACTTTAATTAATTTTAGTATTTTGAATAAGTGATACAATGATAAATGAAATACAAAAAGTAATGGATGTTTTATTAAAAAATTTTGATTATGTATATTGCGATAATTGCAAATATTATGATACTAATTCATGTGATGAATGTCATAGAAAATATATGAATTGGGCATTATCCGATGATGCTGCTAGAAAGTTAGCAGAAGAAATTATAGAAGCAATAACTAATAAATAAATAATTGACAATAATAAAAATTTATGATATAATATAATAAATGAAAGAAAAGGAAGTGAAATAATTGATTAAAGAAGTAGACTTCCAGAATACAATAGAAAATGCCTTTTTGAAGTATGGCGCGGCAATTGCGCAAGATCGTGCTGTACCTGATGTACGAGACTTTTTGAAGCCAGGGTTACGACAAGGTTTATATGCTCAATATAGTAATAAATTGACATATAAAGACAAGTTTCAAAAGGCCCAAAAGAGTGTCGCTGCGGCGATGGCTCAGAGTTATGTTCACGGTAGGTAAGATGCTAAAAAATTAAAATTTTCGGTGTAAAATATCATATAACTTGCTTATTCGTGCTACAAAATAAATAGAGGTGAGTTATATGAAAAAGAAATTACAAAATATTTTAAATGCAGCAAAATATATCGTAGACCATCCAGAAGTTAGTATTAGTCAGGCGGCTAAGATATTTAAAGTAGATAGAAATGCAGTAAGTAAAACAATCCCAGAAATTGATTATTATACTATATTTAAAGATGATGGATATTGTTATGGGTTTGATGATAATGAACTAGAAATGATAAATTATTATCTTGAACATCCCCATATTAAATATCTTGAATTACAAAGAATGTTTAATTCTACTGCAACAAGTAGAACATTCAAAAATTGGCTGAATATATTAGGAAAAGAATATTAGCCACATTATAAATATAGTAATAATAAAAATGCTTTTAATTCTATTGAAACAGAAGAAGATGCTTACTGGTTAGGATTTATTACTGCTGATGGATACATAAATGAAACTAATGGATGGCTAAATATTTCTTTAGGAGAAATTGATATAGAACATCTAAAAAAGTTTCTACGATATATGAATTGTACTGAGGAAGAAATTCCACAAATGATTAAGCAACATTTTGGTGGCGCATATACAAAAGATAATATTACTTATCAAGTTGTTATTTGCGGACGTCAACTTGTGAATAATTTAAAACAATATGGGTTATTTCAAGGGAAAAGCGGAAAAGAAATCCCATATAAATGTAAGACTATTCAATTAGAGATTGCTTATATCCGTGGATTATTAGATGGTGATGGATATATTAGAAGTACAGAATATGGAGTTGGACTAGTTGGTTCTAAAGAAATATTAGAATATGTACGAAATTTCTTTATTGGACAATTAAACTGGAAAAATACTTCTGAAAAATATATACATCCACATGGTACAATATATAAATTTGCTGTTGGCGGGAAAAGTATTTCAAAAGATATACTACATTTACTATATGATAATAGTAGTATTTATTTAGACCGAAAATATAATTTATATAAGCAATATTGCCGTGATTAAATCGCGGAATTAAACGGGAAGGCTTTACTGCTAATCCGAACCGAAGGCTATATTAAGTATAGTCAGGGGCAACGCATAGAGAGTGAAAAGATATAATCTCTCCACGAGGCCGCGACATTTAATTAAATTAAATGAAAAGATATGCTAAACTGGGCTAGAATTGACTAGCTGATGAAAATGAAGGAAACTTCCAGAGATTTGGATAAAAAGCCAAATGATAATAACAATTTTGGATATTGCAATGTATGATACTTTTATTCGTGCGGCAAGACCTTGGTCATATCGTTATCCGCTTGAAGCAGTTCAAGGTAACTTCGGTAATCCTACTTCTCCTGATAGCCATGCAGCAGCGCGTTATGTTGAGATGAAAGCCGCCGAAGTATCTAATATTTTATTTGATGGCTTAAAGAAAAATGCAATTGGTGATGAATATTATTCTAACTATGATGATACAGAAATGATTCCAAGTGTATTCCCATCAATTGGATTTTGGAATATTGTTAATGGATGTTCTGGTATTGCGGTTGCTCTTGCTACAAGCGTTCCCACTTTTAATCTTAAAGAAGTAAATAATGCTTTAATTACTTTAATTAAAAACCCTAATGCTTCATTTGATGAAATTTATTGTGTACCTGATTTTCCTTGCGGCGGTACTATTACCAATGCTAATGCAATTAAAGAATCATTAAGAAACGGGAAAGGCGAATCAATTAGATTAAGAGCGACATTAAAATATATTCCTGATCAAAACATGATTCAAGCAACTGAATTACCTTATAATGTTTTTACTAATACTGTTATTGATCAACTTGCTGAATTGACTAATAATAATGAAAGTTATGGTATTGATAGAGTAGTTGATCATACTAAAAAAGAAGCTGATATTCGTATTTATCTTTCTAAGGGTGTTAATCCTCAGCGTATGATTGAAAAACTTTATAAAGATACATCATTAGAATATTGGTATTCAATTAATATGGTATTATTAGATCAAGGCCGATTCCCGAAAATTTTTGGTTGGAAACAAGCCTGTGAAGCTTATATTACTCATATTCGTCTTTGCAAACGTCGTGAAATTAAATTTGATTTAGATAAAGCTCTTGCACGAAAAAATATAGTTGATGGTCTTATTAAAGCTTATTCAATTATTGATGAAGTTGTAGCTACAATTCGAGCATCTAGTAATCCGACTGAGGCTTCTGCCGCATTACAATTAAAGTTTGAATTTAATGAAGAGCAAGCAAAAGCAATTCTAGCTATGAAGCTTTCTTCATTAACAAAACTAGATATTGTAAAATTAAATAATGAACGGGAGCAACTTATACAAGATATAGAATGGTATCAACACTTATTAGATGATAGCACCGCTTTAGATGATGAATTAATTAAAATTTTACAAAATGTAGCAAATAAATTTGGTGACGAACGTCGTACTAAAATTTTAAATATAAGTGATTCTGAAATTGAATCACCAGCGGAAGAAAAAGAAGTTGGCGTAATGTTATTTGATAATAATATAATTCGTATTGTAGATAAAAATGATTTACAGGGTGGGAAGCGTGGTAGAAAAGGAATTAATATTAAACCGCCAAAAAATGCGAATTTGCTTAAAACATTATATACAACTAATTTAAGCACTGTTGCTATTTTTACTAATAAAGGACGAATGTATACTATTTCATTATCTGAACTTGATATTGGTAAAGATTATTCAATTTATGAACTTATTACCACTAAAGATAATGAAAAAGTTATTCTCTTAATTGATATTACATCATTTAATGCTTATCAAGATTTAATTACTATTAGTAAGCAAGGCTACATTAAGAGAAGCAAAATTACAGAATATAATATTCGCGCAAAGCATGGTACTACCGCAGTAAAACTAGATGATAATGATCAATTAGTAGGAGCATATTTATCAATTACAGATAACGATAAAGTTTTTATTGTTACTAATAGTGGTAATTATAATTTTTATCCTATTAATGAATTAAATCCAGTAGGGCGCATCGCGCGTGGAGTCAAGGCGATTAAAATGCGTGCTGATGAATGGATTCAAACTGCTACAATTGTTAAAGATAATGTCCTATATAAAGGTATTTTAACTATTACTACTACTGGAAAAGGAAAAATTACTCCTCTAAATGATTTTCAAATTACATCACGACAAGTTAAAGGTTCTCAAGTTATGACATTAAAAGATGAAATTATTGCTTTAATATATGCTGTTCCAGATGATCAAGAAAAAATATTTATTTCTTCTAATAATAAGGCAGTACTTTTAGATATAGCTTCTATTCCTGTACAAGGCCGAATGACTTCTGGAGTTCGCATTATTGACGCACGAAATTCTGATACAAATATAGAAATTATGTGAGGTATAATATGCATCAAAAATATATTGAATTATTTAAAGAAGTAACTCATGCTACAGAAATTTTAGCAGAACAAGTTATGAATTTTGATCATGAAAGAAAAGACGATAAGGGTGAAGCAACAGCTCAATCTATGCGTGATGATTATGCAAAGTTATATGATCGTATGCGCGCAGATGATTTTGATGCCGCTACTCTAACTAAAACAGACTATGCAAAATTACTTGTTGGGGTTCTAATTATTATTAATAATTTAGAAACTAAAATTGCTAATGAGCAAAAAGCAGTAAAGAATTATAAGGATGAAATTGTTACACGTCTTGATCGCGTTGTAAACGAGAGTGAGAATGATGAAGCCGCAAAAGAACTTGCTGAACAATTATTTATAATTGATGAAGATAAATAATTGACTTTTTATAAAAATTTTGTTATAATAAAGATGTAAGAAGAAAAGAAAAATAATTTTCTTAATAAAGAAAAAAGTTTAATATTTGACTTCTTAAAAGATTTATGATATAATGTAAAAGAAGTAAAGAGAACGAAAACGTTCCTTACGATATAAAATTAAATTAAATTAAAAGAAAAGGAGATTAAAATTATGACTGCGAATGGAGAAATGATTCTAAATTACATGAAGCAACATTTTGGTGAGGAACTAACTAAGCAACAGATTGCTGAAGCGGTTGGTGTATCTGTACCTGCTGTAACTGGTACTATTAACGCTCTAATTAAGAAGGGCTATGCTACTACTCCTAACGAGGAAGTCGTTGAACTAGAGCCAGCTACTGAGACTCGTAAGGCTAAGACCAAGGTTGTTAAGTATCACACTCTAACTGAGGCTGGTCTAGCTTATGATCCTGTCGCTGAGGAAGCAGAAAAGCTAGCTGCTAAGGAAGCCGCAAAGGCTGCTCGTGCCGCAGAGAAGGCTGCTAAGAAGGCTGAATAAAATCTGATCCACCAGCGTGGAAACAGTTTCTGGAGTGGTTCCACAAAAGGAGCCACTCTTGTTTTTGACAAAAAGAATAAATTATGATATAATAAAGAAAAAGAAATAAAAAAATAGGAGAAAAAAATATGAAAGATTTAACACAACAATCAACACAAAAGATTAATCTAGTAGGTAAACTTCTTGATGCAACCTTTAATAAGGGCAAGCTAAGTGATGGTCGTAATTATGAACGTGTAAATCTAAATCTACGTGTAACACAAACATATAATAATCGTGAAGAAACAAGTGATATTCCTGTAAGTATGTTCGCCGCGGAATATACAAATAGTGGTTCTTTAAATCCTGGTTGGAAGAGCATTCAAGATCTTAAAGAAATGAAGACTGTTCAAAATGATGGACTTGCTAATGCAGATACTATTCGTCTTTCAGGTGTTTCACTTCGTGAAAATGCATTTATTACTAAGCAAGGTGTACTTGTAGATGGCTGGCAACTTGGTTCTTCATTTGTAAATACCACTAATATGGCAGATGTAGCTTCATTTATTATTGATATTTTTATCATGGATATGCGGCCGGAAGAGGATCGTGATGGTGATCCAACAGGTCGTCTAATCATTAAGGGCGGTATTGTACAATATGGCGGAAAACTTGATGTAATTGAATTTATTGTTGAGAAGCCAGAACATGTTGATTATATTGAACGTAATTGGAATCCTAATGATACTGTTACTGTAAAGGGCCGTATTCGTGTAACTTCTGTTGAAGAGAAGACTTCTGGTGCAGATAGTTCTTGGGGTGAGGATGTCCCTGAAACAACTACTCGATTTGTTCGCGAACTTATTATCACAAAGGGTGATGATGAAGGTAAGGAAGAAGAATTTGCTTATGATCCTATGGAGATTAAGAAAGGCTTTAATGTGAGAAAAGCTAATCTTGAGCAGCTACAGATTGATGCTAAAAATAAGACTAGTAAGTCTGCAGCGCAGGCTCCTGCGACAAATGCTTCTAAATATAGTTGGGAATAATTTCCCAGCTATATTTTATATGGGGTGATTTAAATGGCAAACGAGCTTGATATATTTTCGTTAGAGCCGTCTAAGATTAGTCGAGACTTAAAAGGTAAATTCCTATTAATTTATGGTGAACCCAAAACTGGTAAATCAACTTTTGGTTCTCAGCTTCCTCGTTCTTTATTTTTAAATTTTGAACAAGGCACTAATGCTTTAGCAGGTATTCGTAGTGTACCAATTCTTAGGTGGTCAGATTTTAAGAAGGTACTTACTCAATTAAGAAAACCACAAGCAAGAGAAATGTATGATAGTATTGTAGTAGATACTGCGTCAATTGCTTGGCAACTATGTGAAAAATATATTTGTCAACGTGAAGGAGTAGATTCAATAAGAGACGTTCCTTGGGGTTAAAATCCTGGCCCCCATTATTCGTGAGAATAATGTAAAATCTAACTAAAAACTGGAACCCTGAAATGGGAATCAGAGGTGAAGGCTTGTTTTAAAAGACTTGCCAGCCGCAACGCATAGAATTATTAAATATTTTAATATAAGTTATAGGAGGTTTAACTCGGATGAGTAAAACAATTTTAACGAAAGAGCAAGAAAAAGCTATTGTTGAATCTTATATTGGTGGAATAAGCCAAAATCAATTGGCAAAAAATTATAATGTTAGCACAGGAACTATTAAACGAGCTTTAACACGTAATAATATTATTACAAGGACAATACAAGAAACTAATGTAAGTAAATTCAATATTAATCATAATTTTTTTAATATAAATAATCAAACATCAGCAAGTGCCTATATATTAGGATTATTGGCGTCAGATGGATGGGTTAATAAAGAAGATAATTGTGTATGTATTGAATTACAACAAAAAGACAAACAAATTTTAATTGATGTAAATAAAGCATTAGAAAATGAACGTCCTGTTAAAGATTATACTCGCGCAAATGGTTTTCAAAACTCTAAATTATATTTTTTCTCTAAACAAATAAAAAATGATTTAAGTCTATATGACATTATTCCAAATAAAACTTATTATGATACAAATTTTATAAAAAATATACAATATCAATTTTATCCAGATTTTTTAAGAGGTTTCTTCGATGGAGATGGTTGCGTCACAAGCGCAAACAATGGAATAAGGTGGCAATTAGACGGAGCTTCGTTAGAGACTTTTTTGTCAATTTATGATTATTTAAGGCTTAATCATATAACTACTGTATTAGAAGACACTACTGATAATACTTGTACTATTCCACGATATAGATTATATACATATTCAAAAGAAAAAACAAATATGATATTTAATTTAATGTATTATAATGACAACATATTAAAATTAAATAGAAAATATGAGCGTTTTCTTGAATTATTAAAATGATATAAAATTCCACGAGAGTTAGCTCTTCTTTATAAAGAAGATGAAAAGATATGCTGAACTTACACGAATAAGTAAGTGTAAGAATTATAGGATAAAAAGCCTATAAGATAACAGCCCAATGCAGGGTTGGGGAATGTTAAAAACTGAATTTTCAGAATGTTGGCGTGAAATTACATTACTTGGATTTGGTATACTCTTTATCGCGCATAGTAAAGAAAAACCTACTGAAATGCGGGATGAAGAAGGAAATGCAATTACAGCTATGTGCCCTGATTTGCCTAATAATGCTTATACAATTATTAATTCAATTGTAGATATTATTGGTTATTTACAAGTTCAAATGAATCCTGATGGCACATCTGAACGTTATTTATATACTCGTTCTACTCCTACAATATTTGCTGGTTCTCGTTATCAATATCTTGCACCAAAAATTAAGTTTGGTTATAAAGAATTAGTTGATGCAATTGGAGATGCTATTGATCAAGCAGTAAAACTTGATGGTGCACAAGTTACTGATCATACAGAAATTGCACAGATTAAATCTCGTCCTTTCCAAGAAGTAATTGATGAAGCTCGTACTCTCTGGACAGGTTATCTTGATAGTGCTGTAACAGAAGATGAAAAAGATCAACGATTAAATATTATGAAAGATATTGTTAAAAAGGTATTTGGGAATGAAGAATTTAAATTAAGTCAAGCAGTACCTTCACAAGCAGATCTAGTTGATCTATTTTGTAGTGAGTTAAAAGAAGCAATAGCTTAAAAGAGCCATAAAGGCTCTTTTTTTATTGACTTTCTTTATAAATTATGTTATAATATTAATAGAGTATAAATAAGGAGAATATTATGCGTAAAGTAAAGCAATGCTATGAGTGTAAAGTACAATTTCGTAGAGAAGAATTAATAGATTATGCCGCGCCAGGTACTAAAACAATGCATAGTTATTGTGCAAAATGTTTAGCTGAAAAACATGCAAGAGAGGCATTTGCAAATAAGGTTTGTACTATTTTTGGGTTAAAAGCACCAGGTCCAAGAATTTGGAAAGAGAGAGAACGATTACAGAACAATTATGGATATACAGACCAAATAATTATAGATTGTTTAGATTATATTTATTATGTAGAAAAAAAGAAAAAATTAGCTGAATCATTATGTTTAGTACAGCCATATATGGTTGAAAAAATGATGCGATACAAAGCAGCTAAAGAGCATGAAGCAGCAAATATTGCTCGAGCGGTACAGACAAAAGTTAAAGAATATATTGTCCCAATTAAGGAAAATACTAGTATTAAAAAAGAAAGTTGGGACCCAGATGAATGGCTTGAAGATTAAGGCAAAGGAGGGTTTTAATTGACATTATCAGATAGAACGGCAGATCGCCAAATTATCGGTTGTCTTATGAAAAACCCGCTTCTTTTTTTAGAGTATACAGATATATACCCAACAGATTTCGATGAAAAAGTAATTAGAATTTGTTTTATTATTATTAAAAAATTATATGATGAAGGCGCGACAGTATTAACGCCAATTGAAATAGATCAAGAAGTAGAAAAATATGCAAATAGCGCAGAAATCTATAAAAGAGATGGCGGATTAGAGTTTTTAAAAACAGCATATGAACTTGCTGAATTAAGTAATTTTAATATGTATTATACTCGTTTTAAAAAATATTCATTGCTAAGACGACTAAAGAAAGAAAAATATGACATCAGTGAATTTTATGTTGATGATAAAGATATTGATGATCCTTTAAAAGCTCTTAACATTCAAGAACATTTTGATCAATCAAGTATTGAAGAAATTTTAAATGCTGTTGAAGGAAAATATAATATTATTAGAAATGAGTTTTTAAATGGCGGGAAAATGAAAGGAGATCCCGCGGAGGGCATTT
>Ga0247611_10008946_pt1 | contig 12187 bp, 5 predicted proteins | sample 177DNAGHGhighgp2_FD_192422 | JGI IMG/M metagenome (GOLD analysis project Ga0247611, IMG submission 192422) | Sheep rumen microbial communities from Palmerston North, Manawatu-Wanganui, New Zealand - 1770 DNA GHGhigh gp2 | ecosystem: Host-associated > Mammals > Digestive system > Stomach > Rumen ... | reverse complement strand
TCGCTGTCACTTTTACTGTCCATTTTAATGTCTGTCATACTTTTTCTACTGGCACTTTATCCTTTAATGTCTTCTCTATTTCTGCTTTTCATTCTGTAGGAGCATCTTCTATTTCACAGTTTGAATTACAGATTCTTCCATCTGGTAAAACTTTTGTTCATTCTGATCCTGGATCACACTCTTCAGCTTTATCTTCTGGTCTCTTTCATTCCCATTCTGTATCTAAAATACCATCTCAACACCAAGAAATTTCATAATATACACACTCTTTGTGTGTCTTTAATTTTGAATCTTCTGGTTTTGAAGAATATGCCTTATCTGCATATTTTATGTTATATTCTATGTATAGATTATCTTTTGACCTTACATCTGGATGATTTTTTATTTGATATAATGGAGTTGATTTTAATACCCTTCTAGTAGTAGAAACTTCTTTATATACACCATCTCCTAAATCACTCATCCAATTGAAAGTTGGATTTGGTCATTGATTATAATCGTTCGGACTCTTTTCTACAAAATCTACATTAAAATCGTAGAGATAACGAGTAGCTGATGGTATAAATTTATCATAGAAAGTATATTCCCACTTATGTCTTAACGTATAGTAGAATGTATCATTACATTCACTTGAGGATACAATTTTTTGTTTACATGATGTATCACATCAATCATTTCACCAATTTATCTCGTTTTTATCGTTATAATCGCATTGTTCTCATCAATTTTTTATTCCATCTCCACATCGTTCCTGCTTTGCTGTACATCATGTTGTAGTACCATCATTCTCACAATCCCATGTAAATACTCTTGGTTCTCATGAATATTTAAAATTCTTAACATTTCATTTACTACATAAATCATCACTTGAACTTAGCCATACCGCTGATGTTTCTGTGTATTTTGTTTGATTGTTATATGTACTATTACATACTGGATCTACTTTTGCTGGTTCTACTATTTTACATGAAGTATTACATGTCTTTCAATCTGCTCTATTCTTCCACTCTGGCGATTCTGGATCACACTCTTCTGTATATGATCCATTCGCATAATATGTATTTCCATCTGATCTATTTACTAATCCATCTCCACACCAAAATACTCTATAATTTATACATTCTCACGTATGATAATTTTGTTTTCCGTATTGTACTGTTGCTTTTGGACAACTATCTGAATCTGTTACTGTATTTCATCCTGGATAACATGTCCAAGTATTCACTCATTTATCTCTATAATAGAGCCTAGATGTTAATGAATTTGCTCCTCATTCAAATACTTTTCTATATCATATTGTTGAATGAATTTGTGCATCTATTGCTGTCGGATCATCTACCTTTGTATAATTTGGCTTACTTAACACACATCCATCATCATTACGAATTACTAGTGCTCCGTTACTATCTGATGCTGATACTACATTGCTTATTCTTCCCCAGTCATTACAATTTGACAATACTCAATGTCTCCATATCTGTACCGATGTATCTGGTCCTCTTGATATTAATGAATCTACTGTATTACCAAAAGTATCATCTGGATATATTGTTATACTACTATCCGATGGTATGTAATAATACCTATCTTTTGTCTCTAGTGGATTACATGAAGATGTTGTTCCTACATCTTGGACTGCAACAATTCAAGCAGACACTACTGTTACCATAGATGCTACCACTGGTAATAAACTAATCGCTAGTTTCTTCATCCTTATAATAAATTTATTTTATAAAATACTAATTTTTAAATTCTATAGTCAATCACTATCATTTCCACTTGGTCAACCCTCATGTTCTCAATTAGTCCAAACATTATCGTTGTTTCCATTATTTCAATTATTTCAATCTCACATCGGATTTCATTCTTGTTCTGGTTGTGTTTTATCTTGTCCATCTGTCAAGTCTGACCAAGGATTATCTTCTGGCTCTTTTGGATCTTCTGGGATTTCTTCTTCCCTATGTACTGTAAATGCTACATCGATTCATTTTCTTTTCTTTCAATATAACTGATTCAATTTAGCTTCATCAAGTCTTCCATCTCTTACAACACTAGACTTAAAGTCTACATATGCTCATTCTCATGGAATTTCTGCTGAAATATTATCGATAAGTAGCATATGATTTACACATTGTGCGAAATATCCAAATTTCATATCCGCACCTAATATAACATTTTTTCAATCAATGTCAAGTGTAATTTTTCAATTTTCTTTATCATAAGATCATTCAACAACTGATATACTATTTCACTCCAGTCACAAAGCTGATAATATTGGTTGTAATAATGATTTATTATTTGCAATTACATCTTTCATAATATGTTCTTGCAATTTATCTTTTCACTCAAAGTTCAATTCACTAGAATCAATTACTGGAGATTCATATACTTCAGGATTAAATAAAGGATTTTCTAGACTAATTGAGTTTCATAGATTAATTCATATAGCTCATTCATAAATCTTTCCTTTTTTACTGATATCAGAATACTTATCTACATTATTTTCTCTGTGTTTTTCTGCAAAATTAACCAAATTCTGATAAGCTTGTTTTGTATTATCATCTAATCATGAGTTACTGATTTTTCTATTAATTTCCTTAGCTCTTCATGAAATAACATCTCACATAGATCTATCAACCAATTCTCAATTTTTATATTTCTTAAAATGATATTTTCAATCCTTTCCTCAATGAACAGAGGCTACTCTAGCGAAGATATTATTTACAGATAACATTGCTTGTCATAATTCTGACTCATCTGTAATTTTATTTAAATCTTCAATAATTGAAGAAAATTTTACACCTTCACCAATATATTTATCCATTTTAGGCAACATACCTAAGAGAACATCTCTAGCATTAGAATAATTTTGATCTTTTACAGCATTGGCGAAGTTTGTATATTCCTTCCATTTTTTATGGGTAATAACTCCTTGATTATTTCTAATATCATGAGAAATTGAATATAATCTATTTGTAGTTACTTTGAGAGCTTCTGCATATACTTTGTTTGCAATATTTTGAGCATTTTCACTCATAAGATCTAAGCTTTCATGTCAATCATATTCAATTCTTAAATTTGATCATTCTTGAACTTCTTGTACTTTTGGTTTTATTCATTCAGAAGTTTTTTCTAAAACAATTATGTATTTTTTACCACGTTCTAATTGATCCAAAATAGATTCATCAAAATTAAATTCTTGCAAATCTTTTTCATCTGGAAGCTGTTTTTTCAATGAAGCTAATGCAGAATTAAGACTATCTAAATCAAATGAAATAGATTCTTTTCCTGTTAATTTTGAAGTATCAATATCTCATTGAGCGAACCAACCATCATCATTAATAACAGAATCAAGATGTACTGATTTTGTTTTATCTCATCATCAAATTAATACTTCAGTTGATGTCCTAGCAGCTCACATCAATCTGGTTGGCATATCAATAACCGTTTCTGTACTCAATAAAATGTTTCCTGATTCATCTTTTTTGATTAATCATCTCATTCCTGAATTTATCAAAATATCACAATCACGGATAGCTTGTGCTGGTACCTTAATATATTCCTTCTTTTCTTCTCCTTCTCATAGTTCAACCAATTCAAATTTTGAACCTTCTGGCATATATTGATTGAATTTTTTTATCATTTCTCCATCCCATTTTTGACTGTCTTTAAATTTTTCATCCATTTTTATTGTATGAGATCTAATAGCTCCATCTCAATATATATCTTTGCTATATTCAGTAGATCATATTCATGCATGAACTACTAACGCTCAAACAGATCATGCTTGTACCCATGAAGCACCGATTCTTGCGTCTGAAAATTTTGTTTTTCAATCAAGTTTTTCTTTATTCAACTCTGCTCGAGTATATGAATAATCATAAGACATATCGCTAGCAATTATATCTCTTACTGTTTTATCTTGGATCTGTGTCTTATTACAATTTTGTAAAATATATCTGGCTGTATTATCTACCATAGCTCTTATATCATCAACTTTTTTATTACTGTTTAGCAAAGCATCCTCACCTCATTCATCCAATTTTGAAACTTGGGCCCAAATTAATTCTTTTACTTTTTTAAGATTATCATCGATGGATAAATCAAATTCTTTATCTTTAAATTCGTTAGCAATATTTTCAAGTAAGGGTGATACTATTTTACTCTTAAATAAAGATTCAATTTCTCTTCTGTTTCATTCTATTCATGCCAAATGGTCTCTTTCATATCATAAGAGTGCCGAATATACACGAATACCTCAAGCTATATTCGTAAAACTAGCTCTGAGTCAAAGTTTTTCTTGAACATTATTGTCATTAATCCATTTTTTTGCAATTTCTACTCATGCAGATTGAGCGAATTTAAACATAGGAACAAATCCAATAGAAGCCCCTGGAGTTACACTCCATCACTTTCATAAAGAAATTTCACGATTATATGCTAAAGTAAGTCATACACCAACTCATTTATCACCAGCTTGAATTCATCCATTAAGAGATATTCATTTTACCCATTCATCAAATGTAATTTTTCATCATAAACCTACTCATCTAGCGTATTCACCATATAATGCTCATGCAACAGCTTGGTGAAGTCATTCTGCAGATGCTACTTCTCCACCATCTATCTTAAGATTACTTAAATCAACATTTTTCAATAATTCTCTAGCTGCTTTATCTTTTTTACTTTCTGCTTCTTCTAATAATTTTTTAGACTCTGAAAGTTTTTCAGAAGCATCAGCTCCATATGTCATAAGGATACTCAAATCTGCTTTTGGATTACTGATAATATTTTGTAACAAAAGAATTAATTTCTTATTTCACTTTTTAATTTCTTCTTTTGTGAATTCTTCATCTTTTAATGGACTGTTCAATCTTTTATTGTCTAATTTAGCAACATCTAATAAATTTTTCAATGCAGCATCTTCTCATACTGAATTAAAAATTTCTTTGAATTGAAGTCATGCTTTAGTTAATCACTTATCTGCAAATGTAAGAATTCCATCATTATTAAGATCTGCTAAAATATCTACGACATCAGTTTCCTCGAAATATTTCTCTGATTTTTCAGATAGTCTAGTTGCACTTGCATAATCTCTAATTCAAAGTATATCCGCAAAATCTTTCAAATCTTTGTCTAATTTATCTCACTTTTTATATTCTTTTCATTCACTATTTTCCCTATTTTTATATTCCTCTACATCTTTTTCAAAAGCTGAAATTGTATTACTGAATCATCATTGTTTTTTTACAATTTCCAAAATACTTAAGTATAAAGCATGTTGATTTTTTGGGTTTAAATTTTCATGATATGTAGATTTGTAAAATTTGAAAGCCTTTTTTATGGTTTTAACACTTATTTTTTCATCCAAACCTAAAGCTTCTCTAATTTGTTTTTCTGTAGCATTATCTGGCAAATTATCAAATACTTCCATCAATTTTAATTCTGGTTTATCTCCTCCTAATTTATCTGTAGCCTTAATAAAAACCTCTAATTGTTTTTTATCTTCTAATGATGGTTTATCTACTTTTAATCTTATAAAAGGTATAAATCCTCAAATTTTTTGAAGAGTGGTTTTATCCTTAACTTGTCGTAGATAATTAGGTAAATCATGTGCAATAAAACGCATCTTTTTCTTTGTCGATACACTTACCTCATCATTTTCATTGTTAGAATCTTGTCAGTCTTCCTTTTTATTTACAGGATCTACATAATATGTTGTTGTTTTTGTTCTTTCTCTTTTGAAAATTGTAACTGCTCATGTTAATTTACAATAAATTTTATTTGCAGGATATTCTCTAGAGTCTGGTCAGAAAATAGAATCCTTTACACTATTGAAAGTTTTATTCCCAGCACTTCGGATAATTTCTTCATATTGAGAATAAACTTCTTGTTGATATTTTTCTTTAATTTTAGAAAGTTCATCCTGAATTTCTTGTTCAGTCTTACCTTCAAAATATTTACTTTCTATAAGTGCAGTTTTTAAGGCTCCAAATCCTTCAGTTATTTTTTTAGCCCAAACATCTCAGTAAGCTTTTTTTTCTGAATATGGAGATGTAACTCTTTCTTGAAATCTTGCACGATCTCTTTTTAATAGTTCCATGTCTGTATATTTAGAAGAAACCTTTGCTGCAACTTCTCATGCGACATTTGGAAATTCTTGTTCTTGGACCTCTTCTCTATGTTCGTCCAATTTTTTTCTTGTTTGTTGTTCAACTAACTCTTCTTCTGGTAATTCTTCGTTATTCTCTGGGGTTTCGGAATATCCATTACCGTTACTTCCAGGGAAAAAGAATACAGAATGTAAATTGTTTCTAAAATTTTTCATCTTTGTATAAATAGGGGATAAAAACCTTTATCCAATTATATCCCCAAATTAAAAAAAACGCAAATATTTTAATTATTTTGTCAAATTATGTACTTGCGTTTTTTATATTTTATTATATAGTATGTTTTATCGTTTTTCTATATCATAAACTTTCCATTTTCATATATAAGAATCTCTTCTCAATTTGATAAAATTCAAATAGCCTTTCTCGGAGCGGTAGAAATCACATCTACATGCTCTGCTGAAAAATTTAGTCAGATTGTTTTTTTGAATTCAGGGTCTTCAAGTTTATTCTTATCTCAAGCATAACATTCATCAAATCATGTTCATAAAGCAACGTGTGTATTTCCATATTCTCACCCTACATTTTCATCAAAAAGTGTTTCTGCCATGAAGTGAGTAATTCTGGAAATTCTAGCATCCGTCAGGCTAAATTCTCATAAATGGTCCATTCATTCAATTTTGATCATTTCTTGTAAGATATCATCATTTTTATCAGCGTGAGCTTTGATTACTTTTCAATCTTTAAATTCGAGCTTGATTCACTCTACTAAACTTCAATATCTATACAAAGGCTGATTACATTTTATCCATCAATTCACATCTCTACAGTCAGGAGAAGTAAATACTTCAAATGATGGAATATTACATCCTGCTCATGCTACTCGTAAACGGTCTGATCAAATTTTGACTCTCAAATCTTCATCTGGTCAAATAACGTGAACATATTCTAATTTAAGTTCATTGAGTTTATCTTTTACACGACATATTTCAGAATTTACTTCTTTCCATTTTTTCACTGGATCTGCTTCATTTAAGAAACATGCATCAATAATCTGATTTCGATATTCTTCTAACGACATTCACGCTTCTTTTGCCATAGCCTGAGTACCATACATACAAGCAGTTCGAGAAAATTTTCATTCTGCCTCTTTTTTATCCCTCAAATAACGGAATTTTCTATTTGCTTGGATTCTTTCCATCATTTTTAATGGATTTATTCAGTCCAATTCATGTAAATCTGCATCCGCTATAACTCGTATACTACCCGTCATAGATTCAATTCTTCATTTCTGATATGCTTCTGGTACAAAACTAAGCTGCTCATCTGATGCATTTTCATAAAAATTTCTATCTACTCCATCAGGAATATATTGCATAATTGGATGTCATCATGCTTTGAGTATTGCTGTTTGGAGTGGGATGTAAAATGGTTTAGCGCATTCTGGGATTTGAACGAAAACTACATCTCATTTCTTAATTCATTTTCATCCTCGGAGTGCAAAATTTACCATCACATCTGCATATTTCTCCAAAATTTCCTGACTTGGTGTATACATGTATATATAATATTATATAATGAGTAAAATTTTTTTGTATATATAATATTATATATATATGTTATAATTTTAAAAGCAAATAAAATTAATGTTTGACAAAATTTTTAATATTCCTACACTTTAGAAGTCATATTGTGAAATTTTTCTGAAAATCATATCGAACGTATTAGTGGTAGTTTTCAACGTGCATAGATGGGAAAATATGCCGAGTTAGAGCGGGGTAGGTTGAAGAATTATATTCCTTATGACAAAATATATAAAACAAAAAATAAAAATCAGATTTAATTGGGTTAATCTTGGATTAACTACAAATTAATAATGAATTAGTACGAGATGAATTGGGTGAGTAGGTAATTTGGGATAGATGTCAAAAAATATCAAACCTATATCACGGACGTATCCAGGTGCAATAATTATTAATTTAACTAAAAAGCTAAAAAAAGAGGATTTTAACTGAATATATTATTAATAATGAAAGCATTTCATTAATGTTTTTTTATTAAAAAATTTTTTAAAGCTGCTCTGTGATGAATAATACGTAATGCTAATGCTTCAAAGATCTGAAGGAAGCGATGCAGGAGTAGACTGTGATGACGAAATGGTAGTATTAGCATGTCAGTTAGGAACAGACGCTTGTCCAGCTGCATGTAAAGATGACAGCAAAGAAGATAATTCTGATGAAAAAGTTAAGTCTGGAAGCTTAGTTGTAACTGCTGATGCTGCTTCTGGTAGATCTGCTGTTAAAGGAGGAGACTCAGATTTGGATACTCTTACTTTCAAAACATCTGAAGAAGTAGAAATCACTAAAGTTGTTCTTGAAAGATATGGATATTCTGATGCTAGTGACATCGAAGGAGTTCGATTAGAAAACTCTGACGGAAAAGTTGTAGCTGATGAAAAATCTGTAAACTCTAAAGATCAAGTAACTCTTTCAATCAAGAAAGACTACAGAAAAGTAGATGGATCTGAAGATTGGACAGTAGTAGTTGCTCTTACAGGAGCTGCTAGTGGATCTACAATCGGATTCAAAGTAGTAGATGTAACATCAACTGCTAAAGATGTAGATTTGGGAAACTATAAACCATACTTGTATGATATCGTAACATACACAGCTAACCAAATCACTCTTAATGATAAATCATCTGATAAAGATTACAACTACGAAGAAGGAGAAATGTACGAAGTTGCTAAGTTAAAATTCAAAGCTAGTTCATCTGCTCTTGAAATTAACGGATTCACTTTGACAAACTCTGGAGCTACTCCAAGATTAGATCTTAAAGATTTCTTGGATAAAGTAGAAGTATCTGTAGATGGAGAAAATGTTAAAGGAGTAAAATACACAATAGATGATGATGAATTGAATATCTCATTCGATTCATATGAAGTTGAAGCTAAATGAAGCGCTACATTTACAGTTAAAATTAGTCTTAAAGATTACGACAAATATGGACAAACAGTTAAATTTGTTGTAGATAAAACTTCTGATGTAAAGATTACTGAGAAGAAGACATGAGCTAGAGTTTCAGTAACTCTTCCATCTTCATGGAAAGGTACTCATAAATTCGTAGGATCTAAGATTAAGTTATCTAGTAAAAAATTAGGAAGCGTAGATGCTGCTCAAGGAAGTACTGATATAGTTGTTCTTGAATGAGATATCGAAATAGCTGAAGCTATTGATAAGTTCAACTATACTGTAACAGCTACATATGCTAATCTTTCAGGAGATACAAAGAGTCCTATCGAAGAAATGAAATTAGTTGTAGCAGGTGATGAATATACTGCTTCTCCTAGTTATTCACCTAAAGGAACTCCTACTACTGTAAGCGGAACTGCAACATTTGAGTTCAAAAATGTTGAAATTGAAAAATCAGGTAAAGTACAAGTATTAATTGATGTAGATAGCGATGCTACTCAATGAGCTACTGTTACTCTTACTCCAACATTAAGTAGTAAAGAATTGTCAGGAGCTAGATACTCTGAAGCTAGAGAAACTGTTAACGGTAGTGAAGTTAAAGGATCTATATCTTTCGCAACAAAGGTAACAATCCAACCATCTAAAGCTGCTCTTGAAAATAATCTTACAAAGAGAGTAGAATTCGTTACAAACGAAACTTCTAAAAAGACTGTATTTGATGGAACTTATACGGCTAAGAAAGGTGATGTAAAACTTAACTCAGCTGTAGTTACAGGTAAATTAAATTCAGCACTTACAGGAGATATTACATTCTATGTAACAATTGATGGAGAATCTGTTGCTACAATAGATCCTCAGGAAGAAGAAACTTTCTCTGAAATTCTAGTTAAAGCTGGAGAATCAGTTAAAGTTAAAGTAGAAGCTGAAATTTCTGCAGACGAAGTTGAAGCATTATGAACTTATACTCTTATCCTTAAAGGAAGAGACAATAACGATAATGATGATGCTGGTAAAGCTGAAGAAAACTTAGTTGAAATGAGAATCGTTGGTAAAGGAACAGTTAGTGTTACTAACGAAAAATCTTCTAAGAATACTGTTCTTCTAAAGGCTAGAAATACTACTTTGGCAGAGTTCACTATTAAACCATCTAATAACAACGAAGGATTAACTCTTGAAGATGTTGTTATAACAGGTACTATTGGAAATAATCCTATTTCAGGAAATGACATTAAATTAAAGGTAGATGGTGTAGAATACGATATGGATTCAGTTCTAGATGGTACTGGAATAGTATATCTTATTAACGAAGAACTTCCTACAGCTGGATTCCCTGCTGAAATCGTTCTTAAGAATGAAACAGGAGGAAAAGTAGATATTAATGTAGTATCTATTAATGGATCAACACAAAATAAGAAATTCTCTAAGAGTTTCGCTGATGCTCTTGTATATATTGCATCTCAGAAGAATGAAGGAAGTTACACTCAATATAGATTAGGAATTGAATTGTACGATGATTCTTACAACGTAACTGGTTTTGTTCTTTGAACTGGATTATTAAATGCTTCTAAAGAATGTACTGGAACTGGTAACATTATAGATGGAATCAATGCAGCTGATAATATTTATGATGGTGATGAGTTCTCTATCAATAACTTAGAGAAAACTACTCAGACTATCAGATGTATTGAATACTATGTAAATGGTACAAAATATGCATATGATAACTCTGGTTATGCTGATTACTTCAAAGTAGATGGATCTGCATGGAGAATATTCTCAAACAACTAGTCTAGTCAAACCTAGATACCGAAAGAGTCCTACCCGAAAGGGTGGGGCTTTTTCTTAATTTAGACCCCGGGGTCTTATCGTCTGATTGTCTGTCAATTTTTTATTTGACAATCAAAAATAGATTCGTATATTGTAGTTGTTTTTTATGACCCCGGGGTCTATTCTATTATGCCAAGAAGAGAAGAATTCGAAGAAAATCAGTACTATCATGTATATAATAGATGATTGAATAAACAGAAATTATTTTTTTGTTGAAAAGATTTTGAGAGATTTTTGCGATATATCTCCCAGCAACAAGAAATATATAAAGATAAGGTATCTATAATATCATATTCAGTTTTACCTAATCATTTTCACTTTGTCATTTTAAATAAAGAAACAGGCTTTGCTCTATCTGAATTTATATGAAAAATAACATCCAGTTATGGTAAATATATTTGAGCTAAATATTGAATGCAGTGAAATTGAAAATTATTTGAATCTAGATTCAAAGCTAAGCTTTTGGACTCAGAAGAATATCTAAATCAATGCGTTCATTATGTGGAATTTAATGCTATTAAACACTGAGTAGTGGATGATATTAATAAGCGACCATTTACAAGTTTTGATAAAACTAGGTGAAATACTCCATATGATGAAATCTTAGCTTTAGATTGGGAATTTTCTTAGAAGACCCCGGGGTCTAACTAAAAAAAATCGGTCCGTATGGACCGATTTTTTGAAACTATATGATATTATAATTTTCACATCAAATCACCTAATGCAGCTTCTTGGTCTTTCTTTGCAGCTTCAGCTTCCTTTCATCTATTCAAAGTATCAAGTACCGCATTCCATTTCTTTAATCTAACTTGTCTTTCAGAGATTAAAGCTTCTTTTTCATTATCTTCATCTTCTTCATTCATCAAGATCTGTAAATTCATCTGTTCTTCGATGTAGATTTCATACAATCTTAGTATTTGGAATGACCATAATTCTGAAACAGTTTTTACTATAGATTGATCTCAGCTTTTTACTGCTATATAAAGCTCCCAATCTCCATCTTTATCATCTTGTTTGAGTTCATAATCACTTGAGAAAGATCCGATTACTAATTTCTCCAAGATATCCCAATCAAAGTCATTATCCAAATCCTCTGGAGTAAGATAAGACTGAGAAGGAAATTGTGATAAATAATCTTTGTACCAAATCTGATCTTTTATATCTCACTGAATTTTTCAGAAATATATTTCATATTTTTCTACAATTTCTTTTTTATCTTCTTTTTCTCTGAGTTCTTCTATGAAAGCAGGAAAGTCAAATAACATGGTAAAATTTTAT
>Ga0247611_10008945_pt1 | contig 12187 bp, 9 predicted proteins | sample 177DNAGHGhighgp2_FD_192422 | JGI IMG/M metagenome (GOLD analysis project Ga0247611, IMG submission 192422) | Sheep rumen microbial communities from Palmerston North, Manawatu-Wanganui, New Zealand - 1770 DNA GHGhigh gp2 | ecosystem: Host-associated > Mammals > Digestive system > Stomach > Rumen ... | reverse complement strand
TATTAAAATTTCCATGGGGATGGGGATTGGGGATTGGGGATTGGGGATTGGGGATTGGGCCCAATCCCCAATCCCCAATCCCCAATCCCCAATCCCCAATCCCCATATTATATAAAATTATTTTTAAATAATAATTAAAATAATAATAAAAATAATATAAAAATTATTAATAAAATAATTATTAAAATAATTCATAAAATAATTAATAAAATTTTATTTTAAATTTTATTTAATTAATGGACAATTTGATAAAACAATAAGAAAGCCTTATCAATTTCAGGATAACCTCTAATTGATTCAACCTTACTATCATTAAATTCATACCATTTTTGATCAAAAATATTCTTAGTATAAGCTATATTATGGCCATCATTAGCATTACCATAATGTTTAATAAACCCGATTAATTCATATTCCATATTAAATTTTTTTAATTTTTCAATATCCCTAGTTTTAAGTCTAAATGGAATATCAACATCATGAGTATAAAGACTGTTATCTCCAACTTTTTTTAAATTTATAATTAAAATAGGAGATAATTTAACTAAACTCATAACATGAGATATCGTTCTTCTTCCACAATAAGAACAAACAAAATCTTTATCACCTTTTTTATCTTTGGTAAATAAATAAGAATTAATACATTGTTCTAAACTTTTAAGTTTTGTTTTTCCATCTATTATTGGTAAAAATAAAACATTATTTCCTTGAAAAGATATTTTAGCTTCATTACATCCTGAACAAATTAATTCACTCATTTGATAATGATAAAACAAATCATGAATAATCGAATTATTTTTTGATTCAAATTTTTCCATAAATTTTTTAAGACCTTCTAATTCTTTATTATTTAGATTTAAAAAAGAAAATTCTGTTATATTTGTAGAATTTTTTTTTGATGATGGAAGTATTTTTTGTAAATATGAAAATAAATAAATTAAAAAAAAAGTTGAATCATTACTATTTCTTCCTTCAAATCTTGTATATATTTTACTAAAATTTGATTTAAATTCAGTAATACTAATTGAATTTTTTTTAGAATAAAATAATGAATAAATAAGGTTTTTTAAAGATGATAATATATCATCATTATTTTCAATATTCAAAATTATTTCAGAAAATTCTTTTATATTTTTTAAAATTTGAATAACTGAACTCATATAACAATTAAGTTCTTTATTAATAATTCCAATTTTTCCATTTCCATTTTTAATTATAATATTATTTTTATTATAATTTTCTTCTTCTTCTTCTTCTCTATTTATATTTTGTTCTTTATTAAATGAATTATTTTTATTTATTTCTTTATCTTCTGTTTTATTTTCATTTGAAAAATTAATATCAGAAATAATATTTTTAATTTGATCAAATTTTTTTTCATAATATAAAATTTTTTCATCTTTTTCTTTAATTAATTTTTCAATGTCATCATTTTTTTTCTTTTCATTTTCTAAAGATTTTTCATAACATAAATTTTGTTTTTTAAGATTATTAATTAATTCTTTTTGTTTATTTATTTCATCAATATAACTATTATTCTCTTTTTTTGTAATTTTTAATATATTCGATATTTTTTCTTTATCTATATTTAATTTATTAATTTCTTTTTCTTTCTCATTAAGTTGTAATTCATATTTATTTTTTTCTATTTTCATATTTTTAATTAATTTTTCATTATTTTTAATTTCTGTCTTAAAAGTATTTTCTTTTTCTTTTAAATTATTTTTTAATTTTTCTATTTCTTTTTCTAGTTTTTCTTTTAATTCTTTTATATTTTTATTTTCATTTTTTAATTCGTCAAATTTTTTGTTTAAAGTATTAAATTTATTTTCTATATTTTCTTTTTCTTTTAAATTATTTTTTAATTTTTCTATTTCTTTTTCAATTTTTTCTTTTAATTCTTTTATATTTTTATTTTCATTTTTTAGTTCATTATATTCTTTATTTTCAACATTAAATTTATTTTCTATATTTTCTTTTTCTTTTAAATTATTTTTTAATTTTTCTATTTCTTTTTCAAGTTTTTCTTTTAATTCCTTTATATTTTTATTTTCATTTTTTAATTTTTCTATTTCATATACAAAATTATTTTCTATATTTTCTTTCTCTTTCAAATTATTTTTTAATTTTTGAATTTCTTTTTCAAATTTTTCCTTCGACTCCTTTAAATTTTTATTATCATTTTTTAATTTTTCTATTTCTTTTATCAATAAAGAATAATCTTCATTAGTAATATAATCATCACCTGAAATATCTCCATAATTTTCTTGTAAATAACCATTTTTATAATTTAATTTTGATTCTTCTTGAAATTCATATTTTCTACCATATTTATTTCTTGGATAATAATAATAATAATTATATGAACTATTTTTATAATGTTTATTATGGGTATAATCGTTATTATTTTCATTTGATGAAAAGTCTTGTCTATTTCTTTTATGTTGGTTATAAGACATTGGTAAATATAAAAATATTTCTCTTATATATTTCGTCATGTTTAAAATAGTTAAGCCTCATAAGATTAACAAAAATAGTTAAGATGATTTTTTTTATATTTATTCATTATTATATTATTAAATTAAATAATATGAAAATATTAATTATGGATACTTCAGGTAAATCTGAATATATTGAAGTAAATGAAAATGAAACTGTTAAAAATCTAAAAGAAAAATTAGCCAATAAAAAGGGAATAAATACAGAAATAAAATTACATTATGGTGGACAGATTCTCAATGACAATGATAAAATTTCTTCATGTGATATTATGCAAGATGATCCAGTTCTTTATCTACTTTCATTTAGAGGAGGGAAATAATTTTCATTATATAAATATATTTATATTATATGTTAAAAATATTTCTTTTAATTTAATTAACAAAAATATTCGCATTTATTTTTTATATAATTATTATTATTTTTTAATTCGGAAAAAATTTTGTTTATTCCGTATAATAATTAAATTATTTTAATTTTAATAAAAATAAAATTCCGGTAAATTAGAATATTTTTTTCCGCAAAACAATTAAAAATAATAAAATTATAAATTAAATTAGAAATATATATATAATTAATAAATATTGTTTAATAGAATTAATTTTGTTTATAAATATATTTAAATTTTGGCATTTTTACATGAATATCTTCATTATTTTTTTCATCAGCTAAAATTTTAAAATATATATTCCTGTTTGAGAAATTATCATTTCCATCTTTTTTGTTTATTCCAATAGAATCTAAATAATTATTTAAAAAATCTTTTCTTAAATCAGATTCATTTTTAATTAAATTTATATTATTTAATGAATATAATCCATTAATTTCAATTGCATATTTTTCATTAATATAATCTAAAAGTTCTTCAACAGTTTTATTTCCTTCTACTTCAATATAATCCCAACAAGTAAAATTAGGAGGAATAGCCTTTGTTAAAATATTTGTATCAGGATTAGTACTATCTTTATTTTTAGAAGGAGCTTTTGGTCTATGAATACATAAAAATGGAGTAGATAAATCAATATTAATTTGTCTTAAATTATTAATATCAGTACTTTGAAGTAGAGTATAAATTTGACTAGATATAAATCCTACTATACTAGAAGTTGTAGTAGGAATAGAAGGTACTATATTTCCAGATATAAATTTTACTTTATCCCTTGAACAAAATTCAATATTAAAATTAGAAGCTCTTAAATTTGATGATATATAAATAAAATCAATTTGATGATTTTCATCATGATCTTTTTCAAATAATTGTTCATGTATTTTATTAACTTTTTCTTGTGTAATACCTTCTAAAATTATTTGTAATAATTCTATTTTTAATTTTTCAATTTTATTCAAATTTTCATCCAAAGAATTTTGGGTTTTAATATCAAAATATAATTCATCATTTATTGATATTTCAATTAATTTCAAATAATTTTTTTTATAATTTATATCATTATTATAAGGAATATATAATGAATCTGCTAATAAATATGCAAAATATTCTATATAATAAAAATTTGTTTCATCATCTGGATTATATTCTAAAATATGTGGTAATCTATTACTACCTTTCCAAAATTTAGTTCCATTTTCTAATATTTTATTAGGTGGATTTATTATAAGTATATCATTTATTATTTTTCTATAATTTAAATAGAATATTTTTTTTGCAAATTCCAGACATTTATCATAACTTTTTGATTTGAATAAAATTAAATAATTTTTTAAATATATTAATTTTTCATATAAGTCATTTTTTTCATTATCACTAAAAAATTGATTAGGATTTTCTATAAAATTTTTTAATAATCTTATATTATTGACAAAATATTCAAAAAATTTTTCCCGACTCCATTCAATGCAATGCTCTATTAATGATGGTAAATTTCTTATTGTACACATTCCAATTGGTTGATTTATATTACTTTCAACACCTTTATATTCTTCAGATACAAAAGGAATTATTAATTGACTACTCGCATTTTCACCGAGTGTTCCACATTCTATTAAATTTATTCTATGATATATACATTGATTATTAATATATTTTCTTGCTTTAACATTATCAACAGCAATTAAAACAAATTTTTGTTTTTTATAAAAATTATCATCAAAAATATTTTCTGTTTCTTCTCTCACTTCAATTTGTAGACTTTCACAATTAAATTCTTGATTTATTTTTTTTACTTCTTCACATGCAATTAAAGATTTACTTTTTCCTATATGCTCTTTTCTAAATAAAAATTGTCTATTTAAATTAGAATTTTCTATACAATCATTATCTGTTACTGTTACTTTAGAATTATTTTTTGATCCGATTCCCATCAAAGCTAAAATTTTTAAATATTCACATCCAACAGCCCCAGCACCAACTAAAAATATATTTGAACTTTGTATTTTTTCTACAAATTCTTGACCATATATAGAAATTAAATCATCATATCTACTATTTAATAAAGTTCGATTAGGATTTTCTAAATTTATAATTGTTTCATCATATATATCAAACCAAAACCATTGATTTAAAGGACTATATAATCCAGTATATTTTATTGCTTCTTGAGCTACAAATCCACCTAAAAATGAACAAAGAGAAGGATGTAAACTTCTTGCAAATTTAAAAATATCTTTTATTAATTTTTCATTTTTTTCTATTTCAGGTAAATCTTTAAAAAATTTATTATTTGAATCTATAGTCTTAGAAAATTCTAATGTATTATTATATAAATCTTGAGATTCATTTTCATTATTAAGTTCTGGTAAACAACCATTTTTATCATAGTATTGTTGCAAAATAATAAATAAAAGATGTAATAATTGTTTTCTACCATTTTTATTCTTAGAAAAATCAAATTTCATCATATTATCATTTGGATTCATAAAATTTTCTTCAAAAGTCATATATTTCATATTATAAGGATAAAAATATTGTTCTACAATACCACCACCTATATAATCATCAAAATTTGATGTATCACCAATAAAAAATTCATCATAATTTTCTGGATTAGCTTCATAATGTATAGGCCCAGATGAATTTAATTGTATCATACCTTCTACTTCTTTGAATATTAAATATCCTTCATCATTTAATCTTCTATTTGTTCCTTTAAAATCTAATTTTAATTTACCATTTTTCTCTTTAGTTATATTTGAAATATATATTTTAGCTTTTTCTTTTCCTGTTTTATCTAAAATAGTATGCATTTCTCCAAAATCACTGAATATAAAACCTGTTAATCCAAAAGAACAGGTATATATAAATCCTTTATTATTTTCATGACATTCATTATTTATTTTTTTTATAATATCTGATTTTGTTATTTCAGTAATTATTACTACATCAAAATCTTTAATTTTAGATAAATAATTATGTTCTATATATACTTTTGTTGCAGGATTTAAATCAGATAATTTTTTTAAACAAGCTTCATCTCTTCTAATTTTATTTATTACATTATCAGTTGTTAAGAAATAATTACTTCCTAAATCATTGATTTTGCAAATACCATCATCAAAAATTGCAACTTTATATGGATTTGATAATATTATATTTTTAGCAATTTCAACTCCATAACCTCTAAGTCCAATAATTAATATTTTTAATTTTGATAAAATTCTTGTTATTTCTATCCCATATGTTCTTATCTGTCTTGATAATTTATCATGATCAATTACATCTTTTTTATCGGAATTTAAATCAAACATTAATATTGCAAATACTAAAATTTTTAACAATATATAGAATTATGGGCATCATAACTATTTTTATGATTAATAGTTATTATACTTTAAAAATAGTTATTATCATTGAAAAATTTATTTAATAGAATATCTGATAATAAAATTAGATAAATGGGAAATGAAATATATTGTCAAAAAGAAGATAAAAACAAAAAAAAGGAAAATAAAAAAAATTCAGAATATTTTTCCATAATTGATTCCGAAAAAAATATAATAACAGAAAATAATTTATTAATAAATGATAAAATGGGGAAAAAAATAAATTATAATGAAGATAATTTTCAAAATATAATTATTAAAGAAATTCAAGATATTAATTCAACTTTAATATCTTTAAAAGAAAAAAATAATAACAAAAAAAGAAATATAAATGAATATTATGAAAGAAATAATTTTTATCCTTCAAATAATTATATTATTAATGAAATGGAACATGAATATATTAAGAAAAAAGAAAAAATATTTAAAAATAATATTAAAAATGAAATAAAAAATAATTTTGTTAAACCTATTATGGATGAACTTGAGAAAAAAAATAAGGAAATTTCTGAAATAAAAATATTATTTGAAAAATTAAATAATAGTATATTGGATAATAAAAACAAATTAGAAAAAGAAATGAATTCAAAGATTGAAAATATTGAAAAAAAAAATGATATATTATCTGAGGAATTTAAAAATTATAATCAAGATATAACAAAAATAATAAATAAATATGATAATAATTTTAATAATATAAATAAAAATATTGATAATATTAATACAAATATAAAAAATGTCCAAATTGAAAATAAAAAAGAAATAGAAAATTTACAAAATAAATTTTCAAATGAAATAAATAAATTAAAATTAGATATTAATTCAGAAATAAATTTAAAAGATGAGAAATTTAATTTAAAATTAGAAGACATTAATAAAATATGTATAAAAAATAAAACAGAAATTAAGGAATTAAAAGAAAAAATAAAAAATTTTGAAGAAGTACAAAAGAATTTAAAAATTATAGATGAAAATAAAACTAAAAAATTAAAAGAATTAGATGAAAAAATAAAAACAAATAAAGATAAAATAGATAATGCTTTAAAAGAAATTGATTTAATTAATCAAAATTCAAAAAAGAATATACAAAATATTGTAAATGAATCTTTTAAAAAATTCAATAATATATTTCAAAAAAGTTTTGCAATAAATAAATATAAATCCCAAAAAGAATTAAAATTAAAATTATTTCAAGAAAAAAATTTAGCACAAGTAGGATTAAATAATATAGGAAATAATTGTTATCAGAATTCAGTTTTACAAATTTTAAAAAATATACCAAAATTTATTTATAATTTTTATCTTATAGAAAAAAATTCAGATGAATTTTTATTATCACTTAAAAAATTATTTCTTACTATAAGTTTCTCTAAAAAAAATTCTTATAATCCAAAAGAATTTAAAACACTTTTAGGAAATGAAAATAAGAGATTTGCTGGTAATAATCAATATGATTCTACAATATTTTATGCTTCATTATTGAATATTATCCAAAAAAAAATAAATCGTACAAAAAATAATAAGTTAGCATTAAATATGAAACAATATGAAAATAAAAGTATTGATGAAAAATTTAAAATTTGGAAAGATAATTATTTATCAAAAAATCAGACTTTTATAATAGATTATTTTTATATTTATTATTCTAATGAATTTCAATGTGATTCATGTAAGCATAAATCACATAGTTTTCAATGCTGTAATTATTTAGATTTTCCTATTGTTTCAACAAAAGGAAATGTAAGTAGTTTAGAAAAATGTTTTGAAAATTATCAAATGACTCAATTTATTGGAGAATGTTCAGAATGTCATGGAGATACATTATATCAACATTATATACTTTTAGAATTACCACCAGTATTAATAATTAATTTAAAAAGAGCTGGAGAAACAGAGGCTTATTTTAATGAAATAGATATTCCAGATAATCTAGAAATGGATAAATTAATTAAATATAAAAATAATAGTTCGATTTATGAATTAAGAGGATTTATTAAACATTCTGGTGATGAAAATTTTGGGCATAACTATGCTTTTTGTAAAAATATGTTTGATGATTTATGGTATGAATATAATGATAGTTATTGTAGCCCTATAAATGGTAAACCAAGTATGGATAAAATATTTTTATTATGTTATTTTAAAGTTGGTAGTGATATTCAAGATATTCATTATTTAAATGAAATAATGAAAAAAATTGATGAAGATAATAATTTTAATGAGTTTAAAAAATCTTATTTTAAATAAATTATTTTAATTAAATTTATAAATTATAATAATATTAATAATATAAACTTTTCCATTTTTATTTTTTAAAATATTTAATTTGAAAAATTCAGAAATAGTTAAAATATTCATATCACTAAAATTAGTTAAAGAATTATTATTCGCATAAATCGAAAGCATTTTTTTTGGTAAATTCCCTTGCAGTTTTTTCGAATTCTTCCTTATTATTTTTATATAATAATAAAGCTTCATTATTTAATCCATGATCAGTATTTGGATTTTGTAATAAATCAAAAATTGAAATAATAACATTTACAAGATTTTTATGATTTTCCCAATCCGTAGATTTTGAAGATATACAAATTGTACCATCATTAGGAGATATATTTGGATGATATATTTTAGTTACGAAATTAATATTTGGAGGTTCTTCTGGATAATTTGAAGGAAATTCCATTAATAATTTAAATAATCCACTTTCATAACAAGTTTTATTTGGGCCTTTTAATAGAATATTCCATTTAAATATATTTCTTTTATTTTGAGGTCCTGCACTGCATCCAATAATACTTAATAAATGATTTTTTCTAATTTTATCATATTCATTTCTAATATATTCTTCGGCCATTATTTGCTCTAAAATTAGTTAATATGGTTTAACAATTTTTATCTATACGATTAAAAATAGTTAAAGAATGGACATACATTTATATAAAGTTTTTATTTAAATATCAACAAAAAGAAATATGACTACAAAATCAGGTGAAGAGGCAATTAGAGAAGAATGGGATTTACTTAGAAAATCAGGTTTATTATATCAAATAAGTTGTACAGCAGGTCCAATTAGAACAAAAGGTATTTATAATTTATTTAAATGGAAGGCTTTAATGAAAGCACCTAATAATAGTCCATATTCTGGATATGCATTTCAATTTGAAATTGATTTTCCTCAAGATTATCCTAATTCTGCTCCAAAAGTTTATTGTAAAACTAATGTTTATCATATGAATATAAATAGTGATGGAAGAGTTTGTGTGGATTCAGTAAATTCAGAATGGAATAAAGCAAAAAATATAAATACTGTACTTAAATCTATTTTTGTTATTTTTAAGAAACCTAATCCAGATAGTCCATATCAATCTGATATAGCAGAACTATTTAAAAATAACATGAGTTTATATGAAAAAAATGTCAAAGAACATTGCGAAAAATATGCAATAAAAATAGAATAATTTTGATTTAATAAATTATTAAATAATAAAATATAATTTTTATTAAATGAATCTTATTTTAATATATATTCTTTGTTTATTTTAAATAAAGGATTTTCTCCTTTTCCTCCATATTTTGGTGGTGTATAATAAGAAAATATTAAAAATTTTAATAATAAAGAATTAATATTTATTCAAGTATTATTAAAATAATTTTATTTTATGAAAATTTTTATAAGTGAATATGGAATTAATAATAATAATAATATATTAATTTATATTTATTTGCCTGCTTTAAAAATCTCATTAAATTGTATTGTCTCTCCATCATTTATAGGTATTGATGATAATAGATCATTTTCTTCTAAAATTTGTCCATTAAACAATATTTCAACATCATTGTTTATATTATATTTTTTTTTTATTTCAGCTTTTAGAGCAGAAACTGAATCTGATTCCATGATATATATAGTACCTCTTTCATTTTTGGAGTTCACAGTGAATAATTTCATTTTTTTAAATTTATTCACATATCGAATAATTTATATATAAATTAATAGGCTTAACTAATTTTAATGGTGTTTGATATTTTAACTATTTTAGAGAGATTATATAAAAACCATACTAAATACTATTCTATAAATGAGTACTATATGTTCAGCTCCTCAAAAACCTAAATCTTTTATTTATCATTCTAATAATATTAATCTTGGATATAATAATCATAATTATTTTGAAAGAACAGATATAAAATTTCCGCAAAAAAATGTCTTAAAAGAAAAATATCCAGAAGATAATTATAAAAGTAAAAATAGGGTAACTCGATATATTAACCAAAGAAAGAGGGTTCAGATAAATAAAGAATTAATACCACAAAATAGGGAATCTAGAGGTAATTATAATCAACCAATAAAAATATTACAAAATAGTAAAGTAATTGAAAAAAGCAAACAAAATCAGCAAATTAATATTAGCAAAAATAGTAGTGCTATTCCTCCAATTCAGGGAAAACCTATTAATCAATATAATAGAAATTATAATCAAAATTTGAATAATAAAACAAAAAATGTTGTCAGAAATTCTTCGCAAGCCCCTAACATTAAAGCTAATTTAATTTATAATAATTCTAATAAATTAGAAGAAAAGCCTCAACATAATATTTCTACTATAAAATTAGAAAATTCTAAAATAGATATGACACCTATATATAATATTAATTCAAAAAAAGAGGAAGAAAAAGTAAAAATAAATCATAGAAATGAAAGTGTTTTTGCGAAGGTTACCAGAAGTAATTTTTTTGTTGGCAATCCAGAAAAAAAAATGAAATTCCAAAATGGGGCTATAGGATTATCTAATCTCGGAAATACTTGCTATTTTAACGCTGCAATTCAAAATTTAAAAAATGTTTATCTTTTAACTTTATATTTACTAAAAAATTATAATAGTTTTAATGCAAATGAATTTGCTTATAAATATTGTGAATTAATTATAAATTTGATAAATCAAAATATTTATCAATGGTATGACCCAAGAAAATTTTTTAATAAATTAGCTGAAAAAGCACCTATATTCCGTTTTGGAGAACAAAGTGATAGTAATTTTTGTGTTACATATATTTTAAGTATTCTAGAAAAAGAAACAAAAATTTATTTAGGTGAAAAACCATTTAAAAAAATAAAAATAATTAATAATAATTATTTTAATAATGATGAAATAAGAATTTTTAATGATTTTATGAATATATTTTATGAAAAAAGAAATTCATGTATTACAGATATTTTTTATGGATTCCAAGAATATATTATTAAATGCAATTATTGTAATTATTCCAAATATACTTTTCAAGGTTTTAGTGTATTAAATTTATCTATCATAAAATCAAATTATATACATATTAATTCTTTAAGTGAATGTATAAAATATTATATGCAAGTACAAAATCATATCAATGAAAATGGATTTTGTTGTCCAAATTGTAATGGATATAATATATCAACAAATACACGTATTATTTCTTTACCAAAAGTTCTTATAATAAATTTTAAAAGAATAGGTGAAGGCAATTATTATAATCATAATGTTGAAATTCTTGAAGAATTAAAACTTAGAAATTTAGTAGACAATGAATTTTATGAATATACATTAATAGGATTTATAAAGCATTATGGCGGTGGATATTCTGGACATAATTTTGCTATTTGTAAAAATTTTTTTGATAATAAATGGTATGAATATAATGATTCAAAAGTTAGTGATATTTGGAATACATTTAATATTAGAGAAAATAAAATGGATTATTCTGGCTCATTTATGTTTTTTTATATTAAAAAAAATTTTAATATTAATGAAAATGAAAAAAAATTAATTATTAATTTAGCAAATAATTTTAATTAATATTTTAATAATATATATATATATTTATTTATCTTTAAATAATTATTTAATATATTAAAATTTCAATTATTCTAAATGGG
>Ga0247611_10008944_pt1 | contig 12188 bp, 7 predicted proteins | sample 177DNAGHGhighgp2_FD_192422 | JGI IMG/M metagenome (GOLD analysis project Ga0247611, IMG submission 192422) | Sheep rumen microbial communities from Palmerston North, Manawatu-Wanganui, New Zealand - 1770 DNA GHGhigh gp2 | ecosystem: Host-associated > Mammals > Digestive system > Stomach > Rumen ... | reverse complement strand
GAAATAAAAATTACAGTAAATAGAGATGGTAATACTAAAGATTTTTTTGTTACACCTAAATCTTTATCAAAAAGAAATGTTGATTTACAATTTGTTGATTTAATGAATTTAGATTTTGCACATAATCTATATTATGCATGGAACGAGACAAAATTTTACTTAAGAATTAACTTCATTGGAATAGGAGAGCTTTTAACAGGCAAGACAGAAAATGTTGAAGTTCAAGGAATAGTAGGAATCAGTAAAGAGATTTCCCAAACAGAAAGTCTAATAGAGTTCTTCTACTTGATGTCTGCAATTTCAATGAGCCTTGGAATTATGAATTTATTACCAATTCCAGGTTTAGATGGTGGAAAGATTTTAATTACTCTAATTGAGATTATTCGAAGAAAACCAATGAGCAAAGAAACAGAGGCAAAAATAACATTAGTAGGCTTTGCATTTTTACTGATTCTAATGATTTTTGTGACATTTTCAGATATCTCGAAATTATTCTAAAATAAGCATTCGCATCTAATTTATGTTAACCAAAAATATCGCTAAAAAAGTTGAATTTCTGTTGATTTTTTATGTTAATCGTGATAATATACAGCCACGTATAGGTCTAGACTACCTATATGTGGCTTTTTTCTACTAAAGATGACTTAATAAATAGCGTATTCTTAAGAAAGTAGGAAGAGTTATGATTGAAGAAGATAACAAAATTCGAATAACTACCGCATTTAGTGATGCTCCTCAAAACATAAATAACTTTGGTCTTTTAGCATTAGATAGTGAACCACTAGATGATTATAATAAAGAAATATATTCAATTCTAATCAAAATGCTTGATGCAAGTCTTAAGACTGGAAATATTGATCGCTTAGAAGCAGATTTACAGGAAGTAAAAACTCGTTATGAGAGAAGTGACAGTATTTCAAGAGCGGTTGATATGAAAATACAAGAAGTACAATATGTACTTATGTGTAAATATCTTGAAAGCAAAAATTTAGAAAAAGCCAGAACATTTTGTGAAAGATTTGATGATCATATGGAGGAATACATTGTAAGTAGAATTAGACTTGGTGGTATTCCTAACATTATTGAATCTAATAATTTTTATGCAGCAATGCTAAAAATTGATATTTCTCAAAAGGTAAATTTAGAAGTTAGAAAATTAAAGTTTTGGGAAGGAATTCTAAATATTGAAAAACCTTCTTCAAACTATAGATTACCAAAAGAATGGCAACCTAATAATAAGAGCCTAATGGTAAGACCAAATGGATTTATGGGCTTATCTATGAATTCATATAGTTACTTTGGCTTTGTAAAAGTATTTAAAATTCGTTATGACCCAAAGAGTCAAAAAAATAAAATGAATCTTGGCGATGTACAAAAACTTAAAGAATATTTGATAAGACCAAGAGTTACAAAGAATATCAGAATAGTATTTGAAGAAGGAATAGAAGATGTCGTTCTTGATTTAAATAATGTTAATGTACTATGCAGATTTTCTATTAAACTACCAAGTACAGCTAAGACATTTGGAGGAAATTTATTTAGTAATAACGTTAATGTTTCAAGGGTAGATTTATCTAATACACAAATTGAATCAATTGGAGACAGTACTTTTATTAATTCAAACGTTGAAAAGATAATTGTTCCTTCTTGCTTAAAACAAATAGGTAATCATGCATTCGCAAATTGTTATTATCTAAAGAAATTAGATTTATCATATACAGGTATAACAATGATAAATAGAAGTGCTTTTTATAATTCAGGATTAAAGTCTATTAAACTATCAAAAACTATAAATAAGATGGACTTAGAAGCATTATCAAAATGTAAAAACTTAAGTTACATTGATTTATCAAAAACAAGTATTGAAAAGATTGATTCGGGGTTTTTAGCAAGCTCTGGAGTATCAAAAATCAAGTTACCACGTAATATTAATGAGTTAGATTTTGGTGCATTTAGTGATTGCCAAAATCTAAAGGAAATTGACTTATCAAATACAAAATTAAGAAAGATAGGAGCATATGCTTTCTTTAATTCAAATATTAAAAGTATTAAGCTACCAGCAACAGTTGAATCAATAGATTATGAGGCATTTGGTAATTGTAAAAAATTACGTAGAATTGATTTTTCAAACACAAATTTGGAGAAAGTTGCTCCTTATGCATTTTATGGTTCAGGAGTAAATGAAGTAAAACTACCAGATACAGTTAAAGAAGTATCTAGTACGAGTTTTAAAGAATGTGACAATTTAAAAAAGATTAATCTAAGAAAAGACATAATAAAATAATTCAATGAAAAAATATTTAAAAAGGATGAAAAACGATGTTTGAGTTTTTGATTTGTTTTTTACCATCAACTATTTCGACTGCTATTTATCGAAATAATAAAGAAGAAAAAGATGTTAAAGAATTAATAATTAACTATGGAATTTTTCTAACAATTAATAATCTTTTAACTTTACTTGTTGTTATTTTTAAGCATTTTAATGAGGCTTTTGGATTTGATAGAATAAATTTAACGTTTTGTTTTAAGTATTTGTTGGTTTCAACAATTTTTTCAGTAATTACACCATATATTGTCAAAATATTTGTTGATACTATTGAAATTAAAGTTGAGGTTAAGAAAAATGACAAAAATAAGAAATAATATCAAATATTTAATAATGTTTGTTTTATTTGTTATTTTATTATTAAATATTATATTTTTATTTGTTTCTAGATGGTTGGAAGAAAATGTTGGATTAGTTTCTTTTGATGAAATAATTTTTCATTTGAATGTTCCGGTTGATGGAACAGATAGTAACATGGTAAATGATATTATCTTGAAATGCATTGTTCCATCAATTTGCATTTTTATTTCTATAGTCATATTATTATGCAAAAATTATAAAATAAGTATTTGTTTCAATGTTCGACTGTTTAGTAAGAGAATTAAAATTGGCTTAAGGAGTATATTTAGAGTTCTGATTTTGGTTGTTGCTAATATAGTACTATTGTGTATTAATTATACAGAATTAAATCAGAAGTTTGGAATTTCAGATTATATAAAACTTCAATTAAATAGTTCTTCTTTTATTGAAGAAAACTATGTTGATGCAAGAAAAATTAACTTGACATTTCCATCTGAAAAAAGAAATTTAATTTATATATTTTTAGAATCTATGGAAAGCACATATATTGATGTAGATAATGGTGGCTTTCAAGAAATAAATATAATTCCAGAATTAACTAAACTTGCATATGATAATATTAATTTTTCAAATAATGATAAAATAGGTGGAGCGAGTCCTATGTCGGGTACCGGTTGGACAATTGGCGCTATGGTTGCTCACTCTGCAGGAATACCATTAAAGTTGCCATCTGGATTACAAAATGATTTTATAGGTTATGATTCTTTTTTACCTGGTGTTTATAATCTTGGCGATATTTTACATGATAATGGTTATACTAATGTTATAATGTTTGGATCTGATGCTAGTTTTGGTGGAAGAAAAGATTATTATTCTTTACATGGTAACTACATAATTAAAGATTATTATACGGCTAAAGAAGATGGAATTATAGAGAAGAATTATAAAGCGTTTTGGGGCATGGAGGATAGCTATCTGTTTGAATATGCCAAAAAAGAGCTATTAGATTTGAGCAAAGATGATAAACCATTTAATTTAAATTTATTAACAGTAAATACACATTTTCCAAATGGGTATTTAGAAGATGAAAATTATAAAATGTTTGGGGATAACGACTATGCAAATTCTATATGCTTTTCTTCAAAACAAGTTAATGAATTTGTAGATTGGATTAGAGAACAAGATTTTTATGACAATACAACTATAGTTATAGTCGGAGATCATTTAACGATGGCTAAAAATGAGATACTAGATGGTATTGAGAGAAGTGATAGGAAAATCTACAATGTTATTATCAACTCAAAAGTTACTCCTCATAATACTAAGAATAGGTGCTTTACATCACTTGATATGTTTCCAACTACTTTAGCAAGCATAGGGGTAAAAATAGAGGGAGATAGATTAGGACTTGGTACAAACTTGTTTTCAGATAAACAAACATTACCTGAACAATATGGAAGAGATTTTGTAAGCAATGAATTAAATGCTAAATCAAATTTTTATGATAATAATTTACTGTTTGGAAATAATTAGTTTATTATGTTAAATTCTTTTTGCTTTATAAGTAAAATATGTTATGCGAGAGGCTGATATTAATCAGCCTTTTTTATTTTTATTTTTTAGGAACAAATTTCGAAATTATTTAAAAAATTATTGTAATATATATGTAATATTGGTAAAATTTTTATGTACGTGTATAGCATTGATTGCTATGAAAAAAATAAAAAAGGGAGCGAAGTTTTTATGAAAAAATTAAGTGTTTTAGCGATTTTAGTTTTGGCAATTACCATACTTTTAATTCCAAGCATGTGCTTTGCAGATGCAGCAGGAAGTTATTCATTAAGTAGCATTTATGTTACAATGACTGACCCTGCTTTCAACACAGTAGTACCTACAGACATAGATGCAGGTAAAAACATGACAGTAAGTAACATTGTTTGGAAAGATCCAAATGGAAAAGCATTAGCAAATAACGACAAAATGACATCTGGAGGCAACTATGTGCTTTCATTTGACTTAAATAGAATTGCCGGAGATAACATTGCCGGACGTACTTCAGTATATATAAATCAAAGCTCTGAAGGTGTAACTAGAACTTTTGTATCTTCAAATAAAATGACAGTTACAAAATCTTTCCAAATTCAAGGCGGAAGATTAAGTAATGCAAGTGGAAAAGCTCAATATATGGATGAAGCAAATTACAAAACAGTTTCCACGATAAAAGCTACAATTAATGGACCTAAACAAGGTGAACCACTAGATCAAAGTCCAAAGATGGAAGAAACAGAAGGAGCAATTGTAGTTGGAGTTGTTTGGGAAAGACTTGATACAACTACAGATAAATGGGTAGAAATTACAGATAAAGAATATAAAGCAGAAGTTGGAGTACAATATAGAGCTTCTATTTTATTTAAATTTGATGTTGGATTTAAAATTGATCCAAATGTAAAAGAAGGATGGGTAAATACATGGAATGTATGCCCAGTATCAGGACATAACACAAGTGCACATGTTATAACATCATTAACATTTTCTATTAGACCTACAAATGGTTCGACAGGATCAAGACCAAGCACAAGTACAACAACAGATACAACAACAGAAACAACATCAACACCAGCAAGACCAACAAGACCAACAACTGGCACATTACCTAGTAGACCATCTACTTCTAATACAACTCCAACTAGACCATCTACAACTTTATCAAGTGGAGAAAAAGAAATTAAGACATCAGGAGATGCTCTACCAGTAGAAGAAGCTAAATCATCAGGTGAAACAAAACCTGCTGAAGAAGTAAAACCATCTGGCGAAACAAAACCTGAAGAAAAGCCAGCAGAAACAAAACCTGAAGAAAAGCCAGCAGAGACAAAGCCAGAAGAAAAAGTTGAAACAATTGTTTGGACAGAAGCATCTAACTGGGCAATCGAAGAATTAAATAAAGCAAATGAAGCAGGTTTAATTCCAACAATATTTAATAAACAAAGCTTAAAGAAGAATATTACAAGAAAAGAATTTGCACATGTAGCAGTTAGATTATATGAAAAATTAACTGGAAAGAAAGCAGAAGCAATAGAAAAGAATCCATTTAAAGATACAAAAGATGAAGAAGTACTAAAAGCATATAAGTTAGAAATCACAAATGGTATTTCAGATACAGAATTTGCTCCAGATAATGAAATAACAAGAGAGCAAATGGCTACAATGATGGCAAGAGCTTTAAAAGCAGCTGGAATTGATGTTTCGGTTGATCTAGCAAACGTTAAAGAGTTTTCAGATGATAAAGAAATGCATAATTGGAGCAGAAGTGCAATCTACTTTATGTCTAATATAGAAATAATCAAAGGTGTTGGAGATAACAAATTTGATGTAAATGGAACAGCAACAAGAGAACAAGCATTATTAGTTTCATATAGAAGTGCAAACAAATTTGCAAAATAATAATTTAATGTGATGTCGTAGCGGCGGTGTTCAGTTACTATAATATCGGAATGCCACCGCTATATTTTATTAAAAAAGGAGAGAGAGTAATGAAAAAAATATTTTTAGTTACAAGTATATTAATGCTTGCTTTATGCTTTTCTAGTGTAAGCTTTGCTGTTCGTAATATCAATCAATATGTTACAAATGTAGTATTCAAAATTGATGAGCCATTATATGGTAGAACACTTGACTTTACAGCAGAAGCTGAAGGTGGAGTTGTTGTTAAAGATGTAATATGGCAAGAAAAAGAAGCAATTAATGATGCAAGTGAAACTACCACAGTAACAGCAGGAACATGGCAACTTAGAATAATATTTGGCTTAGCTACAGGAAAGACTGGAATAAGCACAAACAACATTATATCGATTAATGACAAAACTGGATTAGGATGGAAAAAAGATGATAATGGTGATTACTATGTAGATACATCTTATGTTGTTTCTGCTGCAAGACCATCAAATTCATCTACTGGATCTAGACCAACAACTTCAAATTCAATCCCAACTAGACCAGCTACTTCTACAACAACTGATTCAAAGGTTCTAAAAGAAGTAGAAATAACATTAAAAGAACCTGAGTTTGGAAAAGGATTTGATAAAGCACCAGTATTTGCAAGTGAAGGCATTGTATATGATCATATTTCTTGGGAAGGTTATGAGTTAACAGGAATTCCTGGTAATTGGGTTGGTTGTAATAATGATGATGATGCAGCAATAGAAACAAAATATAGAGCAACAATTTTCTTTAAATTAAAAGAAGGATATTCTATTGAAGGTTTAGAATCTAAAGTAACAACTAAAAAAGTTGGTGTTGTTAATGGCACAAAAGAGCTTGAAGTATTTAGAGATTCAATAGATGTATATAATGTTAAAACACAAGCATTCGAAGTAAAACAACCAGAAGATGCTCAGAAACTTGAATCAGTTATAATAACTGTTGCAGAGCCAAAGGTTGGAGAAGCACTTCCAAAAACTTGTACATTAAAAACAAACTTTGATAAAGAAGCAAAAGAATATGCTATTCCAACAGAAGAAAAAGATGTAAATATTAGTTGGGCTTTATATTATCATAAGGTAGTAGAAGCAGGTACAAAATATGATATTATTGCTAGAATTGATGCTACAGGACTTGCAATACCTGAGGATATGAAAGCAACTGTAAATGGTAAAGAAGCAAAATTTGAAAAGAGTGGCAATGACGTAGTAATTACTTTTTCATTTGAAATGCCTAAGGAAGAAGTAAAACCTGAAGAAACAAAACCATCAGGTGAAGAAAAAGAAGTTGAAATTCCAGTTCTTAAAACAATAGATGTTACAGTAAAAGAGCCAGAAGTTGGTAAAGCTCTTCCTACAACATATGAAGTAAAATCAAATTTAGTAGATAAAGCTACTGAATATAAAGTGGGCGAAGAAAAAGAAGATAATTTAGCTAAATGGACACCTGAAGATAAAGAAGTAAAACCAGGAACCAAATATACATTTAAGCTTGAAATTGCTTTAAAAAATAGCATGGCTGAAATCTCTAAAGAATTAAAAATAACTGTCAATAAAAAAGAAGTAAAACCTACAGTAAAAGATGGAATATATACAGTTGAATATGATTTCGAAACAGAAAAACCAATAGAAGAAAAATTATATAATCATTTTGAATTTGAAATAGCTGCTCCAAAAATTGGTGAAAAACCAGCTACAACGGCTAAAGCATTATCTGAAAAATATAAAGTTACAAAAGTTGAATGGCTAACAAAAGATGAGAAATTTGTTGAAGGCGAAACATATAAAGTTCAAATTCGCTTTGAATTAATAGATAAAAATGTTCGTAGTGATTATTTCGCTACTATAAATGGAGAAATGGCTGATCTTCCAAATGGAGATGAGAACTATCAAAAAAATACAATGTATGCTGAATTTACATTCCCAACGTTAAGAGATGAATCAAAGAAAGTGTCTTGGTCAAATGCTTCTGCATGGGCACTTGATGAATTGTCTAAAGCATCAAATAAAGGACTAATTCCACAAGTATTAGATAAGGGTGATTTAAAACAAAACGTTACAAGAAAAGAATTTGCACATATAGCAGTTTCATTATATGAAAAATTATCTGGACAAGGTATTTTTGTAACACATGCTCCATTCAAAGATACAGATGATGTAGAAATTGCTAAAGCATATACAGTAGGAATAACAAATGGAGTTTCAGAAACAGAATTTGCTCCTGATACAGAAATTACAAGAGAGCAAATGGCAACAATGATGGCAAGAGCATTAGAAAAGGCAAGAGTAGATACATTTGTTGATTTAGAAAAAATCACAAAGTTTGTTGATGATGATAAAATGCATGATTGGAGCAGAAGCGCTATTTACTTCATGTCTAGTGTTGAAATAATCAAAGGTATGGGAGAGAATAGATTTGGCGTTAAAGAAAATGCTTCAAGAGAACAATCAATTATAATAGCTGTTAGAAGCGTTGAAAAATTTGCTAAATAAGAATTCATAAAAAATTCACAAAATTATTAGCACTTGTTGTTGACAAGTGCTAATTTTATGTTTAAAATTAAGTAGAATTTAGCAAACTAGGGCATAATGTGCTAATTATGGAAACTATATATAAGTGAGGTGGTTGCCATTGGAGCTTGATGCCAGAAAAAAGAAACTTCTGGAGCTAATAATTGAAGAATACACACAAACGGCAGAACCAGTTGGTTCACTAAAGCTTTCTAAAGAGTTAGGACTTTCATCTGCGACTATTCGTAATGAAATGTCAGCATTAGAAAAGCTTGGCTTACTTGAACAAACACACACATCAAGTGGTCGTATTCCTACTACAGAAGGTTATAGATGGTATGTAGATCAAATTATATCTGAAAAAGCACTTCTTCCAAAAGAAAAGGCATCAATTGATAAAATGCTTAGTGAAGATGTTACAAAATTTGAAAATCTTATAAAAGAAGCTACATCTGTTTTATCACGACTTACTAATTATACTTCTATTGCAGTTAGTCCTGAAATTGATGATTGCACAGTAGAAGAAATCAAATTAGTTAAGATTGGTACTAATAAACTGATGATTATATTATTAGCTGATAATGGTATGGTCAAAGAAACAGTTATTACAAACGATAACCAAATACCAGATGAAAACATTCAGATTTTCAATAATTATCTAAACTATAAATTAAGAGGAATGAACTTTAGAGATATATATGACAACATTACACCATACATTGAAAATGAATTAAATAATATAAATGATAATATAGTTCCTTTAATAGTAGAATTAAATAATTTGCTAACTAACAATACTGAAGTGTATGTTGATGGCGCATCAAAAATGTTAGCGTTACCTGAACTTAAAAAATCAGATACGCTTAAGAAGTTCTTAAATGTTATTGAAACAAAAGATGCATTAAAAGAATTAGTTAAAACAGGTTATGATGGAAACATTAATGTATATATTGGACAAGAGACAGCATACGATGATTTAAAAGATTTTACTATTATCACATATAAGCAGAAGATTAATGAAAAAGAAGTAGGAACGATTGGTATTATTGGTCCAAAAAGAATGGACTATAAAAAAGTTATTCCTACTATTAAATACATAGGAGATATGCTCCAAGAAAAAATAGAAGAAAAACGAGGAGGTAAAAAACGAAGTGAGAATAGACGAGAATGAAGACTTAGAAGACCTAGTAGAAGAAGTTCAAAATAACGATGAGCAAGTAGATACAAAAATTAATGAAGAAGTTAATGATGAAGAAGAACTAGAAGAAAAAGATGTTACTGATTTATCTAGAAGCGAATTAGAAGAAGAGGTTGAAAGTCTTAAAAAAGACAACGATAAGTACTACAAACATTTACAACGTACAGCAGCAGAGTTCGATAATTTTAAAAAGAGAGTACAAAAGGAAAAAGATGCTATATACAATCTAGCAGTAGGTGACACAGTTGTTAAATTCGTAAATGTTCTAGACAATATTGATAGAGCATTAGCAGTTGAAAGTGCAGATGACAAAATGAAAGAAGGTATTTCACTAATTAAAAAGCAAATGTTAGATATTATGGCAGAGCTTGGATGCAGTGAAATTCCAACAGTAGGTGAAACATTTAATCCTGAAATTCATGATGCAGTAATGCATATTGAATCAGAAGAATACGGAGAACAACAAATAGTTGAAGAACTTCGTAAAGGATATAAATGTGGCGACAGAGTAATACGTCATGCTATGGTTAAGGTAGCGAACTAATAAAGAGGTTTTAATTAAGAAAGGAAGTAAAAAATTATGAGTAAAGTAATAGGTATCGACTTAGGTACAACAAATTCATGCGTAGCAGTTATGGAAGGTGGACAACCGGTTGTTATTCCAAATGCAGAAGGAAATAGAACAACTCCATCTATTGTAGGTTTTGCAAAAAATGGCGAAAGACTAGTTGGTCAAATCGCAAAAAGACAAATGGTTACAAACCATGATAAAACAGTTATTTCTATTAAGAGAGATATGGGTACAGATAGAAAAGTTACTATCGATGGTACATCATATACTCCACAAGAAATTTCAGCTATGATTCTTCAAAAGTTAAAAACAGATGCTGAGAATTATTTGGGTTCAAAAGTAACACAAGCTGTTATCACAGTTCCAGCTTACTTTAGTGATAGCCAAAGACAAGCAACAAAAGATGCAGGACGTATTGCAGGTCTTGAAGTTCTAAGAATTATCAACGAACCTACAGCGGCTGCACTTGCTTATGGTCTAGAAAAAGATATTGATCAAAAGATTATGATTTATGACTTAGGTGGTGGTACATTCGATGTATCTATCCTAGATATTGGTGATGGTGTATTTGAAGTTTTGGCTACATCTGGTAACAACAGACTAGGTGGTGATGACTTCGACCAAAGAATTATCAATTACTTAGTTGATGAGTTCAAGAAACAAGAAGGTGTTGATTTATCAGGAGACAGTATGGCAATGCAAAGACTTAAGGAAGCTGCAGAAAAAGCAAAGATTGAGCTTTCTTCAGTTACTACAACAAATATCAACTTACCATTCATTGCTACATCTGATGACGGTCCAAAGAATATGGACATTAATTTAACAAGAGCTAAATTTGAAGAATTAATTGGTGATCTAGTTGAATCAACAACTGGTCCTATGACTCAAGCTATGAAAGATGCTGGTTTAACACCAGATAATATTAATAAAGTATTATTAGTTGGTGGTTCTTCAAGAATTCCACTTGTACAAGATACAGTTAAGAGAATTACTGGAAAAGAACCTCATAAAGGAATCAACCCAGATGAGTGCGTTGCTATTGGTGCTGCAATTCAAGGTGGTGTTCTTTCAGGAGATGTTAAAGACTTAGTATTACTTGATGTAACTCCATTATCATTAGGTATTGAAACATTTGGTGGAGTATTCACAAAGATTATTGATAGAAATACAACAATTCCTACAAAGAAATCACAAATATTCTCTACAGCTGCTGATGGACAAACTTCAGTTGAAGTTCATGTTCTTCAAGGTGAAAGAGACATGGCTGCATACAACAAAACACTTGGTAGATTTACATTAACAGATATTCCAGCAGCTCCACGTGGAGTTCCACAAATCGAAGTAACTTTCGATATTGATGCTAATGGTATCGTACACGTTAGTGCAAAAGATATGGGAACAGGTAAAGAAAACAAAGTTGTTATTACAGCTTCTTCTAACCTTTCTGAATCTGAAATTGAAAAAGCAGTAAAAGATGCTGAAGCACATGCTGAAGAAGATAGAAAGAATAAAGAAAAAATTGAAGTTAAGAATAATGCTGACTCACTTGTATACAACACAGAAAAGACATTAAAAGATTTAGGTGATAAAGTATCAAGTGAAGAAAGAGCTGCTGTAGAAGCTGAAATCGCTAATGTTAAGAAAGCATTAGAAGGCGATGATATTGATGCTATTAAAGCAGCACAAGAAAAATTAACACAAGAATTTTACAAGATTTCTGAAAAATTATATGCAAACGCAAATGCAAATGCAGGTGCTACAACAAGCGCTGATGCAGGTGCAACACAAGATAACAATGCTAATGGA
>Ga0247611_10008943_pt1 | contig 12188 bp, 8 predicted proteins | sample 177DNAGHGhighgp2_FD_192422 | JGI IMG/M metagenome (GOLD analysis project Ga0247611, IMG submission 192422) | Sheep rumen microbial communities from Palmerston North, Manawatu-Wanganui, New Zealand - 1770 DNA GHGhigh gp2 | ecosystem: Host-associated > Mammals > Digestive system > Stomach > Rumen ... | reverse complement strand
AGGAAGCACCGGCAACCGGAACGGGTAAGAAGGTGGCCGTAATCGGAAGCGGTCCTGCGGGACTTGCAGCGGCCCAGCTTTTAAACAGAAGAGGACATGAGGTTACCGTATACGAGCGAAGCGACCGTGTCGGCGGACTTCTCCGCTATGGCATTCCGAATATGAAGCTGGATAAATCCGTCATCGACAGAAGAGTCAAAATGATGGAGGATGCGGGCGTACATTTTATGGTCAATGCGAATATCGGTCTTTCCGGAAAAGGAAAGGGAGACAAAACACCCGGAATCGAAGAAATCAAGAAGCAGTATGATGCGGTAATTCTCGCATGCGGCGCATCAAATCCAAGAGATATCAAAGCGCCGGGAAGAGATGCGGAAGGCATTTATTTTGCCGTAGACTTCTTAAAATCCGTTACGAAAAAACTCCTCGACAGCGAATTTAAGGAGTTTCCTTACGAACTTGCAAAGGATAAAAATGTTGTGGTAATCGGCGGCGGCGATACCGGTAACGACTGCGTCGGAACCTGCATCCGTCTGGGCGCAAAGAGCGTGACACAGCTCGAAATGATGCCGAAGCCTTCGCGCGACAGACTTCCTTCGAACCCCTGGCCCGAATGGCCGCGCGTATTAAAAACCGACTACGGCCAGGAAGAAGCAATTTATAAATTCGGAGAGGATCCAAGAATTTATCAGACCACGGTAAAAGAGTTCGTAAAGGACGAAAAGGGCAGCTTAAAAGAGCTTGTCATCATATCCCTGGAGTCCAAGAAGGACGAAAAAACAGGCCGTATGGCGATGGTTCCCGTGGAGGGAAGCGAAAAGACGATTCCCGCGGAACTGGTACTGATTGCGGCAGGCTTCCTGGGAAGCGAGGAATACGTTACCAAGGCATTCGGTGTGGAAACAGACGGCAGAAGCAATGTGAAGACCGATTCCGGAAAGCACAAGAGCAGCATGGATAAAATCTACACCGCAGGGGATATGCACATCGGTCAGTCCCTCGTGGTAAGAGCCATTGCGGAGGGTCGTGTAGCCGCAAAAGAGGTGGACGAGGATCTGATGGGTTATACGAACCTGTAAAGTATTGTATAAATCTAAATTGACAGAAAAGTCGCGGGTTTTATTTAAGAATTCACAAGCCCGCGACTTTCGTGTATAATTTTACTGATATAAAAACAAAACAGACCGAATAAACATATTGTTACGGCAGCAGCCGTAGCAGGATAGATAAAGGATACAGATAACAGAAAGTGTAAAAGGAGCAGATTATGAACTACGAACTGGAAGAAGTAATGAAATATATCGAAGAAGAAGATGCGAAGTTTATCCGTCTGGCATTTCGCGATGCATTCGGCATTCAGAAGAACATTTCCGTAATGCCGGGACAGTTAAGCAAGGCATTCAGTGAGGGAATTGCCATCAATGCAAGGGAAATCGCGGGTTTTGAAAACAGTCCGCACGGTCTTTTGTATTTAAGACCCGATGCATCCACGCTGACCGTGCTTCCGTGGAGACCGGACCGCGGAAAGGTACTTCGTATGATCTGCGAATTGTATACCGCCGAAGGAGAGTTATTCAAGCTCGATACCAGAGGAATTCTGAAAAAAGCGGTGGAAAAAGCGGATGAAGCCGGAATCGAGTTCCGCTTCGGTTCCGAGACAGAGTTTTATATTTTTAAGAAGGACGAAAACGGCAATCCGACGAAGGAACCCTACGATCAGGCCGGTTATATGGACATTGCGCCTCTGGACCGCTGTGAAAATATCCGCCGTGAGATTTCCCTCACAATTGAACGCATGGGTCTGACACCGGAGAGATCCCATCATGAAAGAGGACCCGGACAGAACGAGATTGATTTCCATTTCGGAAAGCCGTTAAAGGCCGCAGATCAGGAAATTACGTTCAAGATGGTTGTAAGTACCGTGGCAGACCGTAACGGCCTGGTTGCGGATTTTTCACCGATGCCTTTAGAAGACAAACCCGGAAACGGTTATCACATCAATATTTATGCAACCGATGCGGACGGTAACGATGTGGTGGAATATGCGGCTGCGGGCATTATGGATAAAATCCGTGATATTACGATTTTCTTAAATCCCACGGATGCATCCTACACACGTTTCGGTAATTCGACGGCTCCCGACCGTGTCAGCTGGTCCAATGACGGAGACGCGGAACTTATGTATGTGGAGCCTTATATGGGCAGGGTTCGTGCGGAGCTTCGTTCTCCCGATGCCGCAAGCAATCCCTATCTGGTATATGCGCTTCTGATTTATGCGGGACTTGAGGGTATCGAGAAAAAAATGGCACTTCCCGATAATATGAGCGAGGGCGCAATGCTTCCGAAATCCCGAAAGGAAGCCATTCATATCGCGAAGGAAAGCAGCTTCGTGAAAGCGGTTCTGCCCGTGGAACTGATTGAAGAATATACTCTGTAATAACATTATCCGCCGAAACAGCGGAAAACCGATAGATTGAGAACAATTCATGCCTAAAAATGAGCAAAGAAGAAATAACATATTGCTGGTTTCCGGGTCGGAACAGTTCGATGCCATCGTTCATAAGGCTCTGCCGGAGAACGGGTTCGTATTTGTGGACCGGAAAAAGACGGCGACCCTGGCAAGGCGTTCCCTCATGGACAAGAGGTACGACCTTGCGATTATAAATGCACCCCTGTCGGATGAAATGGGCTATGATCTGGCCATGGATATCTGCGCGGAACACGGTGCATCCGTCATCATCGCCACTCCGCCCGAAATCTATGATGCGGTCTGGGATTACGTGGCGGATCAGGGCATTATGGTAATTTTAAAGCCGCTGGATTTTGACAATATCAGCAAGGGAATCCGCTTCCTTCTGGCTACGCAGGCCAGAATGCATGCTTTTGAGGAAACCATCCAGAAGCAGGAGGACAAAATGGAAGAGTTACGGCTTGTCAGCCAGGCCAAAATCCTTCTCATGGAAAAGAAGCATGTTTCCGAAAAAGAAGCGCACAGAATGATTGGAAAAGAAGCCATGGACCACGGCGTCAGCAGAAAAATGGTGGCAAGAAATATTATCGACAGTCTCGGATAAGTTTGTTCAGAAGGAAACACCCGACAGATTCGGGAAATCGAGGAATATCTCACGGAATAGAGGATGGAGGGGGTTATCTCTATGTTTGGTGCGGGGAAGAAAAATAATCAGGAGCTGGAAGCTCAGATTTCAGGACTCAGGCGGGAACTGGAGGAGTTAAAAGAAAGCCTTAAGTTAAGCCAAGAGGAGCTGGATGCGGTGAATGAATGTACGCATCTGGGGATTTGGAAATCTTTTTATGATGAAAACGGAAACCAGACGGGAGTTGTTTTTACGGATGAATTCCGCAGACTGCTGGGATTTTCCAAAGCGGAACTGCCGGATGAGATCGAAGCTTTCGGAAAACTGATTCATCCGGATGAGGTTGAGAGGGTTTTTGCGACATTTGCAAAAGCTGCTGAGGACAAATCCGGTCAGACCAAATATGATACGGAATACAGACTTCTTACGAAGTCCGGCGAGTATAAATGGTTTCATGCCACCGGCGAAGTGATTCGCCAGAAAAACGGAATTCCGAAAGAATTTATCGGGACATTTTCCGATATTGACGAACAGAAAAAGTCCGCGGAGATTTTCGAGCATGATTCCAGACGGCGTAAAGCAGTGGATAAGATGATGCTTGAAGGCAGCTGGAGTATGGACCTTACCAGGTATGCCATCGACGATATCAATTCTCCGATGGTATATTCGGACCAGTTCAAGAAAATTCTGGGATATAAACCGGACTCCGATGAATTTCCGGATATCATGGGAACCTGGATTACAAAAATCCATCCGGACGATGTTTCAATTGCTTCCGCTGCGATGCAGAAGCAGCTTGCGGATTCCACCGGACAGACCGTTTTCGATATGGAATACAGGGTGCAGCATAAAAACGGAGAATATCTCTGGGTTCGTGCTTCCAGTTATGTGGTATGGTCACCGGACCATGTGCCGCTTATGGCAGCAGGCACCATTCTCGATATTTCCAGGCAGAAGAAGAACCAGGTACAGTTTGAAGAGGAGATGGAGCCGAATATCGAATCCTTAAGAGCCGGTATTGCGGAAATTGCAGTCAACGTGGAAAAGGCAACCGCGCAGATGCAGGAGGTTTCCGTTAAGCAGGATGAGGTGACGAGAGCTGCCAACGAAATCGAGAGCGCCGTAAACGATTCCATGGAAATTATCGGCAGCATTCAGAATATTACCAGACAGACGAACCTGCTTTCCTTAAATGCATCCATTGAGGCGGCAAGAGCGGGAGATGCGGGTAAAGGTTTTGCGGTAGTTGCTTCCGAGGTGCAGTCATTATCGAATTCCACCAAGGAAACCACGGAACATATTTCCGAGAGACTTACGAATATGAATGATTCCGTGAAAGGCATTCTGAATAAAATCAATCAGATTTCGAAAAGTATCGCGGAAGAAAACAAGGAAATCCGCATGATCAATTCCACGGTAGAAGAACTGCATGCAGCCGCGAATGAAATTTCGCAGATGGCGGAAAGTATGTACAAGTAGGAAGTTTGCGGATCGGGTTTAAAATAGCATATAGTTGATAAAAACAGCATGGCATCAGGTTTCTGGTGCCATTTTTATGCGCAGGGCTGCGTAAGGAATTTCGATTGTGATAATTTTTTTATAAATTTGCTCTTGACGGCTAATTCAAATTAGCCTATAATAAAGCTAATTCAAATTAGCCAAATGATTCATCAAGAATTAAAGAAGAACAAAACGAGCATAAGGAAAGACTGACACAAGCAGAAAGAAAGGCGAACGTATGGATACAAAGCACAGAATTTTAGACGAGGCGCTGACGCTGTTTTCCGAGAAAGGCTACGCCAACGTGTATGTTGCGGACATTGCGGAACGCGTGGGAATCAAGGCGCCGTCCTTATACAAGCATTATAAAAACAAGCAGGCTATTTTCGATGCAATCATCGAAGAGATGGACAGACGATTTTTAGAGCAGGCGGGTGCTCTTCAGATTAACGGCGCGGATGCCGCAGCCGATGCGGACATTTATAAAACCATATCGGAAGAGCAGCTGATTGTACTCGGGAAAAATCTGTTTCTGTATTTTCTGCACGATGATTACACAAGGCGTTTCCGCAAGATGCTGACGATTGAGCAGTTTCATGATAAAAAACTTGCGGATACATATATGAAACAGTACGCAGACGATCCGCTTTCCTATCAGGGAATGCTCTTCGGACTTATGGTTGCGGCGGGTATTTTACACACCGACAATGTGGAAATCATGACTTTGCATTTTTACGCGCCGATTTATATGCTTCTGACCATATGCGACCGTGATCCGGAGCGCGAGCAGGAAGCACTGAAGACGCTGGATGCACACATCCGACAGTTTAATGCGCTTTATGCGAGGGATGAAGAAAAAGTAGAAACAAATAAAAAAGCAGTTATTCAAAAGACAAAAACGAAAAAGAAAAAAGAAGACTGACCTTAAACAAAGAAAGAAGACGGAATAGAAAAAACGGAGGAACAGATTATGAAAATCACAGTCATCAACGGAACCGAGAAACACGGTGTTACATACAGAATGAAAGAAATCTTTCTGGAGGAATTCAGAAAGGACGCGGAAATCACGGAGTACTATCTTCCGAAGGATTGTCCGGGTTTTTGTTGCGGATGTACGCAGTGTTTCCGGGAACAACAGCATTTGTGCAAGGATGCAGAGTATGTTCAAAAGATTGAAAAATCCCTTTTAGAAGCGGACCTTTTAGTATTTACTTCACCGGCGTATGTATTTCATACCACAGGTGCCATGAAGGCAATGCTCGATCATTTCGGTTATCGCTGGATGCCGCACCGACCCGCCAAAGAGATGTTTGGAAAACGTGCCGTTATCATTACGCAGTGCCTCGGTGCCGGCGGGAAATCGACCGCAAAGGATATTAAGGACAGCCTTTCCTGGTGGGGCGTTACTGCCATCAAAGTCATCAGCTTTAAACTGATGTCCGAGATTGACTGGAATAAAATTGAAGAAAAGAAGAAAACGGATTTTCAAAAGAAACTGACCAAAGTCGCGAAGCAAATGCATGCCGTCGACTACACAAAACCCGCACATACGGGCCTTGGCACTAAGTTTAAATTTTATGCGGTTCGAATGCTTCAAACCGATCTCGGAAAGAAAGACCCGGAATATACCGATTTTAAATACTGGAAAGAGATGGGCTGGATCGGAAAAGCAAGACCGTGGAAGCAGTAGTATAGATATTGAATAACGGAAAACAAACGGATGAAAACGGGTTCGTACTGTGTAAGGCAAGTGCCTGACAGTACCGGCTCGTTTTTTATTGACAGAGTGAATAATATGTTATAATATATCAAAAAGATATATCAAATTGATATAAAGAAAGAAGCATAAATGAGGAAGCATAAGTTGAACATCATATATATCATTTTAAAAATCGTAATGATTGTTCTGATTGTGTATTTTGCAACAGACTTTATTATGCAGACGATTTCTTATTCCTTCTATAAAGGCGATAAGCAGTTAAAAGAAGTTTCATATACGCCCGAGGAAATACAGATCGGAGAATCCCTGTACGGATACGGTTACAATATGGATGCGGATTCGGACAAAGTAATCCTGTTCTTCGGCGGTTCCATGTACATTGCATACAATACCGTCGGAATGTACGGCGGGAATTTTGACTGTCCTGTTTTATCCGTGGATTATTACGGCACGCAGAAGAGTAAGGGCAGAATGAATTTAAAATCCATGCAGCGCTCAGCGGAAGAGTTATACGATTATGCGAAAGTAAAATACCCGGAGAAAGAGATTTACATTTTCGGACACAGCTACGGATGCGGCATGGCTGCATATCTTGCAAGCGTAAGAGAGTGCAAACATCTGGTACTGGCTTCCGGTTACCGGACAAGCGCAGATCTGTATAATAAAATCACACCGATTTTTTGGGGACCGATGACGGTCTTTATTAAGAACAATATCCGCGTGGACCGGTATGCGGCAAATACAACCTGTCCCGTAACGGTAATCGGTTCCGATGCGGATACGACATTGGACGATAAAATGCAGCGTAAACTTGCGGCTTTATATGAAAATGCGGAATGTAAGATTTTTACGGGAATAAAACATGAGGATTATTTTGTAACGGACGAAGTAATCGAATATGTGAGGGGAGCGGTATTAAAATAAATCATAAGAAACTACAATTATACGACAATTGCAGGAAGACAGTATGTATTCGGGAAAGGAAAGAAAATGGCAAGAGAAAAACGAATCAACATGGTAATTCTGGGACTTTTATCCCATGAGGACATGACCGGTTATGATATGAAAAAACGCATCGATACCGCAATCAGTTTTTTCTGGAACGGCAGTTTCGGAAATATTTATCCGGCACTGAAGGAACTGGAAGAGGATGCCCTGATTAATAGCAAGAATGCTTCCATGGGCGGTCGCGAGAAGATCGTTTACCATATCACCGCCAAAGGCAAAAAGGAACTCGAAGCGTGGTTGAAAGACGAGCAGGCGAGCAATGAACTTCGCTATGAAACGCTGTTGAAACTCTTTTTTGCGGGAGGAGCGGACAAAGGCACGGCGATTCGGAATATTGAACTTTTCGAAGAAAAGATTATGCAGGATTTAAAGACATTGAAAATGCTTTGCAAGTCGCTGGAAGATTACCTCGATAACGACGACCATCTCTATTATTACCTGACGGCATCCTTCGGCGTGGAAACGTATGAAGCTTATTTAAAGTGGTGTACAAAGGCGAAAAAAATGTTAAAGTAAGGGTAAGCCATAGAAGAACGGAAAGGCGGAGAAGCCCGTAAAATAAGGCATTTCAGAGGAAATGAAATAATTATTTGCAATTTTTTTTCAAAAAAATTGTTGACAAGAAAAAACGATAGGTGTATTTTAACATTTGTAAAGGCAATGGCGTCTTTGAGATTTTTCTCAGGGACGCTATTTTTTTTTCTAAAGCAGCCTTTACCTCACGCGGCAGATCCGGAACTGTCGGGTGAATAATTAAATAAAAAAATCATGACAAAGGCGTCATTCCAATCGAAATTCAGGATGGAATGGCGTTTTTCTTTTGAAAGGAGAGCAGTTATGGAAAATGTAAAAGATTATTTCGGATGTAATGTATTTGATGACAGAGAGATGAAAGCCAATTTACCCGCAAAGGTATATCAGTCTCTGAAAAAAACCATAGATGAAGGAGCAACACTTGACGTCAGCGTAGCCAATATCGTTGCGGAAGCAATGAAAGAGTGGGCACTTAAGAAAGGGGCAACCCATTACACCCACTGGTTCCAACCGCTTACCGGTATCACCGCTGAGAAACACGATTCCTTCATTACTCCTTCACCCGACGGCGGCGTGATTATGGAGTTCTCCGGAAAGGAATTAATCAAGGGCGAGCCTGATGCATCTTCCTTCCCCTCCGGCGGAATCAGAGCAACGTTCGAAGCAAGAGGATATACAACCTGGGATCCTACTTCTTATGCGTTCATCAAAGGAAAAACACTTTGCATTCCCACAGCATTCTGTGCATACGGCGGACAAGCACTTGATAAAAAGACACCGCTTCTTCGTTCGATGGAAGCACTGAATACACAAGCACTTCGTATCCTCAGATTATTCGGAAACGAAACCGCTAAGAGAGTTACTTCTTCCGTAGGACCCGAGCAAGAGTACTTCTTAATCACCAAGGAAATGTTTGACAAACGCATGGACCTTCGGATGACCGGAAGAACCTTATTCGGAACCAAGCCTCCCAAGGGACAGGAAATGGATGATCATTACTTCGGTATCATCAAGCCCCGCGTACAGGCTTACATGGAAGAATTAAACGAGGAACTTTGGAAACTCGGAATCCTTGCAAAAACAGAGCATAACGAAGTAGCACCTTCGCAGCACGAGCTGGCTCCGATTTATACAACTACAAATGTAGGTACGGATCACAACCAGTTAACGATGGAAATTATGCAAAAAATCGCTCTCAAGCACGGACTTGTCTGCCTGCTTCATGAGAAGCCCTTCGCAGGAGTCAACGGAAGCGGTAAGCACAATAACTGGTCCATCGCAACGGATGAAGGACAAAATCTTTTATCCCCGGGTGCAACTCCTTATGAAAATGCACAATTCTTATTATTCCTCTGTGCAGTAATCAAGGCAGTTGATGATTATCAGGATTTGTTAAGACTTTCCGTAGCAACCGCAGGAAATGACCACAGACTCGGCGCAAACGAAGCACCTCCGGCAGTCATCTCCATGTTCCTCGGCGATGAACTTCAGGCAATACTCGATGCAATCGAAACAGATACTCCTTATGCAGGAACCGAAAAGACGCAAATGAAGCTTGGTGTATCCACACTTCCGATTTTCAATCGCGATACGACCGATCGAAACCGTACTTCACCGTTTGCATTCACCGGAAATAAATTCGAATTCCGTATGCTTGGTTCTTCCAACAGTATTGCATGTGCAAACATCATGCTGAACGCAGCGGTAGCGGAATCCTTAAAGATTTACGCAGACCGTCTGGAAGGCGTTGAAGATTTCGAAAGCGCTCTTCATGAAATGATCAAGAAGACCATTAAAGATCATAAGAGAATCATCTTTAACGGCAACGGATATGATGACAAGTGGATCGAGGAAGCAACCACACAAAGAGGTCTTTCCAACTACAAGACCACCGCGGATGCAATGCCTCACTTACTGGATGAAAAGAACGTAAAAATGCTTACCTCTCACAAAGTATTTACCCTGGAAGAGATGGAATCCAGAACGGAGATTATGCTTGAGAATTACTGCAAGTCCGTAAACATTGAAGCCAATACCATGGTTCAAATGGCTAAGACGCAGATCATTCCGGCAATCGAAAAATATGCGCAGGATACCGCGCAGGGAGCACTGATTAAAAAGCAATTAAGCGCTTCCATCGAATGCGGATACGAAAGCACTCTGGTAGCAAAGCTTTCACAATTATCCGATACCGCGTATGTTAAGACCGGTGAACTGGAACAGGCAATCGAAGCACTTGGCGAAGCAAAGGATATCTTTGAAGAATCCGCAATGATTCGTGACAGTGTTCTTCCTAAAATGAGTGAACTCAGGGCAGCATGCGACGAAGCAGAAACCCTTACCGCGAAAAGTTACTGGCCGTTCCCGAGCTATTCCGATCTGTTATTCGGAGTGTAAAATGAACGCCGGCTGATGAAAAATCAGTCGGCGGAGAAAGGGAAAATAAAGCATCCGGCCAAAGTGAATTGGGGATTACAGTACTTTTCGAATTGAATAAACAAAAAAGGAGATGATCAGTTATGGATGCAACAGCAATCAAAACATTAATAGAAGAAACCGTATCCGGTGATGTGTTTGCAGTATGGTTCTTAGCCGGTGCAGCACTGGTATTCTGGATGCAGGCAGGATTTGCAATGGTAGAGGCGGGCTTTACCAGAGCGAAAAATACAGGAAACATCATTATGAAGAACCTGATGGATTTCTGTATCGGTACCGTAGTATTTATCTTAATCGGTTTTTCACTCCTGATGGGTGAGGATCTTGCAGGACTCATCGGAAAACCCGGATTTGATTTGTTCACTTCCTACGCAAACTTCGATTTTTCAAGTTTCGTATTTAACCTGGTATTCTGTGCAACGACCGCTACAATCGTATCCGGTGCGATGGCAGAAAGAACCAAATTCTTATCATACTGTGTATATTCGGCAGTTATTTCCGCTTTGATTTATCCGATTGAAGCACACTGGATCTGGGGCGGCGGCTGGCTTGCAGGACTTGGTTTCCACGATTTTGCAGGCTCCTGCGCAATCCATATGGTAGGTGGTATTTCCGCACTTATCGGTGCAAAATTACTCGGACCCAGAATCGGCAAGTTCCAGAAAGACGAAAGCGGAAAGGTTACGAAGGTAAATGCTTTCCCCGGACATAACATCACAATCGGTGCACTCGGTGTATTCATCCTCTGGGTAGGCTGGTACGGATTCAACGGTGCGGCAGCAACAAGCGTTCCTCAGCTGGCATCCATTTTCCTGACCACAACAATCTCTCCCTCGGTTGCAACCGTTATATGTATGATCTTTACCTGGATACGTTATAAAAAACCCGATGTTTCAATGTGTCTGAACGCATCCCTGGCAGGTCTGGTAGCCATTACCGCAGGTTGTGACGTAACGGACGCAGCCGGATCGGTAGTCATCGGTGCGGTAGCAGGACTTTTAGTAGTATTCGGTGTATGGTTCTTAGATTACGTATTACATATCGATGATCCTGTAGGTGCAGTTGCGGTTCACTGCTTAAACGGTATCTGGGGTACCATCGCAGTCGGTCTTTTCGCAACAAGTACCGCTCCCGGATATTCCATCGCGGATGCGGCAGGAAACACCATAGTCGGTCTTTTCTACGGCGGCGGATTCAAACTTTTGGGAATACAGTTATTAGGTTTCGGTTCCGTAGCACTTTGGACCACACTCACAATTACAATTACATTCTTAATCATTAAAGGAATCTTCGGACTTCGTGTTACGAGAGAAGAAGAGATTACAGGTCTGGATGCTACCGAGCACGGTCTCCCGAGTGCATACGCAGGATTTGCAATGCTTCCCGAGTATGTGGAAGAGGGTGCCGAAGGAGAAACCGTTGTTACGGGTGATGCTCCTGTAGAAGCAGCAGTGGAAGTAGCCGTAGCGGGCAGCGAGAAACCGGTTATGGTTTCCGGCGATGTACCGGCAGCGGAAGCAATCCCTGTAAAGAAGATGCCGATTTTCGCAGGCGACGGACACAAGTACACCAAGGTGGAAATCATCTGCAAGGAAGCAAGATTCGAAGCACTGAAAGCAGCCATGATGAAGCTCGGTATTACCGGTATGACAGTGTCCCACGTACTCGGATGCGGCGTACAGAAGGGCAAACCGGAATACTACAGAGGTGTTCAGATCGAAGCAAACCTGCTGCCTAAGATTCAGGTGGATATCGTAGTCAGCAAAGTTCCTGTAAGAGATGTCATTGAGACAGCAAAGAAAGTACTTTATACCGGACATATCGGCGACGGAAAGATTTTCGTATATGATGTCGAGAACGTTGTAAAGGTTCGTACCGGCGAGGAAGGATTCGAT
>Ga0247611_10008942_pt1 | contig 12188 bp, 17 predicted proteins | sample 177DNAGHGhighgp2_FD_192422 | JGI IMG/M metagenome (GOLD analysis project Ga0247611, IMG submission 192422) | Sheep rumen microbial communities from Palmerston North, Manawatu-Wanganui, New Zealand - 1770 DNA GHGhigh gp2 | ecosystem: Host-associated > Mammals > Digestive system > Stomach > Rumen... | reverse complement strand
ACATTGACAGCGGCAGACGTACCGCAGCAGGACTATTTCACAGTGAATGAAGTTGCCGAACTGACAGGCGCACACATTCACACCATACAAGCCCGACTGCGCAGCGGCGAACTGCGCGGCAAGAAATTAGGCAAGGAATGGCGCATTTACAGGGATGCGCTACTGCCGGAAAGGGGATGATGCGGACATGGTTATTACAATAGCATTCGGCAAAGGCGGCAGCTGCAAGACGACCACTGCCGCAGCCCTTGTCAATTATGCGAAATCAAAGGGAAAGACAGTGCTTGCAATCGACTGTGACCCGCAGGGCAATTTCACATTTGCCTTGAATGGGGATGCCACAGCACCGGGACTGCATTCTGTTCTGATTGATGGAATGGCGGCAGCGGATGCCATACAGACCACAGAACAGGCAGACTTGATTGCAGCAGGGCTTGACCTTGCAGCAGCGGAAACAGCCATTGCGGACAGACCCGGCAGGGACTTCATTCTGCGCAAGGCAATAGAACCACTGCGGAACAAGTATGATTATATCGTACTGGACACGCAGCCGGACTTGAACAGCATTATCATAAACGCACTGACCGCAGCGGATGCCGTATTGCTGCCGATACAGGCGAACAGCTTTTCTATGATGGGACTGTATCAGATGCAGACCACCATTTCACAAGTGCAGCAGTATTGCAACCCGGACTTGACCATTGCCGGAATTGTGCTGACAAAGTACAAGCCCCGTCAGACGTTGGCAAAAGACCTGCGGGAAAGCATAGCAGAACAGGCGCGGGAAATGGGAACGCGCTTGTTTGATACCTACATCCGGGAAACAACAGCAGTTGAACAGGCACAGGCAATGCAGCAGTCCTTGTTTGAATACGCACCCCGCAGCACTGCGGCACAGGACTATGCTGCACTATTCCATGAAATGAAAATCTGAAAGGAGATATTGAACGATGGCAGCGAAAAACAGTTATTCCGCACCGAAAAAGAACACCTACAATGACCCCTATGCAGCAACCATTCAGAGCAAGGCAGGACAGCAGCCGGAACAGGCAGAGGAACAGCAGCAAGAACAACAGCCGGAACAAGTAAAGCAGGAACAGCAGCCGGAAAAACCCGCCCGCAAGACCTATGCAAAGGATGGCGAATTTTACAGATTCAATCTAAAAATGCCGATTGAATGCAAGACCTATCTGCAAGAAATGGTTTGGCGCAAGTCCCTTGAAGAACACAGGAACGTGACCATTACAGACTACATTGCGCAGCTTGTCCTTGCAGACATGGCGCAGCACCCGGAAATCATGCAGGGGCTTGATGAACTGAATATATAAAAAATACATCGCATACACGATGCACAACAGACACATGATATATTTATTTTGTGTTAAGGTCTACCGGGACTTTAACATAGGCACACGATGAAAGGAAGTTTTTACCTATGACCATAAAGGAAATTGAAGCGCAGCTGCAAATTGCGCAAGCTGCACCAATAGAAAAGGACGGCACAAGCGAATGGTGGAATTTGCTGCCGCGTGTTTCATTTCCCGACCTGCCGAAAAGGTACAAGGATGAAGTGCGGGAACGATTCACAGCGGACATTCTGCACGATTTTCTGCGGCAGTGCTATTCACCATTAGCAGAAATCACGCGGAAGTACGCGCCGCAGGAAGTAGCTGCATTTGAAGAAAAGACCGCAACCACAGTTGAGGGATTTCTTTCTTTTGATTCCATGATTGCGGATATTCCTGCAAATATCCTTGATAAACTGCTAATCAAGGCAAGAAACAATGCTGTCTATACCATTGAAGCACCGGACGCGCCTATGCTATACGGAAATCATGCTTGTGAAGCGTTTGAAAATGTTATTGACGAATATCAAGCAGCAACAAGCGCACCTGCTGAAAAACGGACAAGGCGAACTGCCCGGAAAGCAGCAGCCGCAACACGTTTTGTTTCTGCCGGATATTATCAGACCATAATTTCCGATAAGCAGTATCAACACGCACTGACCACACAGCAGAACAAGAACGCCTATGTTGCCATTGCTACCCCGGAATTATTCAGCAACCTAAATCTGCATGACGGCACTGTGACCTGCAATGATGAAATCATGGGCATTATTAAGAAAAACACGCGGGGTAAGTATGAGGATATAAGCGAAATCAATTTCCCTTTTCTTGTCCAGTCCTACACGGCAGCATTCAAAAGTGCGCAGACAGTCAAAGGATTTACAATAACAGTCTACATCCCGCAGTTTTTCAAGGAAATGGGTGTTGATATGAACGGCGGCAAAGGCGCAGACGTTATGAAACAGATAAACGCATTCAAAGACCTTGTGGGAATAATGCCAAAAGAACAGACTGTTTCAACAGTATTCAGTATCATTGATATTGATGCGGCGCACCAAACAATGACATTTGCTGCCCCCTACTTTTTCCGACTATTCGACAAACTGGACGACAAAAACCATATTGAACGGAACACGAAAAAGGGCGCGTTGATAAGCTACGACAGACCATATCACAACAGGCTTGTGCATTCTACCATAGCAAGCGAACGGAACAAGCCCGCTGTGGAACTTGTCTATCTTATGACCACAGGACTATTGCAGCGCGGATTCATCCCGGATGCCGGAACGTATAATAAGCGCAAGGCAAAGAATGTGAATGCTGACATGATAACCTATTCAATATCATTCCGCACCCTGCTGAACAATGCACCATTGCTGCGGGCGCGTGTAAACAGCATTGAAAGCACTGCAAACAAGAACAGAGCCTTGCGCAATGCTTTTTCAAAGGCATACGAACTAATGACCACAAAGACAGATGCCCCGCAGTATTTCTGCAATCTGAAATATGATACCAACTGCCCGACCATGACAACCCTTGACGGCGTAATAACATTTACCCACACCGGGCGCGATGGGAACTACAAACCCCACATATAGAATTATTCCTGTATGAGCAAATAAGCGGGGAACAGGAACGATTAAGCGGGGAACAGGACTCAAATAAGCGGGGAACAAGACTACAATAAGCGGGGAACAGGACTAACCAAACGACCCGAAAACCCTTGTAAATAAAGGGAAAACGGCACTTTTCAGACCCGGCAATTACCTAGTTATATGGTAACTAGTGCGCTGACGGCTGCGGCTTGATGCCGCGCCGCAGCTGTGAGAAAATACGAACGCAAGATATTGATGCAGAAAAAAGCCCACAGGGGATAGCCCGGAAAGCATGACCCCCTGTGGACAGGTTAGGGAATAATCCCTGTTCCTGCATTGTATCAGAAAACTACAATGAAAGGAAGTATCACGAATGACCAACACAAACAATTTACCCGAAACATTGAAGCAGCGCGGCTTGTTCTGTCTGTGGAAATATAAGGAAAGGAACGGCAAAATATCAAAGCCGCCCTACAATCCGAACAACCCACAGTACGGGGCAAAGTCCAATGACCGCAGCACATTTGCACCGATGGCGACCGCACAGGCGCGTGCTGCCGGATTCGATGGCTTAGGCATAGGCATTTTTGACGATATTGCAGGGATTGACATTGACCACTGCATAGACAATGCCGGGCAGCTGTCCCCGATGGCGCAGGACATAGTGCAGACGATGGATGCCTACACAGAAATAAGTCCATCCGGGAAAGGGCTGCGCATTCTGTTCCTTGCACCCGGATTCAAATATGATACACGCATTTACTACACCAACAGGCAGCACATGGACGGCGGGCAGGGACTGGAAACCTACGTTGCCGGACAGACAAACAAATATTTGACAGTGACCGGGAACACGCTGCGCAGCAGTGACCTTGTGGACAGAAGAAAGCAGCTGCAAACAGTGCTTGACCGATACATGAAGCGCAGCACCGCAGAGCAGCAGCGCACAGCCGCAGACCTGTCCGACCGGGAATTGATAGACAAGGCAATGAATGCCGGGAACGGCAGCACATTCACTTCATTGTGGAATGGCGACATTTCCGGCTATCCATCCCACAGTGAAGCAGACCAAGCACTGTGCAACCTGCTTGCATTTTGGACAAACAAGGATGCTGCACGCATGGACAGTCTTTTCCGGCAGTCCGGCTTGATGCGGGACAAGTGGAACAGGCGGCAGTCCGGGACTACCTACGGCGCAATTACAATCAGCAAAGCTATTGCCGGATGTGCAGAGGGATATACACCCCCGCAGGAAGCCACAGCAAGCCCACAGGCAGCAGGAACGCCTGTACCCGGACAAACTACCCCTGCGGATGAAAAAGCCCCGCAGAACGGCGCAGAACAGCCGAAAACAGGACTGCTGACACTGGAAAGGGCAAAGCAGATTCTAAACGATGTTGACAACCACTATTTAGAATTAAAGAGTTTCCCGCAGCTGTCCGATATGGCAAGGATAAAAACACATGACAGCATTGCTATTGCTGCGGACACAGGCGCAGGAAAGTCAAGTCTTGCATTGAATATTCTGCATGACCTGCAAGATAGATACCCGGCATTGTATATCAATCTTGAAATGGATGAAGCGACCATATTGCAAAGGCTTGTTGCTATCCATACAGGCATAAAACTTGATGTGATAGAGGGATACAAGCACGACAAGAACACCCGCAAGGAAGTTGATGCAGCAATGGAAGAAATCCTATCAAGAAAAGAAATTCGACTTTTGACAGATGCCTACGACCTGCAAGAAATTGAAAATCAAGTGCGGGCAGCTACGCAAGGCAGGACAGAGCCGACAATAGTATTTATTGATACCGGGCTACTTGTAACCACAACAGGGAAATCCGCAAGCAGGTATGAAAGATTCACGCATATTTCAGAGGAACTGCGCAGAATTGCCCGACTGAACAATATTATCATGTTTGTTCTATTGCAGCAGAACAGGGACGGCAAAAGAAAAGGCAAGGGGAATGAGGATGCAGACCCGCAGAACAGCAGCTTGAAAGAAACTGGAAGTTGGGAAAACGATGCGACAAAGGTTATTTTCTTGACCAATGACGGCAAGGACAGGAAAAAGCTGTCTATCACAAAAAACCGCAGCGGCAGAATAGGGACTATCACATTGAACTACTACCCCCACACACAGACCTACAAGGAAAACGCATACTACATCCCCAAAACTGGAAAATACAGTGCGGATGCTGTGGACGACACAGACGACAATCCTTTTCTGTGATATGCGACTTTCTTTTTATAGGTCAATAACATTAAATCGAATATTACCGAAGAAAACCAACGACAAAAAGGGGGCGAACGTGATTAAACATACCAGCTCATACTTTCGATATAAAGCACTTGATGAAGCATCACAAGGTCGGATATTAGCAATCTGCGCGGGGTATGCTGTGCAACATGCAGACAGTATGCTTTTTTCGCAATTATACGACCGGCTTACAGGTGAGGAACGATATATTGTAAATCAGTTTATTAACGAGTTATCGGCAGAAAAAAATAATCAAAACAAGGAAAGGCACATAGCCTTGATATAAGAGAGAAAGTGCAGCCACCCCAAAAAACAGTAATGACTTTATGACCATAGCAGGGAAACCACAGCGGCGACCCTGCTATTATTTTGCGCATTTTTCTATGTTAAGGTCTAAAAAGACTTTATCATAGACACATGATGCACGAAAAATGCACGTTTTGTGCCTGTTCTATTCCTTGTATTTTTTCTATATCTATGATACAATATGTATGTAAAACATAAGGGACACACACAAGATATAAGAACAAAAACTGAAAGGCGGCGACAGTATGAAAACCCGAAACAGAATAGCAGCAGTTGTGCTTGTGCTGACGATGGCGGCAGCCGTCCTTGTGGGCTGCACCAACACACAGCCGGATGCAGTGACCATCTATGAAACGGATGCGCTGAAAATCGAACGACAGGGCGCACAGACGCGAATATTTGACCTTGTGGGCGATTCTTCATATACGTTCACGACACACCGCACCCGGACAAGCAAGGATGCTGCGCAGTATGTGCAGGAAGCACAGACCACAGCGAAAACGGACACAATCGAAATCAAGACTGTTCACGGCATAATCATTGTGACCACAGATGCCGGAACAATCTATATCAAGTGAAAGGAAGTGACTGCCGATGAAATACAGAATGCGCAAGATGCCTGTTTCCGGCAAGTATGAAATCTATTATCTGAAAGACTACGGAAACGGCTATTGCCGGGAACACGTTAAAACCTGCGACACAAAAGAGGATGCACAGCAGGAACTTGAAAAGCTGAACGGAAAGGAAGTGAACACAGAATGATGATTCAAAAGTTAAGAATAGGCGCACACGGAAAGCGCACTGTCTATGCCCTGTGCAATGAAGCTGCGGGCAAGACAGGCGGCAGTGATGAACTGTGCCGATTCGATACACTGGAAACCGCAACAAACGTGCTGCGCTACATCCGGGGGGACATTCAGACCCGCGAACAGATTGCAGATGCTATTGCAGCAATCAGAACGATTGACGAAAGGGGGAACGGCAATGCCAATGAGTGAAGCAGCAAAACAGGCAAGACGCGACTATAAACGCAAGTGGAATGCCGAAAACAAGGACAAAGTGAAACAGTATCAGCGCACATACTGGGAACGGAAAGCCGATTCTACCCGGCAGAAATCGGCAGAAATCGGAAGCAAGGGGGCAGCTGCTAATGCTGACACCTAAACAGACAAAGGCACTGCAAGCACTGCTGACACACCCCACAAAGGCAGCAGCAGCAAAGGCAGCGGGAATTTCAGTGCGCACGCTGTCTGACTACCTTGCAGACCCGGAATTTCAAAAGGAATACGGAAAAGCAGCCCGCGCCCTTGTCATGGATGCCACAAGGGAAGCGCAGCAAGCATTGTCCCCTGCACTGCAAGCCCTGCGCGAAATCGTAGAAAACCCGGACGAAAACAGCAGCAACAGGAATGCAGCTGCCCGCAGTCTGCTTGAATATGGGCTGCGACTGACAGAGTTTTCCGACATTCTGCCCCTTGTGGAAAGCACAGAGGATGAAAGCTGATGTATTATGACCGACTGAAAAAGCGCGTGCAGGATGTGAGAAAAGCGCAGCAGGACGCGGCAGCAGGACACATTGACATTACAAGCTGCATTGCTGATTGCTATTTGCCTATTCACAAGGAAGTGCAGGACGGCACGCACAGCATTTTCCATCTGCCGGGCGGCAGGGGCAGTTGCAAAAGCAGTTTTGTTTCCCTTGAAGTTGTGGACGGCATTATGAACGACCCCACAGCAAACGGCATTGTTTTCCGCAGATACGGAAACACGCTGCGGGAAAGTGTATTCAGTCAAATTGCATGGGCGACCGAACAGTTAGGCGTTGCGCACCTGTGGCGGGGGAATGTTTCCCCGATGGTTTACACCTACATTCCCACAGGGCAGCAGATTTTCTTTCGTGGTTTGGACGATGCTGCAAAGCTGAAATCAATCAAGCCCCGGCGCGGCACATTCAAATATGTTTGGTTTGAAGAATTTTCGGAATTGACAGGCGCGAACATGGTTAGAAATGTTTTGCAGTCCGTAGTCCGTGGCGGCACTGATTTTCGGATTTTTAATTCATTCAACCCGCCCTTGTCCGTCAATTCATGGGCGAACAAATATATCCTTGTGCCGGACGACCGCGCAATAGTTTTTCGGACTGACTACACGATGATTCCCCCGGAATGGTTAGGGGAAGCATTCCTGCTTGAAGCTGAACGGCTGCAAGCAATCAATGAAACGGCATACCGGCACGAATACAAAGGGGAAGCCACAGGAACAGGCGGGGAAGTATTCCCGACTGTGGAAGCAAGGACAATCACCGATGCCGAAATAGAGCAGATGCAATACATCTATCAAGGCATAGACTGGGGATTTTCCGTTGACCCGCTTGCATTCATCCGATGCAGCTATGACCGCAGAACACAGACTGTTTTCCTGCTTGATGAAATTGTCAAACGCGGATGCAGCAATGCGGACATAGTGGAAATGATAAAGGCAAAGGGATATGACCGCGCCCCGGATGGCAGCGGCTACTATTCACCACTGGGCGGGGCATACCTTGAAGCAAAGCAGCTGACCATTTGCGACAGCGCAGAGCCGAAAAGCGTTAATGATGTGCAGAAAATGGGATTGAAAGCCGTTTCCTGCACGAAATATCCCGGCAGCGTAAACTATGGCATCCGATGGCTGCAAAGCAAGCATATTGTGATTGACCCTGCCCGCACCCCGACTGCCTACAAGGAATTTACAGAATACGAATATGAAACCACAAAGGACGGCGAATTTCTTGCAAGTGTGCCGGATGCAAACAACCACTGCATAGATGCGACCAGGTACGCACTGGACAAGCTAATAAACAGCAGTAAATACAGCGCATGACCTGCGCGGAAAGGATGGTTATATCATGGGAATTTTAAGGATTCATTGCGACAGCTGCGGCGGGCAATGGGAAGTCTACGGCAGCGGCGATTTTCACGCACGAACAGCCCGCACCTGCCCCCACTGTGGACAGCGTATTGATGGGCAGACATGGGAAAAACAGATTTTGCCCGCATTCGGCGGCATGATGGATGCAAACAGGGAACTGCTGAAAGACCACAGCGGCTATCATGCACCCCTGTTCACTGTGGACTATGTTGCAGACCACTATTTCCCGAACGATGCCCGCGACAATGGCGCAACACTGTTCAATCTTGAAATGCAGATAGAGGACTTGCAAAAGCAGGTTGAAATGCTGACGGCAGCAGTAATTGCCGGGAAAGGGGATGCGGAATGATAACACAGGAATTTCTTGAAAGTTTGGACTTGCCCCCGGATAAGGCAGCAGCATTGCAGGATGCTATGAAAAAGGATTCTGCATACAGGAATATGCTGCACCATATAGGCGTTATGCCGGGCGCGGTTGAACCTATCATGCGGACTGTGGATGCAGCTGCGCTTGACCTTGACGACATGGAACTACTGACCGAAAAAGCCCGCGTTGAATGGGCAAGTTTCATCCCACAGAAAAGGAAGTGACCGGGCATGATAGACAGCAGCATGATTGAATACGAACTGCACCCCCTGCGCGGATGGTTTGGACACATACACGGCTACAAGGTTTTGTGCTATGTGACGATACCGGGCAAGCCGGACAGGATATTGACCGGGACACGCACATTTGATGATGAACCGGAAGCGCAGACCTATATGCAGCGGATGCAGCAACAGGAACACGAACACATAACCCTATTTTAAGAAAGTGAGGATTTTACAATGATTAAAAATTCAGAACTGTTTTTCATCAAAGCAAAGGATTTTCAGAACAAGCGCAAGGAAATCATGGACACCTACGAAACCCGCGCTGCACAGTTAGAGGATGCACGCGGCAGCAAGTATTTCACCGATGAAATGAAAAAGGCGACCGATGCAAGGGACGCTGCCCTGTCCGAACTGAAAAGCGAATACAAGGAAAGTTTCCGCATTGCGCTTGATGGCATGAGCAAAGCAAACAGCGGCAGAGGGACGACCCCGCCCACACAGGAACAGCTTGCAATCCTGCAAGTGTTACAGATGCGCGGCGTTGTGGATGAACCGCAGCGGGCGGCATTTCAAAAAGACCTTGACCGGGCAGCCAACACCTGCGCAGACAATGCAATGTGCATTTCTGTTCTGAACGACATTGCCCGCAAAAACGGATTCCTGCGCGGCTACCATAGCACCGCAAAGGAAATGAGCGTTGACGATGCCGACCGCATGATAAAAGACCTGCAAGCAGCCCTGCCGGACTTCATGGAACACGACACAAGCCGGGCAGCAAGACTTGCGCAGAACTATTATGCGCAGCACTACGGCGTGACCGGGAATGAAAGACCCCTGCCGAAACGCCCTTTGTTTGACAGCAAGGCAGACTGCTATGCAGAATTTACGCATGGGCTACTGTCCGGGGAAACACTGACCGCATTTTGCGCAGCCGTTGACGGCGAATAATAACAAAGTCCATCTATAAAAGCCATATTTCCATAAAAGGCAGGGGCAGTCCGCAGTGATTGTCCCTGTTTTTCATTCCTGCGCTAAAAATGACCGCGTAGGATGCCCGCAGACGCGTTTTTCCGACCATAGGCAGGGAATTGTCCATCTGACCACTAAAACGGCATACAGGGGCATTCTGACGCGTTACAGAGCATATCCGCAAAACTGTCCCCTAAACACTGCAATTTTTCGCTCTGTGGGATGAATTTTGCGGCTATGATTCTATGTTAAGGTCTACATCGACTTTAACACAGGGCATATTTCCGGCATATTTCCCGCACCTACAATATTTTTTCTGTATGCTTGACAGATAAGAACAAAAACTGTATAATGAATTGTAGGAATAGAAAAAGGACAGCCCCGCCACCTACCACAGCAACAGGACTGTCCCAAACAGGCACACGATGCCCTGCGGCTATTATAGCACAGGACAGCGCAGCCGGAAAGGACAAGACTATGACAAACGAAATTATCCTTGCGAATGATGCGGCTGCATTGCAGACCACAGGCTGCGATATTCAAACGGCTATGGACAGATTCATTGACTATATTGCAGTGCAGGACGTAACAGTGAAATCCTATGCAGTTGCCTTGCGTTGCTTTATGGAATGGCTGCGGAACAATGGCATTTCCCGCCCGGAACGCGACCACATCAAGGAATATCAGAAATACTTGTCTACCCCGCACCCGCGCAGACAGAGGATTGACCGACCGGACAGCATTGTTTCCGGGACAATCACATTTGCGGACGGAACACAGGCGCGTTACCTGCGGGCAGTCAAAATGTTTTTCAAGTGGACTGCACAGGAAAAGCCGCCCTACTACTACCCAAACATAGCAGAAAACATCCCCGGAACTACTGTGAACATGAAAGACCACAAGCGGGATGCACTGGAAAAGGATGCTGCAATGACCCTGCTTGATTCCATCGACCGCAGCACCGATGCCGGAAAGCGTGACTATGCAATGATTCTGCTGTCAATCACTGCCGGGCTGCGAATTATCGAAATTCAGCGGGCGACCATCTGCAATATGGAAATGCTGAACAAGGAACACATCCTGTATGTGCAGGGCAAGGGACACCACAGCGCGGACGAATACAAGAAGCTGACCCCGGAAGTATATGCAGCAATACAGGACTACTTGACCACACGCGGCAAACTGACCCCGGACAAGCCCCTGTTTGCAAGCACTGGAAACCGCAGCAGGGGAAAGGCACTGACAGAGCCGTCTATATCACGCATTATCAAGGGCAGGCTGAAAGATGCCGGATTCGACACGCACCGCATTTCCGCGCATTCCCTGCGGCACAGCAGCGTGACTTTCCTGCTTGAAGCGGGCGCGACCATACAGGAAGCACAGCACCATGCCCGGCACGCAAGCCCCGAAACCACAGGCATTTATGCGCATAACATCGACCAAAAGAAGCAGCACACCGAACAGCGCATTTATGATTTTCTGTTTGGAAATGAAATTGATGCACCGACACAGGCAGCTGATTGTCTGCGGCGAATGACCACAGCGCAGCAGGAACAGGCACTTGCCCTGCTGAAAGCTATTGCAGGATGAAAGGGGAACGATGATGCAATCAGAAAATATCCTTTACAGTCACAATGAACCACTGCGGCAGCGCAATTTTGCCGTAGAGCTGACCGACAGCACCGCAGCTGCATTCTATGAACTGTGCTGCCGGAATGGGACGGATGCCGAAACACAAAATATATACACGGAATACACCGCGCACACGAAACACGAACAGCCGGAAACACTGGAAACCGGGCTGCAATCTGTGCGGGAATACGTCAAAAATCTTGATTCTATGAAAGGGGAATGACAATGAAAGAAAGAACTTGCCCTGCCTGTGGGCAGACCCACACCGCGCCCCCGGCACTGTCCCGCAAGGACAACAGCACCGAAATTTGCCCTAACTGTGGACTGCGGGAAGCGTTGGAAGCTGTCCCACTGACAGACGAACAGAAAGCAGAAATCATTGCCATTGCGCAGAAAGGAAGTGAACAAGCATGAAACATCCGGGCGGCAGACCCAAAAGGGAAATCACATTGACAGCGGCAGACGTACCGCAGCAGGACTATTTCACAGTGAATGAAGTTGCCGAACTGACAGGCGCACACATTCACACCATACAAGCCCGACTGCGCAGCGGCGAACTGCGCGGCAAGAAAT
>Ga0247611_10008941_pt1 | contig 12190 bp, 13 predicted proteins | sample 177DNAGHGhighgp2_FD_192422 | JGI IMG/M metagenome (GOLD analysis project Ga0247611, IMG submission 192422) | Sheep rumen microbial communities from Palmerston North, Manawatu-Wanganui, New Zealand - 1770 DNA GHGhigh gp2 | ecosystem: Host-associated > Mammals > Digestive system > Stomach > Rumen... | reverse complement strand
AATTAATAAAGCTAAGCATGGCCAAACTAATATAAAATCTACGATATAAAATAATACTCTTAAAAGTCCATGTTCATTTTCATCAATAATACCATTAGAATAATATATAATCTTTCTTCTTGTTCCAGTTGATTCTTCTTTAACAAATCCGTTAAAGCCATGACCAACAAATGCACAGAAATCTTTATAGAATGGGAAGGAAGCTATTAGGGCACAAGCAACAATGCTCATTACAAAGAAAGGTGTAGAATCATCTTTATCAAAAAAGACTATTGCAAAAATTAATGCAGTTACTGAAATGATAAAGCATATAACTCTAAGAATAGTTCTATTAATTCTAATTCTACTAACTTGCCTTATATCTGCTATTTGCTTTTCAACATACATATTATAGCATTTAGGGCAGTATACTTCCCCATCCATTATTCCATATTTAGAATTAAATTGTTCTCCACATAAGCTACATTTAATAACACAATTAGACTTTGCCATTTGCATAGTTCGCTTATCTTTCATAATGCCACCGCCTTCATCTAAGAACTAAAAATGTAAATAATATTGGATAAATATCAAAAAATATTGATACAGAGATATAATTATTTTAACACGAAGTTTACCATTTTGAAACAAAAAATTAGATTTTTTGTATAAAAAATACTTTGGATGCCCAAAGTACGTAATTCATAGTGGTGGGAGGAGGTGGTTTCGAACCACCGAACCCGATGGGATCAGATTTACAGTCTGACGCGTTTAGCCTCTTCGCTATCCTCCCAGGTCTTACGTTTCTCTATTGTATAATAGTTTTAATAAAAACGCAAGTACTTTTTTAAAAAAACTTAGAAAATATATTAATAAGTTTTAATAAACAGCTTTTTCATATAATGGCTTGTTTTAGCCATAATCAATTAGATTCTTTTTTAATTTTCTTTTCAAGTTCGACTCTTGGAATCAATACAATTCTATTACAGTTAATACATTCTATTTTCATATCAGCACCAACTCTAATTATTTTCCATTTATCATTTCCGCATACATGCTTTTTCTTGGTAGTAATTATTTGATCAATTTCAAACATTATTTATCACCTGTAATTTTCTTAATAATTTCATTTCTTTTTTCTTTAGGAAAGCTAATAGTTATTTTATCTTCATTAACCTTAACCTTGCATCCTAAATAGCCTTCAAGCTTATTTTGCATTCTAGTATATTTACTACTAGATACTTTAATGGTCTTGGCTTTCTTTTCATTTTTAGTTATTTCTTCTACATCTCTAACATTTAAATTCTTAACAACTATCTCATTAGCTATTTCAATAATTCTTTTTTCATCTTTAAGTTTTGATAGTGGTCTAGCATGTCCACTAGTAATCTTACCCTCAGAAACTAAATTAGCTACTTCATCAGGTAAAGATAATAAGCCAACAACATTTGTTATATAACTTCTAGATTTACCTATTTTTTTTGCTAATTCAGCTTGTGTTAATCCTAATTCTCTCATGATTGTTTGGTAAGCAACAGCTTCTTCCATTGCGGTTAAGTTTTCTCTTTGTAGGTTTTCAATTAAGGCAATTTCAGCAACCTTTGATTCATCATATGCTCTAACTATTGCTGGGATAGTTTTAAGTTTTAATTTTTGACATGCTCTAAAACGTCTTTCACCTGAAACAATTATATATTTATCATTAAATTGTTTAACAATAATTGGCTGAAATACGCCGTTTTCACTGATTGATGAAGCTAATTCATCTATTTTTGATTCATCAAATATTTTTCTTGGTTGATATGGATTTGGTGATATTTTATTTAAATCAATATCAAGTACTACTTCACCATCTTTAATATCATTTATATCCATAAAGTTTTCTTCAAGTAATTCTTTTAAGCCTCTGCCTGTCTTATTCATTTTGCTTCATAACCTCCTTTGCAAGAAGTTTATAATTCTTTGATGAAGCTGCTTGTGGTTGATATTTTAAAACAGGTAATCCATAGTTAGGAGCAACAGCTGCCGCAACATTAGACATAATAATAGTATCAAATACTCCTTCTTTAAAATATTCTTTCACTTCATTTATTACAGCCCATCCTGTATTAGTACGTTTATCTAACATTGTAAATAAAACGCCTTCTATTTTTAAACTCTTCTTATTTTCTCTTTTATTCTTTTGAACTATTCTAATGGTATTCAATAATTGTGTTAAGCCTTCTAAAGCTAAGAATTGACATTGTACCGGAATTATAACTGAATTAGCTGCATATAAAGCATTTAAAGTTAATAATCCAAGTGATGGTGGTGTGTCTATGATTACGTAATCATAAGCTCCTTTAATCTTATTTAGTGCTTTTTCTAGCACATAATTTCTAAATGGATTATCAATCATTTTTAATTCAGTACCTGCTAAATCAACAGTCGCAGGTAAAACATCTATATCAATAGATTCTGGCTTAACTATGACATCTTTTGCAGGAATATCGTTACAAAAAACATCATATATATTATATGTTAAGTTTGATTTATCAATACCTAGTGATGTTGCTACACTACCTTGTGGATCTAAATCTACTAATAATACTTTTTTTCCATAAAAAGCTAGGGATGCAGCTAGATTAACACTTGTTGTAGTTTTTCCTACACCACCCTTTTGATTTGAAATTGCAATTATTTTTCCCATAGTTCTACCCCTTATTTTAAAGGATTCTTCTTTATCTGACTAAAACTTCTAGGATATTTATCCTTTGTTTTAGAAACCTTTCTAACCTTTAAAATTTTTCTTTCACTATTTTCAATAGGTAAATAGAATTTAATTTCACTAATTAATTCTCCCCCAAGTTCTTTAATAACATTATTACCTAAATCATAGCTTACAACCATTGGTAGGTAATAACCATTAACCTTGACTAAAGGCATACATAATTCTAACCCTATATTAATGTTTGCTAAAGCTCTAGATGTTACTACATCAAATGATTCTTTCTTATCAAATTCTTCTGCTCTAGCATGTATTAATTCTACATTAGTTAAATTTAATTCTTTTACAACTATTTTTAAAAATTCAATTCTTTTATTTAACGAATCTACAATAACTACTTTAATATTTGGAAAAGCAATCTTAAGTGGAATTGATGGAAAACCAGCTCCACTACCAACATCGCATAATGAAATGTCTTTTGTAAAGTCATATGCTTTTACAAGAGTTAAGGAATCATAGAAATGTTTTAAATATACCATCTCTATATCAGTAATTCCTGTTAGATTCATAACCTTATTATATTCTACTAATAATTCATAGTATTTTTTAAATTGTTCAAGTTGAATATCATTTAATTCAATGCCTAAATCTTTTAATTCTTTTATGAAGTCCATTATTTCCTTAAAGCAAATAATAGTTGAGTAATATCTGCTGGATTTACTCCGCTAATACGCATTGCTTGACCTATAGTAAGTGGTCTAACTTTCTTAAGTTTTTCTTTTGCTTCGCTAGCAAGATTTTGAATTGAATCATAATCAAAGTCTTCTTTAATTACTATATTTTCAGCTTCTAACATTCTTCTTGCTTGCTCATTTGCTTTTGAAATATAGCCACTATATTTAGCTTCAATTTCAATAGCTTCTATAACTTCTTCTTTGACTTCTAAATTGAACAATTTAATAATATCTTTATAATTTAATTCTGGTCTTTTTAATAAATCATAAGCACTAGTGCTTTCATTTAATTCTATCTTTCCGTTTTCAATTAAGTAAGGATTAGCCTTTTTTGGCGCTATTTTCTCTACTTTTAGAATTTCTTTATATTTGTTTATTAATTCTTCTTTTTCTAAATATTTTTGATATTTAGTTTCATCAAGTAATCCTATTTCATGACCATATTTCATTAATCTTCTATCAGCATTATCATGTCTAAGTAGAAGTCTATATTCGGCACGTGATGTAAGTAATCTATATGGATCTCTAATTCCTTTTGTGATTAAATCATCAATTAATACGCCAATATAAGCTTCATTACGTTTTAAGATTAATGGTTCTTTATTATCTAATTTTAAACTTGCGTTTATACCAGCCATTAAGCCTTGGCATGCGGCTTCTTCATATCCGCTGGTTCCATTTACTTGACCAGCAAAATATAAGCCTTCTATCATCTTTGATTCAAGTGTAGGTTTTAATTGCATTGGATTAATTGCATCATATTCTATGGCATATGCATATCTTTTAACTCTACAGTTTTCTAAGCCTGGTAATGTTCTAATCATTCTATCTTGAACATCTTCTGGCATAGATGTAGAGAAACCTTGAACATATGTTTCATTTAATTCAAGGCTTTCTGGCTCTAAGAATATTTGATGACGTTCTTTATCTTTAAATCTTACTATTTTATCTTCAATAGATGGGCAGTATCTAGGACCTACTCCTTCAACTACTCCTCCATACATTGCGGATTTATCTAGATTATCTAATATAATTTTCTTTGTTTCTTCATTAGTATAAATTAAATAACAAGGTACACTTGGTCTATCATATACAATATTATCAAAGCTAAAAGTCCACTTTTCATCATCACCATATTCTACTTGACCTTTGGAAAAATCAATTGAATCAGTAAATATTCTTGATGGAGTACCTGTCTTTAATCTAATAACTTCAAAACCTAATTCCTTAAGTTCGTTACTAATACCACTACTAGTTTTTTGACTATCAGGTCCTTCTTCTTTAAAGTTATGGCCTCTTAAGATTCTACTACGCATATATGTACCTGTAGTAATTATGACACTTTTTGATTCTATTTCTTTTCCATCAAATAATACGCCACAGGCTTTATTATCTTTAACTAAAAATCTTTCAACATATCCCTCAAGCAAATCTAAGTTTTCTTGATTTTGTAATGTTTTAAGCATTTCTCTTGGATACATTTTCTTATCTGATTGAAAACGTAAGGCTCTTACTGCAGGTCCTTTACTACTATTAAGCATCTTAACTTGAATTTGCGTTTTATCAGCATTTCTAGCCATTTCTCCGCCTAAAGCATCTATTTCTCTAACTACTATTCCTTTTGCAGGACCTCCAATAGATGGATTACAAGGCATAGAACCAGTCATGCTTAAGTTTCCTGTTATTAATAAAGTCTTTTTATTTAATCTTGCAGATGCTAATGCAGCTTCACAACCAGCATGTCCTGCGCCTATAACAATGCAATCATACATCATAAACACCTCTTTATAAGAGAGCAAAAACTCACGTGGGTGAGTTTATTACTTTTTGATTTCTAAATATTTTTTAACAACATTTTCTACAGTAAATCCATACATTGGAACAATTGTTTTAAGTGGTGCTGAGATACCAAACTTATCAATTCCAAGTACATCATCTGCATATTTATACCAACCAATTGATGTTCCCATTTCAATAGCTAATGTCTTAACACCCTTTGGTAATACTTCTTCTCTATAAGTAGCACTTTGCATATCAAATAAATTAGTTGATGGCATTGATACTACTCTAACAAATACATTTTGTTTTTCTAATTCCTTTTGAGCTTCTAAAGCTAGGCTTACTTCTGAACCAGTAGCAAGTAGGATACCATCCATTTCGCCTTTTGCTTCGCTTATGACATATCCACCTTTACTTACGCCATCATAACTTGTACCTTCAAGTACATTAATGTTTTGTCTAGTCATAAGAATAGTTGATGGAATCTTATTAAACTTAAATGCTAATTCAAAACAATATACTGTTTCATTTGGATCAGCAGGTCTAAATAAAATCATATTTGGAATTGTTCTAATGCCAAATGCTTGTTCGATTGGTTGATGAGTAGGTCCATCTTCACCTACAGCAATAGTATCATGAGAGAAAGCAAATACTGTTCCTATGCTCATGATTGATGCCATACGCATAGCTGGTTTCATATAATCGCTAAATACGAAGAATCCACCAACAAAGGCTTTTATACCTGCATGAAGTACCATACCATTTGCGATAGCTCCCATTGCATGTTCTCTAACACCAAAATTAATATTTCTACCTAATCTATTTTCCTTAGTGAAATCTCCATCAGCTCCCTTAACCATGCATGAACATGAAAGGTCTGCAGAACCACCAATCATACATTCGATATATTTAGATAATTCAGCTAATGCTTTACCACCAGCAACTCTTGTTGATAATGATTCGCCTAATTCATAAGTTTTTAAATCAGGAATTTCAAAATTGTTGCTTGCAGCTATGCTTAACTTTTCATATAAATCAGGATATTCCTTTTGATAATCTGATAATAATTTATTCCATTCCATGTGCTTCTTGCAGCCAAGTTCTTTAGCACGTTGTTGATAGAAATCATATACTTCTTGTGGAATAACGAAATCTTCATATTCCCAGTTATAGTTCTTTTTAATTATTGCTAAATCTTCAACGCTATAAGGCTTTCCATGACAGCTTGATGTTCCAGCACCTGGTGCATTATATCCAATTGTTGTTTTAATTTCAATAATTGTTGGCTTATTAGTTTCTTTCTTTGCTTCGATAATTGCTTTATCAATGGCGTTAATATCTGTTCCATCTTCTACTTTTAGATATTGCCAATTTAAAGCTTCATATTTCATCTTAGTGTTATCACTATAAGTCATATCAACTCTACCATCAAGTTGAATATCATTTGAATCATATAAAACAATTAGTTTTCCTAAACCTTGGTATCCAGCAATACTCATTGCTTCTTGTGTAATACCTTCTTGTAAATCTCCATCTCCACAAATAACATAAGTGTAGTGATCAATTACTTTGATATCTTTTGTATTGAATTTCTTGCTTAAAAATTCTTCAGCTATCGCCATACCAACAGCCATACCAATACCTTGTCCAAGTGGACCTGTTGTAGCATCTACACCTTCAGCTTGATTAACTTCAGGATGTCCTGGAGTTTTACTTCCAGCTTGTCTAAGTTGTTTGATATCTTCCATAGAAATTTCAAAGCCCATCATATGGTAAGCACTATATAATAATGCTGAACCATGACCAGCTGATAGAATGAATCTATCTCTATCAAACCATTTTGTATCTTTTGGATTTACTCTTAAATGTCTTGTAATAAGAGTATGAAGGATAGGTGCTGCACCCAATACGATTCCTGGATGTCCACTTTTTGCCTTTGTAATTGCTTCAACACCAAGCATTCTAATTGCATCTACTGCTTTTTGTTCATTAAACATAATCATCTCAGCCTTTCTTGTTGTCAGTTAAATTATTCTTCTTTTTCTGAATCTGTTTCTTCAGTTGATTCAGATTTTTCTTTTTCTTCTTTATCGCTTGCTTCAGCTTCAATTTGATCTAAATTTTCAGCTTCTTCAGCAATTTTATCTTCTTCTTCATATTTCTTTTGAAGATCATCATAGAATTTTTCCATGTATTTATCTTGTTCTTCAATTATTTGTTTGAATCTTTCAACACCAACATAATCTCTTACCTTTGATGCTGCCTTAACATTTTCTGCTTGCATCTTTTTTGATAATAAAGCACTTGAAATTAAACTAGCAACAATAATTACTGCTAATGCCACAAATAAAATCCAACCTTTATTTGGAAATATGATTGATATTGTGATTAATATTCCAAGGAATACTAAAAGCATTGGTAACATAATGCAGAAAATATATTTCTTTCTCATCTTGTCAATTGAAGTTAAGAAATTCATCCAAATTGCATTAACATCTTTAGTGAATAATTCTTTAGTAATTTCATAATCTCCCTTTTCAACGAAGATTTTATAATTTACTCCATCTCCGCTTGACCATACAGAGAATCTAGTTTTATTAATGTTATCCATAAAAAATGGTTCATCATTCATATAATGTAGACTTACTTTTGCTCCATTATCCATTTCTTGAACTTCAAATGGTTCAGTTACTGATTGATAAAATTGTTTTTCGTTATATTTCATATAAAACACCTCATTGTAATTATAGCATACTAGTTTTTTTATTTAAAGTATAAATAAAAAAAGCAATTTTTGAAAATGATTTCATAAAAATTGCTTAGTTTTTATATTAGTGTACCACCCACAAGAATGAGAAGCTTAAGGCTGCTCCATTCCTGACCTGACCTGGTTCACCCACACTCCTTGGGTGATACGCACTTATTGTATCACAATAAGATGATTAATTCAAGCCCTTAAGGTTTTAAAAAAATCTGATAATAGTTTACTACATTCTTCTTCATATATTCCACCAATCACATTAACTTTGTGATTAAATGAATAGCTAGATAAATTTACTACAGAACCACATGCTCCGCCCTTTTTATCATAAGCACCAAAATATAGATTTTTTATTCTTGCTTGAATAATAGCTCCTAAACACATTGGGCATGGTTCAAGTGTGACATACATATCACAATCGTCTAGCCTCCAGCTATTTAGTTTCTTATTGGCTTTAGTAATAGCAAGCATTTCAGCATGTGCCATAACAAGATTTTTTATTTCTCTTAAATTATGAGCTTTAGCAATAACTAAATCATCTTTAACAATAACACATCCTACTGGGATTTCATATTTATTAAATGCCTTTTTTGCTTCATTATAAGCCATTTTCATATATTTTATATCCATCTTTTCACCACGCTTTATTTTAGGAAAAAAAACAACTGATTTCTCAGTTGCATTTATATAATCAATTACTTAATGTTATAACGTTGTTTGAATTTTTCAACACGTCCAGCAGCTTGTGTAAATGTTTGCTTTCCAGTATAGAATGGATGGCAGTTTGCACATGTATCAACTCTAAGTTCTTTTAAAGTAGATCCTGTTTCAAATTGTGCACCACAAGTTGTACAAGTAACAGTTATTTTGTTGTATTGTGGATGTATATCTTTCTTCATAATTTTCACTCCTTTGCCATAGTTTTACAAAAACCATAGTTACCACGTCGGCTTTTTTATTATAACATTATTAATTATATAATGCAAGTATATTTTTTAAAAAATATTTCTTTTGAAAATAAAGTATAGTATAATTGTTTTTGAGGTGCTTTTTTAATGAGAGAAATAGATTCTAAATTAATCACAAACTCAATATATAAATGTTGCGTTGATGCTGCTTATTTTATCAATGATGATGTCTTAAATAAGATTATTGAAGCTAAAGATAAAGAAAGCGATTCTATCGCAAAAAACATTTTATGTCAAATAATTGATAATGATAAACTAGCTAAAGATGAATACATTCCTATGTGTCAAGATACTGGTGTTGTGCTTGTATTTGTTGAAATAGGTAGGGACGTTCATGTGTCATCTTCTATTGATGAAGCAATCAATGAAGGTGTAAGAAAAGCTTATACTGAAGCCTTTTTAAGAAAGTCAGTTGTTAAAAATCCAATAGATAGAATCAATACAAATGATAACACTCCTGCAGTTATTTATTATAAAATAGTTGAAGGAGATAAACTTAAATTATCTGTATGCTTAAAGGGTGCAGGATCAGAAAACATGAGTAAGATTAAAATGCTTAATCCAAGTGATGGCATAGACGGTATAAAGAAATTTGTTGTTGATAGTATTATTGAAGCTGGCGGTAGACCTTGTCCCCCACTAGTTCTAGGTATAGGTATAGGTGGTACTATGGATAAAGCAGCTTTAATGAGTAAGGAAGCATTACTTAGAGATATAAATGATAAATCTGATAATGAAAAAATAGCAAAACTAGAAAAAGAAATATTTGATTTAGTAAATGCTACTAAGGTTGGACCTATGGGACTAAAAGGAGACACTACTTGTCTTGCTGTAAAGATTAATTATTATCCTTGCCATATAGCAAGCCTTCCTATAGCTTTAACAATACAATGTCATGCTCATAGACATAAAGAGGTGATATTATAATGTTTGAGAAGAATAAAAGTGGAGATACTATTTATTTCACTGGAATAATTTATACAGCTAGAGATGCTGCACATATGAGATTAGAAGAAATGTATAAGAGAGGTGAAAAACTTCCTGTAGATTTCTCTAATAGCCTAATTTATTATGCAGGCCCTACTCCTACACCTCCAGGAAAAGCAGTTGGTTCTATTGGACCTACTACTGCATCTCGTATGGATAAGTTTGCTTATCTTATGAAAGACTTTGGAGTAATAGGAACAATAGGTAAAGGACCTCGTGGTGCATCTTGTAAAAAGACTTACCAAGATGATAAAATCTTATATTTTATTACTACAGGTGGATGTGGTGCACTTCTTTCTAAATGTGTGAAAAAGTGCGATATTATCGCATTTTCTGATTTAGGAACTGAATCAATAAAGAGATTAGAGGTAGAGAATTTCCCTATTACTCTAGCATATGATTATTATAATAATGATATATTTGAAAGGAAGATTTAAAAATGGATTACAAAGCTGAATCACTAAAATTACATGAAACTCATAAAGGAAAAATTGAAGTCATTTCTAAAGTAAAATTAGAAAACAAAGATGACTTATCTATCGCATACACTCCAGGTGTTGCTGAACCATGTTTAAGAATTAAAGAAAATGTTAATGATTCTTATAAATATACTTCACGTGGAAATATTGTTGCGGTTATTACAGATGGTTCTGCTGTTTTAGGTTTAGGAAACATTGGGCCTTATGCAGCAATGCCAGTTATGGAAGGTAAAGCAATATTACTTAAAGAATTTGGTAAGATTGATTCTATTCCAGTATGTCTTGATACACAAGATCCTGATGAAATTATTAGAACTTGTAAAATTTTAGCACCAACATTTGGAGCAATCAACTTAGAAGATATTTCAGCACCAAGATGTGTTACTATTGAAAGAAAATTAAAAGAGGAATTAGATATTCCAGTATTCCATGATGATCAACATGGTACAGCAATTATTGTAGGTGCAGCATTAATTAACTGTTTACGTTTAACTAAGAAAAAAGCAAGTGACATTAAAGTAGTTATGTCAGGTATGGGTGCTGCTGGTTCTTCTATTGCTAGAATGTTAAAGAAGATTGGTGTTGCTAAAGTTTATGCAACAAACTCTAAAGGTGTAATTACTAAAGATAAATATGATTCATATAACTTTGTAGTTAAAGAATTATTAGACGAAGGAATTCTTGACTCACCAGAAAGTGGTGATGGAACACTTGCTAGTGCACTAGTAGGTGCTAATATGTTTGTTGGTGTATCTGCTCCAGGCTTAGTAACAAAAGATATGGTAAAAACAATGGCTAAAGATCCATTCATCTTTGCCCTAGCTAATCCAACACCTGAAATTATGCCAAATGATGCTAAAGAAGCTGGTGCTTATATTGTAGGTACAGGACGTAGTGATTTCCCTAACCAAATCAATAATGTACTAGCATTCCCAGGAATCTTTAGAGGCGCTTTAGATGCTCATGCTACAAAGATTACTGAAGAAATGAAAGTAGCTGCAAGCTATGCTATCGCAAATGTAATTGCTGATAATGAACTTACTCCAGATTACATTGTACCATCTCCATTTGATAAGAGAGTAGTTGAAGCTGTAAGCAAAGCTGTAGCTAATAAAGCTATTGAACAAGGTGTAATTAGAAAATAATAAAACGGCTTATAAAAGCCGTTTTTTATTTCTTATAACCATTAAACCAAGCACGTTCATTAAACGCCTTTTTATTTACTTTTTTTACCTCTTCTATAGGTTTACCTATAGGTAAATAACATACTAAATCATAATTAGATGGAACATTTAAAATACTAGCCATCTTATCACATATTCTATCATCATCTGTGATATGACCTTCTACCCAGCAACTTGCATAACCTAAATCAGTAATAGCAAGTAACATATTTTCTATTGCTGCTGAATAATCTTGTATCGCAAAACATTTATCTCTATATGCATTAATTCTTTCTGTTAATACACAAATCATTGCAGGAGCATTTTTTCCTGTTTTAGGAATAATTACATCATATAATTTATTTAATATTTCTTTATCATCTACACAGATTAATGATGTAGTTTGTTTATTACAACCTGACGGAGCTGCAAGACCTGCTTCCATTATTTTAATTAAATCTTCTTTAGGTACAGATTCATTGCTATATTTTCCCCTATAACTATATCTATTTTTTATACAATCAAATGTATTCATCTTATCACCCCTAATCATTTATATTATATATTTATTATATTGATTTTTAAATATTTATATGTTATATTAATGTTGACAATGGTCAATAAGAAGTAATA
>Ga0247611_10008940_pt1 | contig 12194 bp, 10 predicted proteins | sample 177DNAGHGhighgp2_FD_192422 | JGI IMG/M metagenome (GOLD analysis project Ga0247611, IMG submission 192422) | Sheep rumen microbial communities from Palmerston North, Manawatu-Wanganui, New Zealand - 1770 DNA GHGhigh gp2 | ecosystem: Host-associated > Mammals > Digestive system > Stomach > Rumen... | reverse complement strand
GAGATTCCAAACGTGACTATTTCTCAAAATCAAACTATGGGAATATTTACGTGAAGCTGACATATCTCATGGATATTTTTCATTGATTATTCAAAACTAAAAACTTATAACTATGTTTGAAGGACAACCAAAAGGTCTTTATGCGTTGGCACTGGCCAACACGGGTGAGCGTTTCGGCTACTACACGATGATAGCCGTCTTCGCTTTGTTTCTAAGAGCCAACTTTGGCCTCGATGCTGGATGGGCTGGAGAAATCTATGGCGATTTCCTCATGCTTGTGTATTTCCTCCCTATCTTAGGTGGTATCATGGCCGATAAGTTTGGATTCGGTAAGATGGTTACCATTGGTATCGTAATCATGTTTCTGGGTTATCTGCTTTTGTCTGTTCCATTGGGTAGCAAGGCTGTAGGTCTCGTGGCTATGCTTATTGCGTTGGTACTTATCAGTTTCGGAACAGGTCTTTTCAAAGGTAATCTACAGGTGATGGTAGGTAATCTTTATGATGATCCCAAGTATGCAGACAAGCGTGATGCAGGCTTCTCTATTTTCTATATGGCAATTAATATCGGTGCGCTCTTTGCACCTACAGCTGCCATAGAGATTTCAGAGTATGCCAAGAATCATCTCGGTTATACTGCTCCTGGTGAGGCTTACCACTTCGCATTTGCCGTGGCTTGTGCATCACTTATTCTCTCTATCGCGATTTATTATGCTTTCCGTGGCACTTTCCGTCATACTGAGGGCGGGAAAAAGAATGAATCCTCTAAGGCTGCTTCTGTAGCTGCAGAACCTGAACTTTCCAAGGAAGAGACCAAACAACGCATCGTTGCTTTGTGTCTGGTCTTTGCGGTTGTGATCTTCTTCTGGATGGCATTCCATCAGAATGGTCTTTCACTTACCTATTTTGCTGATGAGTTTACGGCAAAGACAGCTTCTGGCGCTCATACGATGCCGTTTGATGTCATCAATCTTGTGATGATCATCTTCATCGTATATGCAGGCTTCTCATTCTTCCAGAGCAAGACGCAGAAGGCAAAACTGATTTCCGCTTTGGTGATATTGGCTTCTCTTGGCGTTCTCATCTATAAATACTACCAGGCAACTGGTACGATTGACATTTCCGCTCCTATCTTCCAGCAGTTCAATCCTTTCTATGTGGTAGCATTGACACCTGTTTCCATGGCTATCTTTGCATCATTGGCGAATAAGGGTAAGGAACCTTCTGCTCCTCGTAAGATTGCCTACGGTATGTTAGTGGCTGCGGCAGCATTCTTTATTATGATGTTTGCTTCACAAGGATTGCTGACACCAAACGAACAGGCTGCTCTCGCCGAGACGGGTGAACTTGGTCCTCTTGTGTCACCCTATTGGTTGATTTCTACCTATCTCATCCTTACATTCGGTGAACTTCTGTTATCTCCTATGGGAATCTCCTTCGTATCGAAGGTTGCTCCTCCCAAGTACAAAGGTTTGATGATGGGTGGATGGTTTGGAGCAACTGCTATCGGAAACAAACTTGTTAGTGTTGGCGGCTATCTTTGGGGCGATCTGCCTTTATGGGTTGTCTGGGGCGTGTTCATTATCCTCTGCTTACTCTCAGCTCTCTTCATGTTTGCCATGATGAAACGATTGGAAAAGGTAGCGTAACTGATAGCAACAAAACGATAAAGTTATATTTTAAGAGCCGTTTCAGTATAGTATGATGCTTGCTGAAACGGCTCTTTTTATCGTCATCATTTATGATTAGACAGAAGTAAATCAAGTATTTCATGTATTTTTATATATAATGTATAGGGTTTGCATCAAGTCTCGTCAATAATTCCTACTTTTGCAAACGAATTTCATGGATAACGAATAACAGATGAAAACGATTGATTTTAAACCGAAGATGTTCTCGGTGTTGAGGAATTATGACAAGAAGACACTGATGGCCGACTTGATGTCGGGTGTCATTGTCGGAATTGTGGCGTTGCCGTTGGCAATTGCGTTTGGTATTGCCTCCGGTGTGTCTCCTGAAAAAGGTATCATTACTGCCATCGTTGCTGGCTTGCTCATCTCTGTCTTTGGAGGAAGCAAGGTACAGATAGGAGGACCTACGGGTGCTTTCATTGTGATTGTGGCTGGTATCATCAACCAATATGGTATTCAGGGATTGACTATCGCCACGCTGATGGCTGGTTTCTTCCTGATTGGATTTGGATTGTTGCGTTTGGGTACCATCATCAAGTATATTCCTTATCCCATTATCGTGGGATTTACGAGTGGTATAGCCGTTACGATTTTCACCACTCAGATAAAGGACTTGTTGGGTATGCAGATAACGGATGTGCCGAGTGATTTCGTGGAGAAATGGATGGTGTATTTCCAGCATATCCGAAGTATTGACGTATGGAGTACGTTGGTAGGATTGGCAAGTGTTGTCATCATTGCCCTTATTCCTAAATATAGTATGCGCATACCTGGTTCGTTGGTTGCCATCGTCGTGATGACCGTTGTCGCATTGTTGCTCAAGCAATATGCCGGGGTCGATAGTATTGAGACAATAGGTGACAGGTTTAGCATCAATTCCCAGTTGCCCGAGGCTGTTGTTCCCGCCCTTTCGTGGGAAACCATCAAGGAGTTGGTAGCTCCAGCCATGACCATTGCCGTATTGGGAGCCATTGAGTCGTTGTTGTCTGCTACCGTTGCCGACGGTGTTATTGGTGACCATCACAATTCCAATACTGAACTGATAGGACAGGGTATAGCCAACTTGGTATCTCCGTTGTTTGGGGGAATCCCTGCAACTGGTGCCATTGCCCGAACTATGACAAATATCAACAATGGTGGTCGTACACCTGTTGCGGGAATCATACACGCGGTTGTGCTGTTGCTTATTTTCTTGTTCCTGATGCCTTTGGCTCAGTATATCCCGATGGCATGTCTGGCAGGAGTATTGGTCGTTGTAAGTTATGGTATGAGCGGTTGGCGTTCTTTCCTCGCTTTGATGCGCAATCCCAAGAGTGACATTACCGTATTGCTGCTTACTTTCTTCCTGACCATCATCTTCGACTTGACCATAGCTATTGAAGTAGGCATCATCTGTGCTTGTCTGCTCTTCATGAGACGAATGTCGGAAACCACCGATGTGAAGATGATTTACGAAGAAATAGACTTGAACGAGGACGCCGATATGGAACGTGGTAACTTAGAGCATCTGACGATACCGAAAGGCGTAGAGGTGTATGAAATCAACGGTCCTTATTTCTTTGGTGCCGGTAACCGATTTGAAGATATTATGGGACGTTACGGTCATCGTCCGAAAGTGCGGATCATCCGTATGAGAAAAGTTCCGTTCATCGACTCCACAGGCTTGCACAACCTTGAAAACATGTGCCTGATGAGTCAGAAGGAAGGAATCACCATCGTCTTGTCGGGCGTGAACGAAAAGGTCGAAAAAGTATTGAATCGCAATGGCTTCCCTGAACTCTTAGGCGAGGAAAATATCTGCAATCACATCGATTTGGCATTAGCAAGGGCAAAGGAGATCGTTGCGGCGTGATAATTCTATTTGATACATCTTTCATAAACGTATCGTTTACGTAGTCTAAATGTATCGTTTAAGTAGTCTAAACGTATCATTTACAGGGCGTAAACAGCCCGTTTTCGAATCCCTTTATTGTTGTGTATGACAGATATGACAGATAAACATATAACTTTCGTATATAAAAAAAACATTTAGGTCGGGGGTAAATAATTTCCTATAGAGAAAGTTATGTTTCTATCTGTCATATCTGTCATACGCTAAGTATATTCATCGAACTCACGTTATAAAAATAATCATCCTTATTGGAAGATTTTAGTCATCCAATAGGGATCCTTTTTGAACTTCTCCCAGTCTTCTTCAAGTTGTGGAAGGAGATCGATAATCGCCTGATGATTCTCGTTCAGGTTGCTATTGTTACGACGGAGACGGTAGATATACTCCAGCAGGTTCCAGCAGATATTAAACTGCCCTGTGGCAATCAGTGCTTCCGGCTTTCCCTCTTTGATGTCTTCATCGCTCCACCATAAGGTCGTTCCCATACTTGTTGCCGTGTCGGCAGCTTTGTTGATTTCATCACCAGGGTTCATGAATGCTCTTTCATCTTCCTTGAGATGTTTTCCCCACACTTCACCTGTTGCAAGTTCATAGAGTGCACTCATGATGCGGCGGTTCTGCCATTTGACATCACTATATATAGTATAATAGTTGAGTGAACGGATATGATCCATAAACACTTTGTCGGTCAGTTCGAGCATGGACGATGCACGTGAACCAATGAGATTAATATATTTAGAAAGAGGTATGTTCAACAATCCCTTCCAGTTGAATCTAAAGGGTATCTGCTTCGAATAGCGTTTAAGAAGCCGACGTGAACTCAGCGCTGTTGCAAGGCGGAAGACGAGGAAGATGAACGTCAAACCGAGGAAGAAGCCGAACAAGGTGCCACGAGGTACCCAGAAGAGGAATTGTATGAGGAACAGGATGATGATGTTTAAGGTCACGTTAACCTTATGAACCGTCAAGTAATCGAGAATACTTGACTCTTTATAATCGTACGGATCCTTTTGTCCTCGTGTGGCATCTGATACGATATATAGGTCGAGGTCTTTTCTTCGACGCAACATGACGATAGGTTCAATGCCTTGATTGTCAACGACACCTCCGTCCATTAAGGGCATTGTCGGGACGGTCTTTAGATACTCTTCGTTTTCGGGAGACCGGCTTAGTTGAAAGTCGCGGGGAAAGAAAAGAGGTTCAAACCCAGCAGGGAAGCATGATGAGGCTGCAAAAACTTCAGACAAGTGGATTTGTGAAGCAATGGGTAGCGGTATTTTATAAGACGAGTTGCCTATGACTCCTTTAGCCGTTTCTCCTTTTTCTATTTTAATCTCCTTGCCAATCTGAAACAAGAACTCTTGTGAATTGTTGAAGTCGGTGGCATTAGCTGTAAAGTCATCGATTGTAGTATTATCAATCTTGTCCATAAGGTCACCTAAGGTAGCCCCATGGAAGATTTCCTCGTCGTATATTCTGACCATCTCTCGGATGAGCGAGTTGTTCAAGTTCTCGCCACAGAGGAATTCGGTACTGGCACGACCGATCAGGTCTCCTTTCATCAATAGTGAGTATAGATCCTGTAGCATTTCTTCATTCGTCAGCCCCTTGCATTTTCCCCAAAGGAACATGAGCCCTGATAAGGTGCCGCCGGAAATGGTAGAGACGGCAGAAATGTGGTCGAGTAGTGAACGCCCGTCGGAGGTGTGCAGATGGTTTAGGTAGGAAAGAGTTCCAAGATGATATGTTGCTGCTCTGTATCCTCCACCAGAAAGACTTATTGCTATTTTTGCCATGATGTTTAGATAATGTAACCAAAAGTTTCCAAATAATATGCAAAGATAAAAAAACTTTTGTTATTTACATCATTTCTGATTATCTTTGCATAATAAAACTATTAATCTTTATAAATTATGTATAAACGAATGTTGTTCGCTGCCGTGATGATGGCAGCTGTTCTTGGGCTTTCTGCTCAGAAGGCCATGACTCCTCCAGCTGGTGGAAAGCAGATAAGCGATGAATTAATTGGAATCTTCTTTGAGGATATTAGTAGTTCGGCAGACGGTGGCTTGTATGCTGAACTCATTCAGAATGGTTCATTCGAGTTTAGTCCGACAGAACGTGACGGATGGGGACCGGGCACAGCATGGCGCATGATTCGCCCAGGTCATTCTACAGGTTATATGGAACCTCTGTCCGTGAGTCCTATTCACAAGAACAATCCCAGTTTCATGCGTCTGTATATCGAGCGTGTCGGACACTATTATGATTATTCTGGATGGACCGGCTTTGGAATCCAGAATGACGGATTCGACGGTATCGCCGTCAAGGCTGGTGCAAAATATGACTTCTCTGCTTTCCTTCGTAACATTCAGGGAGATGCCAAACAGGTACGCATTGCCTTGATTGTACCGCAGGGATGGGGCAAAGATCCTAAACTGCTTGCTGATGCAACCGTTGAAGTGAATGCTTCCGACTGGAAGAAATACGAGGTACAGCTGGTGCCAAGTGAGGATGCCGACCATGCAGCCCTTCAGATACTGGCACTTACCAAGGGAACGATGGATGTTGATATGGTATCTCTCATGCCCCAGGACACCTACAAAGGACACGGACTTCGTAAGGATCTTGCAGAAGCACTCGAGGCTCTGCATCCAAAGTTCATGCGCTTCCCCGGTGGTTGTGTGGTTCATGGCGGAGGTGACGGATTCTGGAATACTTATCGATGGAAGACAACGGTAGGACCAAAGGAACAGCGCCGGAGCTTAAAGAACACATGGGGCTATCATCAGTCAATGGGACTTGGTTACTTCGAGTATTTCCAGTTCTGCGAAGATGTAGGTATGGAGCCTCTGCCAATCCTTCCGTGTGGTGTCAGTTGCCAAGGTGCCAATGGCGGATGGGGCATGAAAGATCAGGCTCAGGACTGGGTGCCCATGTCAGAGATGGATGAATGGGTTGACGAGGCACTCGATCTTATTGAGTGGGCAAATGGTGATGTCAATACTAAATGGGGACGTGTACGTGCTGAGGCAGGACATCCGAAACCGTTTAATCTTAAGTATCTGGGACTTGGAAACGAAGAGCGGATCTCCCCGGAGTTCATTGAGCGGTTCAAGTATATTTATGAGAGAGTACGGAAAGCACATCCCGAAATCGTCATTGTAGGTACGGCTGGCCCTGGTTCACATCCTGGCAATCCTGATTATGAAAACGGATGGAAGCTTGCAGATGAGATCGGTCTTCCAATCCTTGATGAGCATTATTATGAACCGCGCACTTACTTCCTTGAAAGTCGCCAGTATGATAAGTATCCTCGCGACCGTAAGACAAAGGTTTACCTGGGTGAATATGCAGCAAAGGACAAGAAGCTCATCGATGCTCTTGCAGAAGCTCTCTACCTGCTGCATGTTGAAAGAAATGGTGATGTCGTTTGCATGACATCATACGCTCCTCTCTTTGCCAGAAAGAATGCCACCAACTGGAATCCAGATCTGATTTACTTTGACAATAACAGACCTTTCCTTACATGCAGTTATTTCGTGCAGCAGATGTTTGGACAATCCTCCGGTAATTATTATTATGGTGACTGTGTCAAAATTGATGGTGCAGACAACCTTCAGGGACAGTCTGTCATCTTGAACACAAAGACACGCCAGCTTTTCGTGAAGGTATGTAATGCAAGTGCTGACAAGAAAGAGGCTAAGATCAACCTCTCACGTTTCAAGTCGATGAAAGCAATTGCCACAAAGACAGTCCTTTCCGGACAGCCTGAAGATGAGAACAATTATGAGAATCAGCCAATCAAGCCACAGGTGGAGACCGTCAAGGTGAAGAAAAAAATGAATGTCACCCTTGAACCTTATTCATTTGTCATGTTGCAGATTGCGTTGTAAGACGAATTTAAATAATACGAATCAATGGAATTGAAACAAATACCGGTACTGCTGCTTACAGGTTATTTAGGCAGTGGTAAGACAACCCTATTGAACAGAATCCTCAATAATCGCCGGGGGATAAAGTTTGCGGTCATCGTGAACGACATCGGCGAGGTGAATATTGATGCCGACCTGATTGAAAAAGGTGGGGTGGTAGGCCAGAAAGACGATAGTCTGGTGGCTTTACAGAACGGATGTATCTGCTGCACTTTGAAGATGGATCTCGTGGAGCAGCTTCGTGACATCACCCGGCAGCAGAGGTTTGAGTATATAGTGATTGAGGCCAGTGGCATTTGCGAACCGGCCCCAATTGCTCAGACCATCTGTTCAATGCCGACCATGGGACTGGAATATGTGTACAATGGCATGCCTGTGGTCGACAGCATCGTCACCGTTGTCGACGCAATGCGTATGAGAGATGAGTTTGGTAGCGGAAATAGTCTGGTGAGAGATGGAATTGATGAAGAGGACATCGAAAACCTGATTATCCAGCAAATCGAATTCTGTAATATCGTTCTGTTGAATAAAGCCTCTGATGTGTCTGCTGATGAGCTGGGACTGATTCGTAAGATCATCAAGACACTTCAACCGAAGGCTGAGATTATCGAGACCAACTACTGTGATGTAGACCTTGAGAGAATTCTCAATACAAAAATGTTCGACTTTGATGATGTGGCAACGTCGGCTGCATGGATTCATGAGATAGAAGGACATCATGAAGAAGATGATGATGACGACGACGATGACGATGAAGAAGACGAACATCATCATGGCCATCACCACCATCATCACCACCATGACGAAGGTGAAGCTGAGGAGTATGGTATCGGTACATTCGTCTACTATCGTCGTGATGCCTTCAATTTAGGTCTCTTTGATGAGTTTGTTGCCAGACACTGGCCTTCGAATGTCATTAGGGCGAAAGGTATTTGCTGGTTCCAGGACGAACCAGATGTTTGTTACGTCTTCGAACAGGCAGGCAAACAGTTCTCTATCCGCAATGCCGGTCAATGGTATGCTACGATGCCGAAGGATGAGTTGAAGGTGATGATGGACCAGAACCCGGGACTTCGCCGTGACTGGGACGATAAATATGGTGACCGGATGCTTAAACTCGTCTTTATCGGACAGAATCTTGACAAGGAAAAGATAGCAGAAGAGCTTGATAATTGTCTGGAGAGATTAGAATAAGACGAATTCTTTCAGATTATGAACAGAGTGCAGGGAGAGAGAGTAGAGATTCATACTTGCCCTGAATTGATGGAGTATGTTCAGCAGGTAGGTTTCTTGCCTTTGTTGGAAGGCGGCATACCCGGTTATGCTGCCGAGAGCTTGATGGCTGAAGAATGTCGCTTCACGGAGTTTCCTGACGGTTCATGGGAATGGCCGTTATGGGAGTGGAAAGGCTCCGTGATTAGAGAGGGAGACTGCGTCTATGGTAAGTTCTTTGCCGGAAAGGCTGGATTCATCAGCAGAGCGTGGTGGCCCGACTTCTACAACTGGCGGCGTACCACTCATCCTTCGCCGGAAGAAGGAAGCATCGAGGAGATCATCCTAAACACATTACGTGAACATGGAAGCATGATAACCCGCGAGTTGAGAGCCGCCTGTGATTTCACGGGAAAGAACATGCGGTCGAAGTTCGATGCTTTCATCAGCCGTCTGCAGATGTCGTGCCATATCGTGACAGAAGACTTTGTCTATCCCGTAGATAAGCATGGACGTGAGTACGGATTCGGCTGGGCACTGCTGACCACTCCTGAATTACTGCTTGGGACAGAGGCATGTCAGTGTCATCGGACACCAGAAGAATCCTATCAGCGCATGGTGAATCATCTCACCATGCTATTGCCTGAAGCTTCAGACGAACAAATCCGGAAAATACTTAAATGATAGACATTGACGATGGAAAAAACATATTTCTCCAGAACGAATATAAGTGAGGAAGTGCTGTCGCTGATGGCAAAGACTTCTCTACTGACGAAGCAACTGAACAACTTGACATTAGCTGAACTAAGACAGAAACAGGTTATTATCAAGGAACTCTTGGGCTCAGTCGGTACGAATCCTTTTATCGGCGACAATTTCCATTGTGATTTTGGAAAGAACATCTATGTGGGCAATAATTTTCATGCAGACTACAACTGTACGATGCTTGACCTTGCTGAGATACGTATAGGAGATAATTGTCTGATAGGGCCAGACGTTGGCATTTACACGGCAGGCCATAGAATACAACCTGAAGGACGTATTGCCGATGTCTATGCGCAGCCTGTTACAATCGGAAATGATGTGTGGATTGGAGGTCATTCAACGATTCTACCGGGTATTTCCATTGGAGATGGTGCTGTGGTTGCCGCAGGATCGGTTGTTACAAAGGATGTTCCTCCTCGTTCCTTAGTTGCTGGAAATCCGGCAGAGTTCAAGAAATCTATCGAATAGGTATTATTGACTACGTTTATTTGCTTTGCAACCCTATAACCTCCAAATTAGACATAAAATGAAAAAAGTGTTTTTAGCATTTGCAATGCTCCTGATGATGGCAGCTTGCACACAGAACAAGTCTTCACAAGCACCTGTGAACGAAAAAGAAACCGCAGCTCAGTCAGAGGCTGCTGACACTATTAACCCCGAAACAAGATCAGAGAACATGAAAGAAGTACAAGCTTATCTGAAAGAGTGCGGCGCATTCTTCATTGCAACAGTCGACGGTGACCAGCCTCATGTGCGTGCTTTTGGCGTATCGGAGATTATCAACGACCGCCTGTATATTATGACGGGCAAGGTGAAGGACGTTTACAAGCAGATAGCAGCTAATGGCAAGTTTGAAATCTGTGCACTGAAGAAGTCTGGCAGTGAGTGGATGCGTCTGAGCGGCACGTTGGTTAATGACGAGACACTGGCCGTGAAAGAAGAGTTCCTGAATCGCAATGAAGGTCTGAAGTCGATGTACAAGGCCGATGACGACAACATGGCGGTTCTTTACATCACCAATGCCACCGCCCGCTTCTGTTCATTCTCTGCACCAGAGAGGAAAGTCAACTTCTAACGAGATGACATACGAATGACTGAGGATACGTAGTACTGAGTGAATGTGAACAATGAACAGTAAGACGGATCCGATGGGCAGAGCTATTGCCGACTATTATAAGACAAAGAAGGCTGACAGGCTCAGGGTGTTCTCCCCGATGTTTGAGGAGGACGAGATTCCTTTGCCAACTCTCTTTCGTTTTTTTGAGGACATGCCGGAGATTGAACAGAAAGCTCTCGACATGGCAACTGGAAGGATTCTTGACGTGGGAGCTGCTTCCGGTTGCCATTCGCTTGTCCTTCAGGAGCGAGGATTGGATGTGACTGCCATTGACATTTCTCCGTTATCCGTAGAGACCATGAAACGGCGTGGTATTAAGAGAGTTCATGAACAGGACTTCTTCACAATGGAAGGCCAACAGTATGATACCATCCTTATGCTGATGAATGGTATTGGAATCGTCGGAACATTGGAAAGAATGCCTGTTTTCTTCAGACAACTTGATAAGCTACTTGCTCCTGGAGGCAAGGTCTTGTGTGATTCCTCTGATATATCCTATGTGTTTGAGACTGAGGAAGGAGTTATTGAGTATCCGGGAACAGACACATATTACGGGGAACAGAGCTTTCAGATGCAATACAAGGATACTATCGGTGAACCTTTCCCCTGGCTTTATATTGATGCAGAGACCTTGAAACAGGTAGCCGAAGAGAATGGCTATCTTGTAGAAATCATTGCAAAAGGAGAGCATTACGATTATCTGGCGAGAATTACGAAGATAAGTAAAGAAAGCTTATATTGACATGAATAAAGTAAGAATAACGGCAATACGTCAGACGGTTTATCATGACTTGATGGAAAAATATGAGAATCCGATTGAACACACCTGCGATGTGATGGAGGGGCAGCAATGGATTTCCATTGATGGCAAGTGTCCCGAAGGAATGTGTCCTTCGGCATGGTATTCCATGCGTGAGTTCGTGGAATCGCTGGCAAGAGGCGAAGGCTACTTCTATGATGGGTGGATGAAGAACCCGATGAGTGCGATGATCAGTTGCAACGATGGTTTCCGTCCGTTTAGTTTTTATATTGAAGTAATCGACTAACAGCATGAATCCAGTTGCCGTCCGACTTCTCAACCAACAGCTTATTGCTCCTCAGTTCAAAGACCCGGCTGAGGTGGTCAGTCACATGGGAGCTATCCAGGCACAGGAGTATCGTATGATGCGATGGGCGGTAGCCATGCGAACAAGCAAGCCTTCACATAAAGCATTTAAAGAGGCTTTCGATAAGGGGAAGATTATCCGTCTGCACCTGATGCGAGGTACGTGGCAGCTGGTAACTGCCGAGGATTACTGGCTGATGATAGAACACTTTGCTCCCAAGGCTATTGCCGTGACGAAGGGGTGGATGAGCAGCAACAAGATTTCTATCCCTGATGAAGAACTGCTGCGCATCAGGGACATCCTTGCCCAGACTGCTGCCGACAAAGGGAGTGTGACGAAAGAGGACTTTGCCAGCGCATTGGCTGAGAAAGACTTACAGATGGACAGCCATCGTCTCTCGTATCATATCCGGATGGCAGAGATGTCAGGAACGCTCTGTAGTGGAGATCTGCTGCCTATGAAAGCTACTTATGCGCTA
>Ga0247611_10008939_pt1 | contig 12195 bp, 11 predicted proteins | sample 177DNAGHGhighgp2_FD_192422 | JGI IMG/M metagenome (GOLD analysis project Ga0247611, IMG submission 192422) | Sheep rumen microbial communities from Palmerston North, Manawatu-Wanganui, New Zealand - 1770 DNA GHGhigh gp2 | ecosystem: Host-associated > Mammals > Digestive system > Stomach > Rumen... | reverse complement strand
TGAAACGGCACCCCGGTCTCAAGTGCTTTGCGTGGCTGTATAAGGCGTTCCGCTACGTGGCGCAGGGCTTGAAACACGGCGTCCGGTTTGCCGATATGAAAGAGAATTATTCGGCCAGCCGTAACAGAAACCGTTTGATGCGGCGTTTGAATGCCCGGCAACAGGCCGAAGTGGACAAGAATAAGTGACGCGGCGCTTTTCGCGCGTCCGCTATTACATGACGAATGAGGTTACCTGCCGTTCTGTCGGACATCGCAGTTGGAACGGCGATTACCTTGTTCGTTTTTCTTTTTTGTCATTTACGCACCCTGAGGAAATATCTGCCGCGTTCCCTCAAACAGTTGACATTAAAGGCGTATTATGGTATTATGTTATAACGAATCATCGGGTATTGCGCCTTCATTATGAGCGCTCTGTTATGTGCCCGATGGATCCTATCGAATATCGTACTGTGTTCTGACTGAGGAGAATTATTGATATGAAGCATAGAAGCATTCCGTTTAGTCCCCCGGATATTTCCGATGCTGAGATTCATGAGGTCGTTGACACCCTCCGATCAGGCTGGATCACCACCGGTCCCAGGACCAAACTGCTTGAGCGCCGACTGGCGGCGTACATCGAAACCGGGCGGACAGACGTTGACTGTTCTTCTCAAGAGGCGATAAACGAATACGGCGGGCGCGTCGTGTGCCTGAATTCCGCCACCGCGGCCGAAGAACTGAATCTGAGGGTTCTCGGCATCGGCCCGGGCGACGAGGTCATTGTCCCGGCTTATACGTACACGGCAAGCGCCAGCGCCGCCATCCACTGCGGAGCGACAGTGAAGTTTGTGGACATCCAGAAAGACGGCGATCCTATCACCCATATGCCGGAGATGGATTATGACGCCCTGGAAGTAGCTATCACGGAGAAGACCAAAGCGATCATCACTGTGGATCTTGGTGGTCTCGTTTGTGACTATGATCGGATCTTTGAAATTGTGGAGAGAAAGAAGAGCCTCTTTACTCCGGTAGAGAACGACGGTACTCCCCTAAGTGAACTCTCTTCCCGTATCCAGAAGGCTATCGGGCGTGTGGCAGTGGTAGCTGACTGTGCTCATAGCTTGGGAGCAAGTCGTATCGTGAGTAGAACTGGGGCCGGAATACTTGAAAAAGCTGAGAGAAAGTACTGCGGCGAGATAGCAGATTTTACATCCTATAGCTTCCATGCGGTGAAAAATTTTACTACCGCAGAAGGCGGGGCGTCTACTTGGTTGCCTCTTAAGGGGATTGAGAATAGCGAAATCTATAAGATGTTCCAGCTGCTGAGCTTGCACGGTCAGAACAAGGATGCTCTTGCAAAGACTAAAATCGGTGCCTGGGAATATGACATCATCGGGCCGTGGTACAAGTGCAATATGACTGACATCATGGCTGCCATTGGTCTCCGGCAGTTAGATCGTTATCTCGGTTTACTTGAGCGTAGGGCTGAGATGATGAAGAAGTACGATGCCGTGTGCGCCGAGCTTGGTATCAGCCATATGGTGCATCACACTGACTACATGGATTCTTCCAACCATCTTTATCTAATTCGTGTGCCGGGTATTGGTGAGATGGAGCGAAATTTGATCATTGAAAAGATGGCTGAGCACGGTGTGGCAACAAACGTTCATTATAAGCCATTGCCGATGATGACTGCTTATGGGAAGGACTGCTCTGCATACCCGAATAGTTATGACTATTATCACAACCTGATCACACTCCCGTTCCATACGCTATTAAGCGATGACGATGTGGAATATGTGTGCGAGACGTTGAGGGAAGTAATTAGTGAAGCACGCTAAGCTGCTCATAGTCTTCAGATGGTTTTTGATTGTCGCTTACATTTGTTTTATTCTCACTAAAACCATAATCGGACGACCGGTTCAGCCAGCACCTGTTTTCAAGCCACTATTCTGGGAGATTCAGAACGAATACTGGGAAGATATCGTCCTAAATATACTTTTATTCATTCCAATTGGTTTTTTGATTGGTGGGTGGAAAGGTCTATTAACGGGTTTTATCTTATCCGTCGCTATTGAAGCAACACAATACATCATATGCCTTGGGTATTGTGAGATGGATGACATTTTAAACAATGTCATCGGAACTGGTATAGGTGTTATCGTTAAGCTATATTTCAAATGCTATATCGAAGGGAGAAAAAGAAAATGAAGAAAGTAATGATTCTTGGTGCTAGTCTTCTTCAACTGCCCGCGATCGAACGCGCTAAGGAAATGGGATTACAGGTTATCGCATGCGATATGAATCCCGATGCAATTGGCTTTAAAGTTGATGGCGTAATAAAAGAGGTGATAAGCACTATTGATACTGAGGCTCTTTTGGAGTGTGCTAAAAAGCATAAGATAGACGGCGTGTTTACAATTTGTACCGACCAGCCGATGAGATCAGTTGCCAAGATTGCAACTGAACTGGGATTGCCTGGAATTTCCGAGTGGGCGGCATTTACAGCTACAAATAAAGCGGCTATGAGAAAGTGCCTTTCTGAACACGGAGTTCCTTGCCCTAAGTTTATCCGTGTAGTATCTAGAGAAGAATATCTAGAGGCTATGAAGCAGTTTGATGAAAAAGTAGTTGTCAAGGCTGTTGATAATGCAGGAAGCCGCGGAATTCAGATGGTTGATGATCCAAAGGATATCGAAGCCGCTAATGCCGCATTTGATTACTGCAAAGAATGGTCTCACTCCGGAGAACTATTGATAGAAGAATTTATGGATGGGCCCGAAGTTTGCGTTGAGACGTTGAATATAGATGGTGTGTGCTATCCAATTCAAATAACGGATCAGTTGCACAAAGAACCGCCTTACTTTACCGATGCAGGCTATAACCAACCCTCGCTTCTTTCAGTGGACGTTCAGGAGGAGATTCGTAGAATAGCTATAGACGCAAATATGGCGCTTCAGAATTACAATGGTTCTTCGTGTACAGAGATAATTGTCACGAAAAATGGCCCCAAGGTTGTTGAAGTTGGACCTCGCCTTGCTGGGGACTGCATGACAACACATCTTGTACCCTTATCTACCGGGGTGGATATGGTAACGGCTGTGATTAATATTGCATTAGGTGAGCCAGTAGACCATGAACAGAAGTATACCAAGGGTTCTTGTATTAGATATTTCTTAAAACCAGTTGTAGGAAAGATTAAAGAATTTCGTGGTGTTGAAGAAATGAAAAAGATGGATGGTATTGTCCAAGTTACGTTAGTAAAGAATGTTGGGGACATGGCAGTACCGCTTCGTGGAAGCGGTGACAGAATTGCTTTCGTAATTGCTCAAAAAGATACCCCAGAAGAGGCGATAAAGTGCTGCAATGCTGCACTCGAAAAATTAGAAGTGATTGTTGAATAAGCAGATGTGGTGAAAGGTTGTAACGATGTATAAAAAATATATAAAACGTTTGCTTGATCTTTTGCTGTCATTGATAGGACTTCCTATTTTTGCGATTATATATATTTGCGTCGCACCTTTCATCTATCTTGAGGACAAAGGTCCAGTATTATATAACGGTGAGAGGATTGGACGGAATGGTAAACTCTTTAAGATGCACAAGTTTCGTTCAATGAAGGTTAATGCGCCGGACATTCGACTTGCTGATGGTTCGACATACAATGGAAAGGATGATCCAAGAGTCACTAAGGTGGGGCGCTTCCTTCGTGAGACAAGTCTTGATGAGGTGCCCCAACTCTTAAATATTCTTAAGGGCGAAATGAGTCTTATAGGACCGCGTCCAGATCCTCCCGACTGGATAGATAAGTATCCGGATGAGTATCGTATATTTTTGACGGCAAGACCTGGTATTACCGGCTACAGTCAGGCATATTATAGAAATTCGGATGAGTCAACAGATAAGATGAAACATGACGCTTTTTATGCGGAACATGTTTCATTTGTATTTGATTGCAAGATCTTCTTTAAGACAATTCAGACTGTTTTAAAGCACGAGAATATCTATCGAGAAGAAGATAAAAAGGCAGAAAATGAAATACGAAGCCAATAATGAATCATTCTACAAGGCTTCTACTGGAGATGCGCGATAATCATGAGAGTGATGATGTTCTATGCATATTATGAGCCTGAAAGAGCGGCTGGAATGAATATAGCAAAAGACCTTGTAGAAGGATTCGCAGAAAATGGATATGAGGTAACGGTATATGTGCCTATGCCTTCTCGTGGAATAGATGATTCAATACGTAAGGAATACATAAAGAAACGTGACGAGTTTCTTTATGACGGGAAAGTTCATATACATCGTGTTCGAATTTTCAAAGAGGGAAGCAATCCTGTCGGTAGAGCGATTCGGTATCTTCTGCTTAATTTTGCTTTTTTCTGTAAAGGTGTCTGCACACAAACCGATGTAATGTTTGTTGATAGTACACCTCCGACACAAGGAGTTTTAGCCGCTGCAATAAAGAAAATTAGAAAGATTCCTTATGTATACAACTTACAAGATATATTTCCTGATTCAATGGTAACTGCTGGATTCACAACAAAAGGATCTTTGATTTGGAAAATCGGACGAGTTGTTGAAAACATTACCTATAGAAACGCGAAGCATATCATTACCATAAGTGACAGCATGCGAGGTAATGCTTTGGAAAAGGGAGTTGCAGCAGAGAAAATATCTGTAGTGTCCAACTGGATCGATATAAAGAAAATCACACCTGTTGATAAATTGAATAATTCCTTATATGAGGAATACAATATTTCGAGAGAAAAGTTTACCGTTCTATATGCGGGGAACTTTGGCGCAGCGCAAGGTGCTGAGATTATCCTTGATGTGGCAAGGAAGCTTTTGTCAGATCAAGGCATACAGTTTGTCGTTTTTGGAGGAGGAGCATACTTCCAAGAATTTAAAGCCAAGGCAGAATCACTGAACAACTTAATTGTGAATGACCTTCTTCCGATAGAGCGGGTTTCTGAAGTTTATAGCCTGGGTGATGTTGCGCTTATTACTTGCAAAAAGGGCGTTGGATCAAATGGGATGCCTAGTAAAACCTGGAGTATTCTCGCGTGCAATACCCCCATTATCGCCTCGTTTGATACTGTGAGCGATCTTGCATGTGTTATTGAGAAGGCAAAGGCAGGTGTTATTGTCGAACCAGAGGATACGGATGCATTAGTAAATGCTATCTTGGATGAAAAAGAGAACATGAGAAAAGAAACAGATAAGGAACAAACGCTGAGAAAGTATGTGGAGGCTAATGCTGATAAACAAACATGCGTAAAGAAATATGTTGATTGTGTGAAAATGGCAGCTCTCTCCTAGCTTTTTATCCTTCTATATGAGGTTAGTATATGAAACTGTTAGAGATAAATACAGTTTGCGGAAAAGGTAGTACTGGCAGAATTGCTGTAGATATTGCAGAAAGTGCCAAAAAGAGAGGTTATGAAGTTTGTATAGCGTATGGACGTGATCAGACGGATTATCCTGATTCATACCGAATTGGTGACGACATTGATAATCATATACATGCTGCATTGTCACGGATAACTGATAAACAAGGTTGTTATTCTAAGAAGGCTACAATGAATTTTATTGCCTTTATGGATGAATACAGCCCTGACGTTGTTCATCTGCACAATATACATGGGTATTTTCTTAACTATGAACTCCTTTTCAAATATTTAAGAGAAAAGAGTATCCCTTTGGTTTGGACTTTTCATGATTGTTGGCCGTTTACTGGGCACTGTGTGCATTTTGATTTGGCAAACTGCAATAAATGGGAGACAGAATGCAACAAATGTCCGCTGAAAAAATCATATCCCTCTAGTTACATATGTGATCATTCGCAAGAAAATTATATACAGAAAAAAAGAATATTCTCTTCGATTGATAAGATGCACATTGTTACGTGCTCGCATTGGCTAGAGGATCTAGTACGAAGGAGTTTTCTGGCAGAGAAGAGTATTTCAACTATTCACAATGGAATTGATTTAGACAGATTTAAATATTCGGATTCTGGTGAATTTCGTAAGAAATATGGAATAGAAGATAAAATAATACTATTAGGAGTGGCCGACGGATTTGATGAACAAAAGGGTCTTTATGAGTTCGTCGAGTTGGCAAAGAAAATACCGGATGAATATCGAATCGTTCTTGTGGGCTGTAATACAAAGCTACAAGGGATATCTAATATAATAACTATTCCAAGAACGCAAGATTTTAATGAATTGCTAGAAATATACTCTACAGCAAATGTGTTTTTGAATTTAACACTGAATGATAATTTTCCTACTGTGAATCTAGAAGCACTAGCTTGCGGCTTACCAGTCGTTACCTACAAAACAGGTGGAAGCCCTGAGAGTGTTGATGATACTTCTGGATTTGTTGTAAAGCAACATGATGTTTTAGAATTGCTAAAGGTTATCCCAAAGGCAGTTATGATTTCTAAAGACAAATGTATTGATAGATCAAAGTGTTTTAATAAAAACATTGCTTTTGATAAATATGTGGACATATATGATGGGTTGATACGGTGACAATTTAGTTTTTCTGCAATCAGAATAACATATGTTTTGCAGACATACAACGGATTAAACAGACTGTTTTATTGTCTTTATTTGCTTGGTAATGATTGTTCCTATATACCAGCAAATAAAAAAGAATTCTGTAAATGATATGCGAAACTACAGAAAGGCCAGCAGCTGAATGAAATTATCAATTACAAAAGCAAATGCAATTTTGATAGCGGTTTTCGCTTATGTTATATATCTGTTTTTGATAGATGCAGATATCTCAAATTATAAAACAGGAATATACATCATGTCAGTAATGGGGTGGATTGCCTGGGCTTATATGTGCATCTCATGGAAAAAATTGACTGGCGAGCTGTTTTCTCTGTATATTATTTTTATTTCGTTTGCAGTTGTATTTACATATGGACAATGCTTAATGTGGGCTTTGGGCATTCACGGTAACAGACTAGAGATTATTGGTAGATTTATTGAGGGACGAATTAGATTAACGGATTCTGATATTTTCCGCACGCAATTATTGACTATAGTAGGCCTTCTTGCTTTTCATGCCGGCGCAATGTGCCAGTATAAGCGTTTGTCAAATGATTCGGCATGGCTAAAGGATCATAGATCAAGTCAATCTCTTGTTACTGTATGCAAAGTCATGTTAGTGATTTCAACTATATGTGCTTATTATTATTGGCTGAGGAATGGAATTATCTACCGTTCATTCGGCTATGGTGCATATCAATATGGTGAAAATAGTGGGAACATAAATTCAATTATAATTATTCTTGGTTGGATGTTTATACCATCCATGATCGGTGTTTTGGTTGGTAATAACTATAAAAAAACCGATAAAAAGGTTTGTTATACTCTATTTGCAATTTTCGTAGTATTATGTACCTTTGCAGGGGATAGAGCTTGGATATACAATCTAGTTATTTTAGTTTGGCTGCATTATCGGATGCAAGGTACTTTTAATACTCGTCGATTTGTTAGATTGAGTATTTCAGGATTGATCATACTGACTTTTGCGGAAGCAGTAAGTACAGTAAGAGGTGGTGGACTCTCATTTAATGCGATAATAAATTCGATAATTAACGACAATCCAATATCATCGGCCTTTTTTGAGATGGGCGGAACAATGGCACCGACTGCCATTATTTTTCATGATCCGAATTTTAATTATCCTTTTGGTAATTCGTATTTATTATCTATCCCTGAAATGATAACTACAAAATTTATAACATTCTTTGTACCAGAATATCAGGCTCTCGGTGGCTGGTTCTCGCAAACATATCTTGGATTATCCTACGGCGCTGGCTTTTCGATGATTGCGGAAGCATTAGCAAATTATGGACGCTACGTTGCTCCGCTTTGGATGATCCTTATGGGAGTTGTGATAGCTAGGGCTATTAACATACAACACGATGAAAAGGATGAAATAACGATTTTTTTCAAGAGTACGACATGCATATCATTTCTCTATATAGTTAGAAATTCAACTGTAAACGGTTTGAAACAATGGTTTTTCACCACATTTATCATTATGGTTTTAGTAACAGTACTTACAAGCCGTAAAAGAAAAAGAGAGAGATAAGTAATATGAAGAAAATTGTATTTACAATAGACGTTAACTCGTCAGGTGGAGCCGAACGTGTTACATCTTTATTGGCAAACTATTTTAATCAGCATAGTTATGATGTAACAGTGATTAATAGTGATGTTGATTCCTCTTTTTACCCGCTTGATAAAGGTGTAAAAGTTGTAAAAATGGGTTTGGATTACAACACTGGGACCTCATATAAGCGCTTTCTGTATAAGTATAGATTTCTTAGGAATTATTTTAGAAAAGAAAAACCGGATGCTGTTGTAACTTTTCTGTTTCACATGGAAGCTCCTACTATACTAGCAGCACTGTCTACAAGGACCCATGTTTTTACGTCTGTAAGAAATTCAGCTTTTTCTTATTCGAAAGGAGTAAGAACATTTAGAAAGATTTTTTATCCGCTAATAGCTGGAGTCGTTTTTCAAAGCGACAAGGTAATGGAATTTGCTGATTTCAAGAAGATAAAACATAAAAGGGTGATTATGAACCCATTGTCATTAGAAATGGGCAATAAAAAAATTGTAGATTACCAAGATAGGAAGCATTGGATAATAAATGTGGGGAGATTAAATGGACAAAAAAATCAAAAATTACTGATTGATGCATTTGCAATTATATGTGATAAGTATCCAGAATATACATTACATATATATGGGTCAGGCAATCTGGAAGCAGAACTTGAGACATATATAGAAGAGCAGAAGCTGATTGGTCGAGTGATACTTGAAGGAGAGATATTAAATGCCATTAGTCTGCATAGAGATGCCTATACGTTTGCGCTGAGTTCCGACTTCGAAGGCTTTCCAAATGCATTAGCTGAGGCAATGGCTAATGGAATACCTTCTGTAAGTACGGATTTTGATTCCGGAGTAGCTGCACAATTAATTAAAAACGGGGAAAACGGGTATCTATGTCCAGTGGGAGAAAAGATGGAAATGGCAAAACAATTGGATAAAATACTGGCGCTGCCACAAAACGATTATATGCAAATGGCTAATAAAGCACAGAAAACGTGTGATGAATTGGACATTAACATAATTGGACAACAATGGGAATCATTTTGCTTTGAATAATCATAAGAACTAATATCTAGAGAGTAAGATGACTGATATTAGTTTCTCATGAGTTAGGAGATAAATGAGAGCGAATACATAGGATAATTGCTCGGTTTATGAAGGGAATATTTTTGGGATTGTTTTGTCGAACAATACTCTATAGTAGTAAAGGAAAAAATGCAAAGAGCACATCACTATTTAGATATGTGCTTTTAGCAAAAGGAAGATCGAATGAAGACTTCATCGAATGCCATATTAAGAAGAAATACAATCTCTTCTTTATCATATCAGATAGTCGCAATTGTATGTGGTTTTATTATACCGAGATTGATACTGAAGCAATATGGATCGAATGTAAACGGACTTGTTAACTCAATTAGTCAGTTCCTATCTATCGTTTCTTTCCTGGAGTTAGGTATAGGATCCGTTGTTAAATCATCGTTATATAAGCCATGTACTGAAAAGGATTATCAAAAGATAAGCGCGATATATAAGTCGGCACAGAAGTTTTTCAATACGATTGCATTAGTACTTGTAGCGTATGTCATAGTTCTTCTAATTATCTTTCCTCGATTTATTAGCAATAACTTCAGCTGGTGGTTTATAGATTCTCTTATAGTTACAATGAGTGTAACGAGCTTTGCTGAGTATTACTTTGGCGCAGTAAATGCTCTTTTACTGCAGGCAGATGAGAGAAATTCCATTTTTTTCAACATACGAATTATAACTTTGCTGGCTAATACGGCTGTTTGCTACTTGCTTATAAAATTGAATTGTAGTATTCAGATTGTTAAGCTTGCAACGTCTGCTATTTTTGTGGTTAGACCTGTATTTCTTTCATGGTATGTAAGGAATAATTATAAAATTGATAAGAAGATTGAATATAAAGATGAGCCAATTAAACAAAAATGGAATGGAATTGCACAGCATGTTGCGTCTGTTGTATTAACTCAAACAGATACAATCATACTTACTATCTTCGCTACATTAGAGGATGTATCCATTTATTCTGTTTACTATATGCCGGTTGTTGCAATAGAACAACTTGTCATTTATGGAATAAATGGATATGAGTCACATGTAGGAAAACTATGGGCAACGGCTAATAAAGAAGCAATAGCTTCCTCATATAAACGCTTTGTGTGGATATTGCATCTGCTTACAGTTATTTTATATGGATGTGCTGCATCCTCTATTGGCTCTTTTGTTCGAATATATACGAACGGGATTACTGATGCGAATTATGAGCAACCACTGTTTGGTTTTGTTCTAATCGGAGCCTATGTATTATACTGTCTTAGATTACCGTCAACCACAATCATTAAAGCTGCTGGTCATTATAGGCAGACACAAAACACTTTTATTATTGCAACGATCATAAATCTAGTTGTATCTATTCTAGCAGTAAATAGATTTGGGTTAATTGGTGTAGCAGTCGGTACAGCAATTTCGATGTTTTATCATTTGGTGAGACTTTCTGTTTATACTTCAAGATATTTAATCGAAAGACCAATCAAGGATATTGTAAGACAGATCGTTAATGATCTGCTTATAATACTAATGTCATTTCCTCTTAGTTATTATTTATTGCCAACAGCTACTAATTATGTAAATTGGGCTCTTATCGCTTTTTTGAGCCTTGTCATATGGATTGGTTTTGGGGCAATTGTTAGTGCCTTTATGTATAAAAGTTATCTTGTTGAGATGATAAAAAAATATTCATTTAGAAGGTAATGATTATGAATAGACTCTTATACTTTATTAAAAAGAACACATTGAATAGGCACCAATTCCCTGGTTTTTTAAGAAGCCAAGGAATGAACATAGGTGAGGATTGTGACATTTACAAAAATGTGGATTTTGGATCCGAACCATACCTAATTGAAATTGGAAACCATGTTCGAATAAATGCAGGTGTTTGTTTTGTTACACATGACGGTGGCCTTTGGGTTTTGCGAGATGAAAGAAGTGGCTATGGAAAAGAATTCGCCGATGCGGATTGTTTTGGGAAAATCGTAGTCTGTGATAATGTCCATATTGGTTCTAATGCAATCATAATGCCTGGAGTTACAATAGGAGAGAATTCTATAATAGCTTGTGGGGCGGTTGTAACCCATAATGTGGAGGCTAATTCGATAGTAGGTGGGGTTCCAGCAAGAGCTATTGAAACTCTTCAAGAGTATGCTGAAAAGATGCGACAAAAATGTGTTAATACACACAGTATGTCTGAAGAGGAGAAAAAACAGTTCTTAAATGGACATATACATTGAGTGATTAAATAATAGTAGATTATCGCAATTGTAAAATCATCATAGAATGCTTAGGCGCTGATTGTGCACAAATAATCTGGGTCAAAAAGGGAAGTGGATATAGATGGATATGCTTCGAAAATGCCAACTTCTTCAGCTTAAGATATCAAAAGAGATAACAAGAATCTGTGAAGAAAACGGAATTGAGTATTTATTGATTGCAGGAACTCTTCTCGGGGCAATAAGGCATAAAGGCTTCATCCCGTGGGATGATGATATGGATATTGGCATGTCGCGGGAAAACTATAATAAGTTTATTAATATCGCTAAAGAAAGACTGAGTGAAGATTATCTCCTGCAAACTTGGGATTCTGAGGAAGAATTTGCATCTCCATTTGCCAAAGTGCGTCTTTTAGGAACGGAGTTTGTAGAAAAAAATACAGGAAGTGCCAATATCAATTGTGGTATATTTGTTGATGTATTTCCTTTCGATAATATTCCAGATAGCCCTTTTCAAGCAAAACTACAAAAGCTAAGTACTACATTCTATAAGCATTTATTGCTGAACAAATGTAAATACGACTATGTAGACCATAATGATAAAAAGAAAGTATTCCTGGCAAGAGCATTTGCCTTGTTATCTAAAGCATATTCTTTTGGTTTTATCCATACACATTATTTAAAGGCAATGACAAAATACAATTCAAATAAGACAAAGAACGTTATTGCATTCGGAGGCGCAAGTTCCTATTCGAGGGAAACGCTCAAACGAGAATGGATTGAGGA
>Ga0247611_10008938_pt1 | contig 12196 bp, 11 predicted proteins | sample 177DNAGHGhighgp2_FD_192422 | JGI IMG/M metagenome (GOLD analysis project Ga0247611, IMG submission 192422) | Sheep rumen microbial communities from Palmerston North, Manawatu-Wanganui, New Zealand - 1770 DNA GHGhigh gp2 | ecosystem: Host-associated > Mammals > Digestive system > Stomach > Rumen... | reverse complement strand
TTACTTATAATGAATTTGATAATAATGTAAATTCATGGAAAGAATTTAATGTTACTGATCTAATTAATCCAATTATTTCAGCTAATGGTTATGAAATAAAAACTGGAACATATTATATTATTAATAAAGATAATAAATTATATAATTTTTTTATTAATACTAATGGTATTAAAATTATACAAAGAAGTTATGAAATGAATAATGATGGCAAAAGTAAGTATACAATTCATGATAGAACTTTATCTTATGATTTTGATAGTTATGATTATTCATATTCTAGTCTTAAACATACTGATACTGGAAATACATATGATCAAAAATATTATAAGAAAAATAATAGTTTAAATCTTCCTATGTTTTTATCAAGAAAGGAAGCATTTAATGAAATTAGTGATATGTTAAATGATATAAATAGTATTGATAGATTAAGACAAATGCTAGATTTAGATAAAATGAATGAACAAATATTAGAAGATTTAAGCCAACAAACATTAGAAAAAAACTAGTCATATGACTAGTTTTATAATGTCCAAAAAGTATCTTTTTTTAAATAATTAATTGTTTTATGTACAAGAATACTTTTTTATTTAGAACTTCTTATATTTTTTTGCTTTGATAATATCTTTGTATTCTACCTTGTTTTCTATCATTATAAAGTTTAATATAATCTATTTTATTGTTTAAATATTGCTCTAAAGTTATATTATCAATTTCTGGATTGTTTTCTATTATTTTTTTATATGTATCTTTAGCAAATTCAAAATCACAATTAATATCTGAATAATAAGCAGAATCATAATAATAGTGTTCCATGTAAAATGCCATCATTTTTTGTTCTTTAGTTAAAACACCACCATAACGATTATTTGGTATAAGTATTCTTTCGTCTAACCCACATTTAATACAACATCTATATTTTTTATTAGTTTCATTATTTTCATCATTTCCATCTACAATAATAAGAAAATGATCACACTCTCTATATTTCTGTAGTATAATTTGTTCATATAAATAATCTATTTGAGTTTGTAGATAATGGTATTTGTCTATCAATCTATAATATTCAATAACTGTTTCATTTTTTTTCATTTCTTGTATTTGTTCTAATAACATATCATTTCTATTATATGATGCTTTATATTGCTCATTTAAGTTAATAAACTTTGACATTATATCTTTTTTTTCAAGTTTAAGTATTTTTCTTAATAAAGTCAATTCTTTCCTACCCATTTTAAGATATTTCTCATATAAATCCATAATTAAGCCCCCTTAAATATTGCGCTATATTATATCAAATTATATATGAAAAGTCAATGAATGGTTGACTTTCTAATATTTAAAGAAAATTTTATAAAAATATTAGAAGATTTAAGCCAACAAACATTAGAAAAAAACTAGTCATATGACTAGTTTTATAATGTCCAAAAAGTATCTTTTTTTAAATATAAAAGTGTCTTACCAGCAAGACTACCACTTCTATCATCTACTGTATCATTATAAGACCAACTATCAAAATCAGGTCTTAATAATAATCTTTCTATTCTACTTTGTTTTCTATCATTATTAACTTTAGTATTTCTCATATACTCTAATGCATTTTTTAAATAATGCTCAGCTGTTATATTATCTATTCCTGGATGATTTGCTTTTATTTTTTCATATATGGCTTTAGCTAGTTCATAGTCACAATGGATATCAGAAAAATATGCTGAATCATAATAATTGTGTTTCATATAATCAGCCATTATTTTTTGTTCTTGAGTTAAATCATTCTCATCACAACCATAACATTTAGTTATCATAAGAATTCTTTCATCTAATCCACATTTAACACAACATCTATATTTTTCATCTGTTCTATAGTTTTCATATGTAACAACAAATAAATGATCACATTCTTTATATTCTTGAAGTTTAATTTGTCTATATAAATATTTTTGTTGAGCATCTAAATAATAATATTTATTTCTAAATCTATAATATTTAATAACTGTTTCATTTTGTTTCATTTCTTGTATTTGATTATATATATCATTATTTGTATTATTTGATTCTTTATATTGAGTATTTAATCTAAAATACTTTAACATTGTACCTCTACTTTCAAGTATTAGTATTTTTTTTAATAAATCTTCTTTTTCAGCGGTAACTTTTATAAATTTATCTTTTATATCCATGCTTTAAACCCTCCTAATTTTATTCTATCATATTATTATTTAGATATCTATAAAGTTTGACTTTTTGCTTCAAATATAATATAATAACTAACATTAATTGAGAGGGGGAAGATGAAATGGGATTAATAGATTTTTCTGAAATTAATGAATTAAATGAATTAAAAAAACATATTATGACTCTAGAATTAACAAATGAGAATATAGAGTATTTAAAAAATATTCTTATAGAATGTGATAGGGAAGCACTTGCATGTGCAGATAAAATTAATAAAATTTGGCAAGAAAATCCTTTATTAAGTAGTGTTAATCCATTATTTATTCAAAGTGTAAAATTACAAACTATTCAAAAAAGTTATGAAGGATTAAGAAATTTTGTTACAGATTATCTTTATAAGAATCTTTCATCAAAAGAATTTTTTGAATTATGTGCTGAAGTTGATGGCTCATATGAAGAACTTACAAGTCAATATGTAAATGATGATTCTAATTTAACTTTATAAAAGATTGAATTAACAATCTTTTTTTATGGTTCTTTAATTATTAGTTTGATATAATTAAATTGGTGGTAATATGATTTTATTTGTATGTGATGTACCTGATGTATTAAAGGTATTAAGACTTGTTAAAATAGCAATTATTATTTTAAAAATTGCTGTACCAATTATGCTAATAATTTCATGTATGATTGATTATATGAAAGTAGTAGGTGATAATTCTCAATTACCAGATGTTAATAAAGCTATTGTTTCTAAAGTAATAGCGGCTATTGTAGTATTTTTAATTCCTACATTTGTTAGTATATTATTTAATATAGTTGATCCAAATGGTAAAACATATATTGGCTGTTTAAATTTAGCTACTAGTGAAAAAATTAATAGTTTATATAATGAAAATATTAATAATTTAATGAATAAAGCTAGAACAAATAGAGATTTGGATTCTTATAATGATGCTTTAAATTATTTGACTAATATTAAAGATAAAGATTTAGTAAGACGTTATCAAAAAGAATTAGCTAGTATAAAAAAAGAAATAGATAAAAAGAGTGAACAAAAAAGTAATGATAAAAAACCTAGTTCTTCATTGGGTAATAAATATAATTTATCTGATAGTGATATTGAATATTTAACTATGGTTTGTGTTAGAGAACAAGGGACAATTGATGGTATAAAAGCAGAAGCTACGTTAATTGCTAATAGATATGAACAACATAAAGATAAATTTTCATCACCAGTTGATTATGTTAAAAACTCTGGTTGGTTTGGTAGTTCAGGTGTAAATATTAATGTAACTGAAGAACAAAAAAATACAGTGAAATCTGTATTTATAGATGGCTATAGAAAATTTCCTGCATATGTAGATGAACATGATTGTTTTGATTGTAATAAATCTAAATATTGTGATAATGGAAATAAAGGTGATATATGTTATATAGTTACAGATGGTAAAACGTATAGTTCTATGTCAGATATAAAAAATCATAGTAATTATATAAAAAACAAAACTGTAATACATAATGTATATGGTTCTGTTTATACTTTTGAGGAGTTTCCATGTGATAGATGTGATCCATTTGGATATACAGCATCTTCATATAATAAATACAAATAAAAACACGTATATTTTATACGTGTTTTTTATAATTTCATTTTTATATCATTAGCTTGAGTATCTCCGCTAACTTCAATATATTTGTTTACTGATTTATAATATTGTTCACTTAATAAAGCAGCTATTCTGTTTTCTAATTGAGCCTCTTCTAATGCGGAAAGTGTATCTAAAGTAGCATTAGATGCAATTACTCCTTCATCTTTTAATTGTATAAATGCAACATATTTTGGATCTAATGTAGCTTCATTTACAACTTTAATTTTTTCAGTTCTAAATTTTTCTTTTTTATCTTGATTATCTGGTTTGAATTTAGAACTAGGTCTTTCATTTAAATCATTTCTTCTTTTAGCTTCTTTATTTACTTCATTTAATGCATTGTTTGAAAGCCTTTTTACATAATTTTCTTTTACTTCAGCAGTCTTCTTATCTTCTTCATTTTGTTTTTCTTTATATACTTCTTTAAATGCTTTATCTTTAATAGAAGCTAGGCTAATATCACTAGCTAATTCCATAGAATTTAGTTCACGTTCTAATTGATTGATTTCAACTGGATTAGCGCCATTTACTTTTTTGAATGCTAATTCTTTAGCTAATTCATAGTATTTATTTTTAATATGTTCTTGTTTTGTAATTTTTTCTTTTTCTTTTAGCATATCTTCTTGTGCTTGAATATATAGTTTTTCTATATCTTTTATTTTCATTCTTTCTAAATATTCATATGCTTTTTTTGCTTCATTCTTTTTCTTTTGTATTAATGATTTTATATAGTCTCTTACTTCTCCAAAAACACTTCCATCAATATTATGATAATTATTTAAAATTACTAATTCATCAGTTACATTTTCATAGATTGTATTAGCATTTACTAATGCTTTATAATTCTTTTTAATTAGTTTATATGTAGGAGTTTGTTCTAATCTTTTTGATGATAAGATAAGATCTAATTTTTCTTTTAATGATCCTGTTTGTCTATTTCTTTCATAAGGAGGAATATCTATAAATGTAGAATTATTTTTTTTGTCTTTTATAGCTGTAGCTAGATTTTGTACACCCATATTAAGTGTTATAAAACTATTTAGTTTATAAATTTTTGCATTTGGAAAATATTTAGAAATTAATTTTCTTGCTTTTTGTTTTTCTTCTTCTATTTTGTCAATTGCCTTTTTATTTTCTTTTTTAATACATCTATAAATTATTGTTATTAATTCAATTTGTTCATCTTTTGTTAAACCTTCAAATAACCTGTGTATTGTAGATTTACTATTTGAATCTATTTCATAAAAATGATAGTTAAACATCATCTTAAAAGTAGATGATTTAATTTCACCTATTGCTTTTAATTTTTCTGATAATTCTCTATTACGTTTTCTTTTACTATCAATATCTAGTTTATTTCCTATTTTATCTAATAAATCTTTATTTTTTGAAGGATTTTTTAATGAATTAATCTTACTATAATTAGATGAAATACTATCTCTAATACTATCTTCTAATTCACCAAGAGTTTCATCTATAGCATAGTAATAATCTTCTGAAGTTATTCTTTGTGGTAACATTCTTATCATCTCCTAGTATAATATTATCATTTTAAAGCAAATATTACAATTATCAATTAAAAAATAGTCAGGATTTCCTGACTTTAAATCTAAAATTTATTATTTAGATTATTTTTTATTTTTTCTTTTTAAGACTCCATTAAATAACAAATATTTTCGTATATTTGGTTCAATGTTTTGCATATATAAATCATGTATATTATTTGAAGTTTCAATTCCATTTAATAAATCTTCATCAGTTTTATATTCTTTTTCTTTATTTAAGAATTCATATAGTTTCAATTCTAATGCACCTTTAGTTGCTATATAAAATGATTTTATTTTATTATTAGGATCTATTATTCCTTTTTCAAAAGCCAATAGAATAAATTCATTTAGATAGTGTGCTTCAATTATATTAAGTTCATAGAAATATCTACCAGCTAATACAGGATTATCTAAATAATTATCTATACAATCTACTATTTCTTTAGATGTATGTTTTCTTTTTAATATATTAATTACTTTTTCATATATTTCAATTAATAAACAATTATTTAAATCAAAATTATTTATATATTCTTTATCAATTACTCTTGCTAAATTTAATTCTTTACCAGATCTTAGTAAAGCTTTAGCATAGTCTAATTCTAGTTTGTTTTTTGGATTTTTTATTATTTCATTTTTAATATTTTTAAAATTTAGAAATGAAGATATTTCATTTAAATATTCTTCTTTTTCTCTATTAAAAGTTATATCTTCTATTTTCTTTTTATAATTATCAAATAGAGTAGTTATTTCTCTATATTCATCTTCACACTTTGATAAGTCAAGATTCTCTATGACTTTAGATGATCTATAATTAGTTAAGACTTTATCAATAAGAATTTCTAATTTTCTAAATATTGACATGTATTCTTTCTTTTCCTCAGCAGATATATAGTTATTATTAGATAATTTATTATCTTCATATTTATCAAAATTATTATATAATTCTTTAAGTTTAGATATATATAAATTTAAAAAATTATTTTTTCTATTTAATCTAAATGTTTCAAAATTTATACGTTCTTTTTTTATTAAATCTTTAATACTATTTAATAGATTAGAATCCATACTTGTTTTATAATTACTTATAAAATTAGTTATCTCTTCCATATTTGTTAATAGTAAATTAAAATATGTTATTTCTTCTTTTTTTACAAAGATCCTATTCTTGATTTCCTTTTCATAATATTCTATTTCTTCTAGTCCTAGATTTTGACATTCAGATATTATTTCTTTTAATTCTTTTTTTGTTTCCATATTTCCCCCATATTCAAAGATAATTTTCTTACTTCAGCTATTTCATTTTTTGCTGTATCAATTCTATCTGTTAAAGATTCATAATTTGAAATTTCATCATATGAAATTGATTTTAAAGTATAGTCAATTTCATCAGAAGAATTTCCATTTACAACTAGTTTTTTATATACATAAGTCCAGTTTCCATCGTTATCAAGTGTTATTGTTTTACCATTTTTAGTTACTGTAAGTAAATCTAGTTTGTCATTATTAATTATTATTTCATCTGTAATCACTGAATGATTTTCGTTAATTTTCTCTACACGTATACTTAAATTATTAATACTATCATAATTAATAAGTGATAAATTATATAAGTTAGTATATACTTCAGTAATATTTATAGGAAATGTTAAACTTAATAAATATTTTTTAACTTCTTCTTCATTTGGTAATATTAAATCATTTTTATTATTTGGATTTATTGAATAAGTAAATAGTGAAAAAGTATATTTATCATTTTTAATTTTAATTTTACATGAAATTGGACTAAATTCTCTTAAATAGATATTATCATTTTCTTTTATAATTATTTGTTCAAGTTTTAGTATATCTTGTTTTGAATTAAATCCTCTAAATTGATAAATCATAGCAGTATTATTATAATCTACTTTTATTACTCTTTCTGTTTTTATAGGACTTCCATAAGAAATTGTTAATTTAATAATTTCATTTGCATTTTTAAGCTTACATATAAATGAATCACATCTTGAATTGTCACAATATAAATTATCTAAAATACATATTTCATTTTTATCTATTCCTATTAAAGATAAAATATACCTAAATTTTTTAGTTAGATCTTCTAACATTCTTTCTGTATAAATATTACTATTAAAGAATGGTGATATTACTAACCATATTCCTAGTGGTTTAATTAAGTTTTCATCATTTATTATTACTTGTGGAATATCTTTATCGTTAATGTAATCTGTATTTTCTTGATAATGATTGTTTGTAAAAGCTTTTATAAATAATCCCCCCTATAACAAATTGGCGTTATTATAGCATATGAAGAGGTTTAAGTCAATTTCTTAGTTAATGTGGTTTTAGATTGATTTTCTAAATATATTTTATGAAAATAATTAGTTATATTTATAAATCTTTGTATATCTTCAGTATTATTATAATTTAAGTCTGGTATAATATTTATTATTTTTAAATTATTTAAGTTATTAATAAGAGTAGTTCTTTCATTTATATTATCTAAATTATAATTACATTTTTTTGATAGTGAAGATACAAATTCACTATTTCTGTATGTTAAAATAGTAAGGAATTCATATATGAATGTGGCTATTGATTTATCATCTTTTAAGTATATTTGAATTTCTTCTTCGACATTATTAAAATCTTTATCTTTTAATAAATTCAATATCTTTGAAAAAATATTTATAATAAATGAATTATCTATATCTTCTTGTATATATGGTTCTTTTCCTGAAAAGAATAATTCTATTAAATCATTTATTAACATCATAAAAGAATAACCCATTTGTATTTCTAATTCATTATTTGGATTAGTTATAATATTATATAATTGATAATTAAGAGTTAATTTACTTCCATGGGGTAATCCATTATAAAAATCATTTAAATCTTTGAGATATAGATTTTTTTCTATTTTAAATTTTTCCATTTTTTCTCCTTGTTTCATTTATTATAAACTAATCAAATTTATTTTTCTATACTAGCTTTTATAAATGAGCAAAATAATGGGTGTGGATTTGTTGGACGTGATTTAAATTCTGGATGAAATTGACAAGCTATAAAGTGTTTGTGCTTTGGTAATTCTATTATTTCTACAAGATTAGATGGATTATTTATTCCTGAGAAAATCATTCCATTTTGTTCTAGTAGTTCTCTATATTTATTATTAAATTCATATCTATGTCTATGTCTTTCTAATATAGTTGCTTTTTTATAATCTTTATAAGCTAAGGTATCTTTTTTTAATGTACATTCATAATTACCTAATCTTAAAGTACCTCCCATATTTATAATTGATTTTTGATCTGCCATTAAATCAATTATAGGATTTTTTGTAAGTGGATTAAATTCTGTTGATGTTGCATCTTCAATACCACATACATTTCTTGCAAATTCAATTACAGCAAGTTGCATACCAAGACATATTCCTAAAAATGGAATATTATTTACTCTTGCATAATTTATTGCTTTTATTTTTCCTTCAATACCACGAGAACCAAAACCACCAGGAACTAAAATACCATTTGTATTTTTAAATACTTCATCTAAATTAGCGCTTTCTTTTTCTAATGTTTCTGAGTCAATCCAGTTAACTTTAATTTTTCTATTATATTTATATCCTGCATGTTTTAGTGATTCATAAACAGATATATACGCGTCATGTAATTCTACATATTTTCCAACTAATGCTATTTCTATTTCTTCTTTTAAATTATCTACTGTATTTATTAGTTTATTCCAATTATCTAAATTAGCTTTTTTGATTGGTAAATTAAAATGATTTAGTATTATTTCATCTATTTTTTGATTGTAATAATTTATTGGTATTTGATATAGATTTATTACATCTTTTGAATCTATTATATTTTGTACTGGTATTGAACAAAATAATGATAATTTTTGTTTTAATTTTTCATCTGTATCATACGGTACTCTACATACAAGAGCATCTGGTGTAAGTCCCATGTTTCTCAAATCCTTAACACTATTTTGTGTTGGCTTTGTTTTTAATTCACCACTACCAAATAATTGTGGTATTAAAGTACAATGAACAAAGAAAGTATTCTCTCTTCCTATATCATATTGTATTTGTCTTAAACTTTCTATAAATGGTTGACTTTCTATATCTCCAACTGTTCCTCCAATTTCTGTTATTATTATATCTGCTCCACTTGAAATTCCTGCTTCATAAACTTTGTTTTTTATTTCATTTGTGATATGTGGTACCATTTGAACAGTTGAACCTAAGTATTCTCCACGTCTTTCTTTTTCTATTACACCTCTATATATTTTTCCACTTGTAATATTAGAACTATAATTTAACTCTTCATCAATAAATCTTTCATAGTGACCTAAATCTAAATCAGTTTCACATCCATCATATGTTACAAAAACTTCTCCATGTTGTATTGGATTCATAGTCCCAGGATCTACATTAAAGTATGGATCAAATTTTTGCATGAAAACTTTGTATCCCCTTGATTTTAATAATAAAGCTAGTGATGATGCTGTTATTCCTTTTCCTAATCCTGATACAACACCACCTGTTACAAAAACATATTTTGCCATTAAAAAACACCTCTAAACTTTCATATTGAGAGTCTATCGGCTCTACTAAATTATAACATTATTTTTTATAATAATCTATACCTCTTGATTTATTTATTTAATTTCTATATAATAGATTTTTGTAGTTGGGGGAAAATATGGAATCTTATTATGTAGTACCATTATATAGCGATTTTGTTTTTATTAATGGTGAAAATTTAAATGAAGTATATCAAGTAAAATGTCCTTTATTATATGAAGTTGATAAAGTATTAAATAAGCGTTATGAAAATTGTCAAATTGATGATGAATATAAATTATTAGAATTTGCAAGAAATGAATTATATTCAGTATTTGATATACCTAAATATATGATAATTGTTGAAAAAGATGGTGAATTCTTTGAATTTATAACTAATAAAAAAATAGAAATAACATCACTTGGCAGATTAGAAACACATATGGTTAATGAATGTATTTTATCTGAGTATTTTCTTGAGGATAACTATTATAAAAAAATTAATACATTAAAAAGTTTCTTTAATGATGAATATACTCATAATCTTAAATAGAAGGTAATCCTTCTATTTTTTGTTAATTTGAATTAGTATTTAAAAAGTGTTAATATATGGGTGGGAAGTGATATGATGTCAGAATATATTTTGTGGGTATTTTTACTAGCGTTAGGGAATGTATTTTTATTCTTTGCTAAAGATTTTGGTATTAATGTAATATTATTTATGGTACCATTTATATCTTTTTTATATTATGTATTAAAAAAGAATAATAAGATTAATAATAAAAAAGGATTATTATATATAATACCAATTATTCTTTTATCTGTTACATATTTATTATTTAATAATTATATGTTTCAAGCATTAAATTTTTTAGCAATAATAGTTCTTGTTGAGTTATTCTTAGTTATTACTAATAAATCAGATTATAATTTAATTAATCTTATTAAAAGAATAATATCAAATATGCTATTACCATTAACATATGTAGATAGATTATATAGAGTAACTATTAATAAAATTTCTTGTAGATTTAAAATGAATGATAAAGTAACTAAAGTATTGAAAGTATTAGTTATTGTACTTCCAATAGTATTAGTTGTTATTGCTTTATTATCTAGTGCTGATATGGTATTTGAAAATGTATTTGGTAGTTTTTTTGATGATTTATTTGAATTTTTAGAAATATACTTTTTTGATAATTTATTTGGAAGAATATTCTTATTTATATTTATTTATTTCTTGATTGGTACATGTATCATGTATATTTTATTTAATAATGAAAAGAAGATTGAAAATAAAAACAATAATAAATCAAGAGATTTACTTACTACTAAAGTATTACTTAGTTCTTTAAATGTTATTTATGTTATATTTGATTTTATACAAATTAAATCTCTTATGTTACATAGTGTATCTAGTAATATTAATTATGCTCAATATGCTAGACAAGGTTTCTTTGAATTGTTATTTGTATCATTGATTAATTTAACTATTATATTAGTTAGTAGAAAATTTGAAAATAAGAATAATACTAAAGAATTTAAATATATAAAAATAATGGATGTTATAATGGTATTTTTAACTATTATAATAATAGCTTCTTCATTTATGAGAATGCATATGTATGAAATGGAATTTGGATATACTGTACTTAGATTATTAGTTTTTGCAGCATTAATTAGTGAAACTATATTGATGATACCAACTATTATGTATATATTTAATGAAAAAATTGATATTGTTAGAAGTTATGTAATAATCTTACTTATAGTTTATACTGGTCTTAATTTCATCAATATAGATTATGTTATAGCTAATAGAAATATTAATAGATATTATGATAAACATAATATTGATATAGATTATTTAATGAATTATGAATATGATAATATTCCTTTATTAGTTGATTTTTATAATAGAGTAGAAGATGAAAAAATTAAAACTAATTTAAATGATTATTTAGTTGAAATGAAGAGAAGCATTAATGATAGAGAAACTAGTATACTAGAATATAATTTATCTTATTATAAAGCTAAAAAGGTACTTAATAAAACTAATTTAAAAGAAGATTCCTCAATTTATGAGTAATCTTTTTTTATATCAATTATTTATGTTATACTATATATGGTAGGTGAACTTATGAATGAACGTGAAAGAGCTTTAGATCATAAATGTCCTAGTTGTGGGGGAAAGTTAGTTTTTACTCCTAAAAGTGGTAAATGGTCTTGTGAACATTGTAAAAGTGAATTTG
>Ga0247611_10008936_pt1 | contig 12197 bp, 15 predicted proteins | sample 177DNAGHGhighgp2_FD_192422 | JGI IMG/M metagenome (GOLD analysis project Ga0247611, IMG submission 192422) | Sheep rumen microbial communities from Palmerston North, Manawatu-Wanganui, New Zealand - 1770 DNA GHGhigh gp2 | ecosystem: Host-associated > Mammals > Digestive system > Stomach > Rumen... | reverse complement strand
CGCTTGCAGGTGCTGAAGTTCACCTCCACAATGTCACAGTATATTCCTTCGAGCAGCTGCTCCACGAACTCGGCGCTCACCTTCTTGCCTGGAATCTTGAATGACAGCGAGTCAATACCCTTGTTCAGTATGTCAAGGGCATGTGCATTTGCATCCTTGGCATCATCGGCTTTTATCTCCTGCCTGATGTACCATGTGTTGTCATCCTTCTTGTTGCCCCTGACAAACGGAAACTCGCCAGGCAGGGCATTGGGAGTCTGCAGTTTCTCCACATCCTCCTTACGGTAAAACGGCTGTACGTTGAATCCTTCCGGAGTACGCCATACTAAACGTTTTTGAAAATCGGCGCCCTTCAGGTCCACTTGGATCTTGTCAAGCCACTCCTGTGTAGAGGGTGCCTGAAACTCCGAGAAGAGTTTCTCCTTTGTGTTATTCATATTATTAATTTTGTATTGTAATTGTTAGTTTTATGTAGATTGATTTAGCTTTACTGCAAATTTAATATTTTTTTCTTATTATTTATCAAGTGCGCACATTTTTTTACAACATTTAACGGAAATGGGGATGTACCAACCAAATGTCGGCACATCCCCATATTTATAAACACCTCAACCTCCATCTAAGGTTTTTCCATAATCGTTCTATCTGCTATTCCAAGCACTGCCATCGCTGCGACGGCGAGTGCGAAGATTCTCTTTTTCATAAGTTTCATAATTTTGTTTTGATTAAATAAGATTGATTAGATAAGTAAAATTCTTGAAGCATCTAAATACCATGTAGGCTTCCCCTGCCCGAAAACAGGAGAAGCCCACAAAATGACGTGCACGTATGCACTGTTGTATGATGGTTATGAGTCTTTAGTAGAGAATGTATGTGTGTGCACAAAATTCTGGAATATCCAAGAATTTCGTGTTAAATAATGTTTCCGTATGTAGTCCACACATATTCATATCACACATTACTGTTTATGCAGGTTGCAATTCTTCTGTCAGGAAACTATACACATAGCCCGAAGACTGAAAGAAAAGCCCTGTCTTAGGATTGCTCAATTTCTCAAACAGACGAGAGGTATAGACAGCGTCAAAAGCCTGCTCCATAGAGAGACCACGCTCGTCCATCAGTCGGGAGATAAGGTCTTTGACTATCTCCTCTTTCATGTTCTGAAATTCCGCCTGTGACACCTTCATCTGCTTGTTTGCTTTATCAATTTGTCAACGGCTCTCTGAGTACAGAAAGCATACTGGAATGTGATACCCTTGATATACTGGATGCGCTTCAGGAATTCCTCAAAGGAAATGTAACCTTGTTTATAACGTGTTATCTGGGCACCAATGCGGTCGTTAGCGATAGGACCATACACAATATCGTAATCATGCAGTGTCCTGCCGTTGGGTTCTGTTCGATGGTCATAGACAAAGTGTGCCCACTCCTCAGTATAATTCTCAAACCGCTTGATTTGAAACTGCTCGTAAAGCGACTCGTCAAACTCATACACGTTGACTACAGGAGCAGCATCTTCAAACTCTGCACGGAACTGCGCCATCTCCAGTGCCTGCTGTTCATCATCTGACAGATAGAATGCCCTGCCAAAATCCTTGTTGGGCTTAGACTTCGCTAAGTCAACATGAGGAATCTCAACGGTTGAACCATGATAAAGTTTCATAGGTTTCCGCCCCTCCTTTGGCAGTATTCTCGCAAGGTCTGTATGTTCTCTTCAACCGACAGCGTATGCATCACATTATAATGCTTGTCGCAAAGTGCCAAAGCCCCATACTTGTTGAGGTATCGGTAAGCCATCGCCTCCGACACCCTGCTGTAAGCAGCGAACTCAGCCACCAACAACACAAGATACTCTATTCTGTCCATTACCTGCTTTGACATAAGCAACTTACTTGTTTTACTCCGCCCAGATGCCATATAACATCCGCACAGGTGTAACTTTGTTCACAAAGTTACACATTTATTTTGAATACGCCAAATTTAATCATAACGATTTTGTCCTATTTTGGTACCTTACTCAACCCCGTTTTCCTTGCTTCCTATAGAATTTTCAAAATATATTCAGTTAATAAAATTTAAAATGACACATAAAGTTAATTTGCAACTCTCTGAGTTCTCAAAAACTCGTGGTTCGCCTCGTAATCCATGTCATGGGTAACCAACGACATGGCAAGATGAAGAAGTTTGTTCTTGGCATTGTTTAGTGCGATTGAGTGAGTTTTGCCTTCTGCTATCTTACGGTGATAGTAATCATGATAGATGCCACCTTTTGCTATTGTATGCATGGCAGCCTGCGTCAGATACGACTTGAGCATGGAACTGGAGAGGTTGCGTACATCCGCTCGTTTGTCAACAGAGGTTCCAGACTTCGACCTGAACGCTGCCACTCCCCAGTAGGTTGCCATCTTACGGGATGTCTTGAACGCCTTGAAATTGTTTGTGTAAACAATCAATGCCGTAATGTTGACGATGCCGAGTCCTTTGACGGAATCCAAGTGCTGGTAGCTTTTATTCAATGCCTTGTCTGCTTCAATGAGTTCAAGAATCTTATCCTCACATTCCTTAATGCTCTTCTCAAGCTGACGGATGCTTTTCTTTGCGTCACGGAGGATGAATGTCAATGTCCTGCTCTTGCCTGCTGTGGCCTCAAGTTCCTTGATTCTGACAATCTTTGAGGTCTTCTCTTGCTCCAGCTTGCGACGATAGAGGAATAAGGCCCTGATTTCAAGAATTCTGCTGTCAGGGGACTCGTACAGGTGCACTTTGTCCATGTGATGCAATGCATATTCTGCAATCATCAGCGAGTCCGTCTTGTCATCCTTGCCCCTGCGCACACCGCTGCTCCAGAGTATCTGAAGAGCACTCTCGCGCCAGATGTCCAAGCCCTTGGAGTATATGTAATCGCACAAGGCGCGATCGTAGGCACCGGTTGTTTCGCAAACGAAAAGAATGTCCTCCTGAGGAATATCAGGCCTGAGTTTCTTTGCCCATGACAACAGTGTTCTAAAGCCCTTAGGACGGTTTTCAAAGACCAGATAGTCCAACTTCTCGACCCCTGTGAGGCCGTTTTCTGCAGAAATTGCTGTCGCATCGCATTTTTCTTTAGAAACATCGATGCCGATAAAGATTTTTTTCATACCTTTGTGCTGATTAATTATCAGGAAGCGATTAACTGTAAAAGGAAAGCTGTATGTGACTATCACTTTAATTAGGCTTCGAGCCTACCTTCCTATTTGGCATTTGCAGCTTGAATCCAGAGGACCTGCAGCAAGTATTAGACTTTGCGTCTGGCGAAATTTAAAGGTTGACCTCTGGCGGTTAATCCTTCCTTTATACAACAAAGGTAAGAATAAACTGTATATCTAAGCATATATTTTATTGTTTTTTCTGACCTAGTGAATGTTAAATATTTTAAGAGTCGTGGGTACTCTATTATTTACGCTGCAAAATTAAAGCGATATTTCAAAACTTTTTACAACTGATTTCGTACAGCCGATTCTACAGCAGTTTGTAACTCATTGATAATCAGTGACAGGTTATAAAAAAGCACTAAAAAACGATAGCTTTTACGTCGTAAAAGCTATCGTTTTAGCATGTCAAAGCTATGCTTTCAGGGTGTAAAAGCTATCGAATGACGACGTGAAAGCTATCACTTCTCCGTTCAAAAGCCATTTTTTCACCCCTAAAGTGCCGTTTTTCTCCAAAAAATTGCTTTTTTCTCTCCTAGTTTGCGTTTTTTCATCAACATGATTTATATCAAGCAATGACAAAAATGTCCTATTCACGACTTTTCTTTACAGAGCCTCATTTTTTTGAAATTACCATATAAACGATACATGCCGACACAACATACCACATATATTTAGCAAATAAAAAACTTTTATTTTTCTCAATTTTCATTTTGTTTCTTAATTTATTTTATTATCTTTGCAATTAATCTTAATAACTCCTATTACTCAACTTTCGCAAGCTTCAGTTTCGTTGAGGTTTAAGGTTTTGAGGTCGCTTCGCTTAAAGGTCTAAAGGTGATATTAGGCAACTATTCACCACAATTAAACATATTTCACCTCATGACCTTACGACCTTATCGCTCGGCACGCAGTGACGCTTGCCTAAGCAAGAACCTGATAACCCAACAAGTTGAGCGCATGCGAAACTTGAATCCTATTATAATAAAACCACGACAAACAAAATACTATGTTAGAGACATCATTTATCTTATGGGGATTTAACATCCACGCATGGATTACCATTATCACGGTACTCTCAATGTTCACAATCCTGCTATTCACGAAACTACGCACAGACTTGGTGTTTTTCAGTGCCGTTGCCGTACTGTTCCTTACCGGCGTTCTTGACGCAAAGGATGCCTTCTCAGGCTTCAGCTCCACCTCGGTGGTTGTCATCGGCGTGCTGTTCGTGGTAGTGGCAGGCCTGACGCACACGGGTGTGCTGCAGTGGATAGTAAAGAATCTGCTGGGGCAGCCTAAGAGTTACTCGAAGGCTGTGGTCAGACTGATGCTTCCCGTAGCGGCACTCAGTTCTTTTCTCAGCAACACCACGGTAGTGACGCTCTTCGTAGGCATTGTCAAGATGTGGTCGAAGAAGCTGGGCATATCGCCATCAAAACTGCTGATACCACTGAGCTACGCATCAGGCATGGGCGGCGTATGTACGCTGATAGGCACACCGCCTAACCTGATTATCTCAGGCCTGTATGCCGACAAGACAGGACAAGCCATGAACGTGCTGGCGACAACCATCCCCGGACTGTTCTGTCTCTTTATAGGTGTATTGTCAGTCATCGCCATGCGCCGACTGCTGCCAAACAGGGAAGCACCGGAGTCTGACTCTGACGACACGATAGAATATACCTTAGAACTGTTAGTCCCATCAGACAACAAGTACATAGGCGAGACACTGGGCTATGCCGGACTGCTGAACGTAAAGGGAGGGCGGCTCATCAAGGTGCGCCACTTTGACAATGTGCCCGTGCCGCTTGACGAGAACGAATTCCTGATGGGCGGTGACCGTCTGGTGTTTGCCGGACACATCAAGGACATAATGGAACTGACCAAGACACACGGACTGATAGTTGGTGAAGAGGTGGTAAACGTAGGTGTGAAGACGCTCTACTCCTCTATCATCATGATTGCCATGATTGCGCTGTCAGCTTTCGGCGTACTGCCACTGCTGGAGAGTGCCTTACTCGCCGCTTTTGCCATGCTGGTGATGCGTTGCTGCACTCCTGACCAGGCCATGAAAGCAATAAACTGGGACATCCTGTTTGTCTTTGCCGGCAGTGTGGTACTGGGCTTAGCCATACAAAAGACAGGCATAGCGGAACGACTGGCGTTCGGCATCCTTGACGTATGCGGCACAAACCCAATCATTGTGATGACAGCTATATGCCTTGTCGGTACCTTCATAACAGAGTTTATATCCAACACGGCAGCAGGTGCGATGTTCTTCCCTATCATGTATGAGGCGGCAGAGAAAATGGGGTACGAGCCTTATCCTTTCCTAATAGCCCTGATGATAAGTGTCAGCAGCAGTTTTGCCACACCGATAGGCTCACCCACACACATGCTGGTATATGGACCTGGCGGTTACCGTTTCAGCGATTTCATGCGTATAGGCCTGCTGATGAACCTCATCATCCTGGCCGCCAACATACTCATAGTGAACATAGTATATCCGCTGACTCCGCTCAACCCTTGACATGACAACATGGCCGGCAACAAAATACAACATAAAGAGAAACCACGCAACGGGAATGTCACGACAGACTGACATTCCCGTTGCGTGGTTATAACGGCACCATAAAGAAAACAACCTATACAGAAAAATATTTGCAAAACAGACTTTGCAATAAGACAGAAATAAACAGCAGTACTAAAATTTGGCTACTAAGATTTGGCTATTTTAAGATTTTTTTGTAATTTTGCGGTCTCTAATTGAGACCAGAGAAAAGTTTTAATTAATATAAATACACAGTTTTTTTATGTATTTCACTTTGTTTATCACCGTTATTATTACGGCTGTCTTCTTGGTGGTAGCGGCTTACATTACCGCAAAACTGCTGGGACCACGCACATATAATAAGGTGAAAGGTGAACCGTTTGAGTGTGGTATCCCTACACGCGGCACATCTTGGTTGCCAATGCATGTAGGTTACTACCTTTTCGCTATCCTTTTCCTTATGTTTGACGTGGAAACCGTGTTCCTCTACCCTTGGGCAGTAGTAGTAAAGAATTTCGGTACCATGGCTTTGTTTAGCATAGGATTCTTTATGCTGGTATTAGTATTTGGCCTTGCGTATGCTTGGAGAAAGGGGGCACTGGAATGGAAATAAGGAAACCCTCTATCAAGAACATTCCTTACAATGAATGGAAGGATAACGAATCACTTGAGAAAATAATTGACGAGCTTAACGAGGGCGGCGTAAACGTGGTGCTTGGAAACCTTGACGCACTGATAAACTGGGGACGCTCAAACTCTCTCTGGTCTCTTACGTTTGCCACATCTTGTTGTGGTATTGAGTTCATGGCATGCGGATGCGCACGCTATGACTTTGCGCGTTTTGGATTTGAGGTGACACGTAACTCTCCACGACAGGCTGACCTTATCATGTGTGCAGGAACTATCACACACAAGATGGCACCAGTATTGAAGCGTCTGTATGACGAGATGGCTGAGCCTAAGTATGTCATCGCTGTAGGTGGATGCGCTATCTCTGGCGGACCTTTCAAGCAGAGCTACCATGTGGTACGCGGCATCGACGAGTTCCTGCCCGTTGACGTTTATATACCAGGATGTCCTCCACGCCCAGAAGCTATCCTCTATGGAATGATGCAGCTGCAGCGTAAGGTGAAGGTCGAGAAGTTCTTCGGCGGTGTAAACAAGAAGCAGAAGAACCCAGACCCACTGGTTATCAAGGACATCCCTAAGAAGTTCATCGCTGAGATGAAGAAGGGTGTTGATACCTGCGTGAATGCAGTTAAGAAGGAGATTAACGATACATTTAAGTAAGGAGGAAAAACGAGATGAAACTTAACAATATAGAATACTCTTTCAGCGAGTTTGCCGCAGAGATGGCAAAGCTCCGCAACGAGAAGCATTTCGACTACCTCGTTACTATTATCGGTGAAGACTTTGGCGAGGGCAACCTCGGCTGTATCTACATAATGGAGAATACTGACACGCACGAGCGTATATCAGTAAAGACCATGGCAGAGAAGAAAGGCGAGGATTATGTTATCTATACAGTAACTAATCTTTGGAAAACAGCTGACCTGCTGGAGCGTGAGGTATTTGACTTCTACGGAATAAAGTTCCTCGGACACCCAGACATGCGCCGCCTTTTCCTGCGCAACGACTTTGAGGGCTATCCTTTCCGCAAGGATTTCCAGGCTAAGGACGGCTATTCACTTGAGGACGACAAGGAAGTGGACTGCACTTCACAGTACAGCCTTGACGCTGAGGGTAACGTGGTAGAGAAGAAGGTTCCTCTGTTCAAAGAAGATGACTTCGTGATAAACATCGGTCCTCAGCACCCGTCAACACACGGTGTGCTGCGACTCGAGACTATCCTCGACGGTGAGACAGTAAAGAAGATTTATCCTCACCTCGGATATATTCACCGTGGTATAGAGAAGATGTTTGAGGAGATGACTTATCCTCAGACTCTGGCAATGACTGACCGTCTTAACTATCTCTCTGCCATGATGAACCGCCACGCTATTTGCGGTGTCATAGAGGAGGCTCTCGGCATTGAGCTGAACGACCGCATCAAGACCATCCGTACCATAATGGATGAGCTACAGCGTATCGACGGTCACCTGCTGTTCCTCGGATGTTATGCACAGGACCTGGGCGCACTCACTGCATTCCTGTACTGTATGCGTGACCGTGAGTATGTACTGAATGCCATGGAGGAGACTACCGGCGGACGTCTTATTCAGAACTATTACAGAATAGGTGGTCTGCAGGCAGACATTGATGAGAACTTCCAGGAGAATGTGAAGAAGCTCTGTGCATACCTGAAGCCAAAACTCGACGAGTACATGAATGTGTTTGGCGAGAACGTCATAACACACCAGCGACTTGAGGGTGTGGGTGTATTCACTAAGGAGCAGTGCATAGACTACGGCGTATCTGGTTCTAACGGCCGTGCCTCTAACTGGGCAAACGACCTGCGTAAGAACTATCCATACGACATGTATGACAAGGTAGAATGGGACCAGGTTGTTCTTGAGAACGGTGATGCACAGGATCGTTACTATATGCGTATAAAGGAGATAGAGCAGTCTATCAAGATTATAGAGCAACTTATCGACAACATTCCTGAAGGTGAGTATTACATCAAGCAGAAGCCTATCATCAAATGTCCAGAGGGACAGTGGTACTATGCTGTTGAGGGTACAAGCGGTGAGTTTGGCGTTTACCTTGACTCACGCGGTGACAAGTCTCCATTCCGTATGAAACTCCGTCCTATGGCTCTCTCACTCGTAGGAGCCCTCGACGAGATGCTTCGCGGTACTAAGGTGGCTGACCTTATCGCCGTAGGTGCCGGTCTTGACTATATCATACCTGATATCGACCGTTAACCCTTACACCTTATTATATATATAGACGAAAAACGAAAACGATAATACATTATGTTTGATTTTTCAATAGTTACATCATGGCTGCACGAAATGCTACTGACAGGCTTCGGTTTGTTTAGCATGCCAGAGTGGCTCGTGCTGACCATAGAGTGTGTGCTTGTAGGTTTGCTCATCATCGTGGGCTATGCGCTGCTCGCCATCGCACTTATCTTCATGGAGCGTAAGGTGTGCGCATACTTCCAGTGCCGCCTCGGTCCTATGCGTGTAGGACCATGGGGACTGCTGCAGGTGTTTGCCGACGTACTGAAGATGCTTATTAAAGAAATCTTCTTCGTTGACAAGGCCGACAAACTTCTCTACGCACTTGCTCCTATACTCGTAATCATGGGTTCTATCGGCGCATTCGCATTCCTGCCTTGGAACAAGGGTGCCATAGTACTTGACTTCAACGTTGGCATATTCCTTTACACCGCCGTCAGTGCGATAGGTGTCATAGGTGTATTCCTCGCAGGATGGTCATCAAACAACAAGTACGGTGTCGTATCAGCAATGCGCGGTGCCGTACAGATGATATCATACGAGATGTCACTCGGCCTTTGCCTTATCACCGCGACAATACTGACTGGCACCATGCAGGTATCAGGCATCGTGGAGGCACAGCAAGGACCTTTCGGATGGCTTATATTCCAGGGACACATTCCTGCTATCATAGCTTTCCTCATATTCCTCATTGCAGGTAACGCGGAGGCTAACCGTGGTCCTTTCGACCTTGCAGAGGCTGAGTCAGAGCTTACCGCAGGATATCATACAGAGTATTCTGGTATGGGCTTCGGTTTCTACTATCTGGCAGAGTTCCTTAACCTTTTCATCGTGGCAGGTATGACCTCACTCGTATTCCTCGGCGGATGGTGTCCGGTACACATCGGCATCGAAGGTTTTGACGCAGTGATGGACTATATCCCAGGCATCGTATGGTTCCTTGGCAAGGCTTTCGCTATGGTATGGCTCCTTATGTGGATTAAGTGGACTTTCCCACGTCTGCGTATTGACCAGATACTGAAGCTTGAGTGGAAATACCTTATGCCACTCGCACTGCTGAACCTTGTGCTTATGACCGTATGCGTATCATTCAACTTGGTTGGCTCTATATATTCAGGTATAGTTGTTGCCGCTGTCATAGCTGTGATATTCGCTGTGATAGCATTACGTGCCATCAAGTTCCGCAGCACATTCGCAAAGGAACAGAAACTTGTCGGTGTTGACATCGCTATAAAGAAAGACAAGTAATTGAACGTTGAAATTGAAAGATAAAAGACAATGGCAAAAAACAATTCATATTTCGGCGGTGTCATAGCAGGTATCAAAACCCTGCTGACGGGTATGGATATCACAATGGGTGAGTATGTCACACCAAAGATAACCGAACAGTACCCCGAGAACCGCAAGACACAGCATATTGCTGAGCGCCACCGCGGCACACTTGTAATGCCTCATGATGAGAACGGCAAGAACAAGTGTACAGCATGTACGCTCTGCGAGAAGGCTTGTCCTAATGGCAGTATAAAAATCGTATCGCAGATGGTAACTACTGCTGACGGCAAGAAGAAGAAACTCCTTACCGACTATCAGTATGACCTCGGCGACTGCATGTTCTGCCAACTTTGTGTAAACGCCTGCAACTTCGGCGCCATCAAATTCGTTAAAGACTTTGAAAACGCGGTATTCAACCGTGACGCTCTGAAACAGCACCTGAACATTCCACCTACAGAAGAGGAGATGGCACAGTATGCTGAGAACGCCAAGGTAGCAGCAGAGAAAGCTGCAGCAGAGGCTGCAAGCAAGGCTGCAGAAGGCACTAATGTTGAACCTAAAAAAGAGGAGGCATAACAATCATGGCTAATATAATCGTATTCGCTATCTTGGCAGCAGTGATACTCTGCTCTGCTATCTTCTCTGTTATGACAAAGAGCATAATGCGTGCAGTGACAGCATTGCTGTTCGTGCTTTTCGCCATAGCTGGAATATATTTCCTACTCGACTACACTTTCCTCGGTACGGCACAGCTTAGCATCTATGCCGGCGGTATGACGATGATTTACATCTTCGCAATACAGCTTATCTCAAAGCGCCGCCTGCAAGGTCTGAAGGAAAAACTTGACATCAAGAGACTCGGCATCGCAGCACTTGTTGCTGTGGTGGGACTGGCAACAGTCGTCACTGCACAGCTGAAGTCTGAGTTCTTTGACAAGTTCTGCACCGTACAGGACGTCGAGGTTCCTATGGAACAGATAGGCACAACCCTGATGGGTTCAGAGAAGTACCAGTATGTGCTTCCATTCGAGTTCATATCAATCTTCCTCCTTGCGTGCATCATCGGAGGACTTGTAGTTTCACGTAATCAAAAGGAGGATAAATAAGTATGGTACCAGTACAATGTTTCTTCGTGCTCAGCGCGATACTATTCTTCATAGGCGTATTCGGTTTCGTAACACGCCGCAATATGATTGCTATGCTCGTCTGCATAGAGTTGGTGCTCAACGCCGTTGACATCAATTTCGCTGCTTTCAACCGTCTGCTCTATCCGGAAGCAATGGAGGGAATGTTCTTCACTCTGTTCTCTATCGGCATAAGCGCAGCAGAGAGTGCAGTGGCTATCGCAATAATCATCAATGCTTACCGTCACTTCAAGAGCGATTCTGTGACAAGCATACAGAATATGAAATTATAATTGGTTAAACCTTCAAAAATAGAAAACAATGGAATTCGGTTATACAATTGGTATACTTCTTCTACCTCTGCTTTCATTCTTGATAATCGGTTTGACTGATTATTTCAGAGGTAAGAAAGGCTGGTCGCACATGGCTGCCGGTATCATAGGCACCTGCTCACTCGGGCTGGTGACAATACTGAGCTACATCACTGCTTTCCAGTATTTCAGTATGGATCGTCTGGCTGACGGCACTTTCGCTACTGTAGTACCTTATAACACTACATGGTTGCCACTCGGTTCACTTCATTTCGACCTCGGCATACTGCTCGACCCTATAGCGGTCATGATGCTTATTGTCATCTCAACAGTATCGCTGATGGTACATATCTACTCTTTCGGCTATATGCACGGAGAGAAAGGTTTCCAGCGCTATTACGCTTTCCTTTCACTCTTCACATTCTCAATGTTGGGACTGGTAGTAGCTACCAACATCTTCCAGATGTATATGTTCTGGGAGTTGGTGGGTGTCAGCTCATATCTGCTCATCGGCTTCTACTACCCACTGCAGGCTGCTGTCCACGCTTCTAAGAAAGCGTTTATCGTGACACGCTTCGCCGATATGTTCTTCCTGATTGGTATCCTTATCTTCGGATTCTACACAGGTTCATTCAACTTCTCATTCACTGGAACTGAGATAATCGGCGACGCAGCAAACACATTCACACTCTGTAATGCCGACAAGGCTTGGGCCGCAGGCGGCTTGATTCTGCCTACCGCTCTTGTACTGATGTTCATCGGCGGTGCTGGTAAGTCAGCAATGTTCCCACTTCACATCTGGTTGCCAGATGCGATGGAAGGCCCAACACCTGTATCTGCAC
>Ga0247611_10008935_pt1 | contig 12197 bp, 12 predicted proteins | sample 177DNAGHGhighgp2_FD_192422 | JGI IMG/M metagenome (GOLD analysis project Ga0247611, IMG submission 192422) | Sheep rumen microbial communities from Palmerston North, Manawatu-Wanganui, New Zealand - 1770 DNA GHGhigh gp2 | ecosystem: Host-associated > Mammals > Digestive system > Stomach > Rumen... | reverse complement strand
AAAAAGATACGTTGGCACACTTTGAACCAACCTTCTTGAAGTATTACAACAAGTCATTCCATTTCCCAGGAGGTCATACTCCGACAGCAGATGAAGTCCGTGACTGGTATGTACCTTTGGCTAAGAAGCTATTGAAGTCCATTTGAAAAGTAAATATATCAAAAACAACATGAAAAGTTTTAAGTCAACAGCGTGGATTCTTCCACAACCAGTGCTGATTATCGGCACTTATGATAAGAACGGTAAGCCCAATGCAATGAACGCTGCTTGGGGAGGTCAATGGGATATGCACGAAATCATTATCTCACTTGGCTCTCATCAGACCACAGACAACCTTGCTGAAAACCCAGAGTTTACGGTTACTTTCGCTACTACTGATACAATGATAGCCTCTGACTATGTAGGTATCGTTAGCGGTAGGAATACACCCGACAAGATGGAAAAGGCAGGATGGACTGTAGAGAAAGCTCCCAATGTCAATGCTCCTGTGTTCAAGGAGTTCCCTATGACGCTTGAATGTCGGGTGAAGCAGAAGATAGACGAAAGCGAGACTGGCTATTATCTCGTTGCAGAAATCGTGAACATTCTCTGTGACGAAAAGTACCTGGCAGAAGATGGAAAGCCAGATGTAGAGCAGATGAAACTTATCACATTCGACCCGGTACATCATACTTACATTCAGTTGGGAAAGACTGTTGGTAATGCTTTCTCTGATGGCAAACAGTTGAAATGAGCTTTATCAAGTACATAGCAGACGAGCGCTCGGCCCAATGGGACGCTTGCCTTAGCAAGAACCACTACAAGAAAGTCCTCTCACTCGTTGGAAAAACGAAACGGACAGTGTGGGTATGGGAATGAAATCGCTACGAAAAAGGAACTTCGAGGCAGGAATCTTGACCGATGACCCAGAAATGGTTGAAGCAGCCATTGAGCAGTTTGATAACGTGTGGATAGGCAAGTTTTTCGCAAGTTCAAGCATAAATGCTGCAAAGAATGTGGCCGTAGAGAATATTGAAGTCTGACAAGTAAGCCAAATATCATTTTGAAGCAAGGTGGATTGGCAATAATTGATTTGATTTGTAGTTTTATCTGAAATATGGAAACTAGAAAGAATATAGCAGCAGAGAAGAAGAGGTGCAATAGTCATAATTGCGCCCAAGCCATCCTTCATACTTATGCTGACGTGGCAGGGATAAGTGAGGATGCAGCCATGAATATTGCCGGGGCTTTTGGTGGTGGTATGGGAAACATGGAAGGAACTTGTGGCGCACTTGTTGGAGCTGGTCTCGTTTTGGGATTGGTTAATAAGGATAAGGTAAAGTCCATGAAACAGATGCGACAGATTATGACCAAGTTCCAGGAGAGAAACGGAGCCACACAATGCAAGCTACTGAAAGGACGGAGCAGCGAGAGCCATCAAGCTTGCTTGAATGGCCGAGTCGTGACAGACTTCGACAAAGTCAAAGGTGTCGGTACAAAGGTAGTGTTGCGTGAGTGTCCTGACTGTGTAGCTGATGCAGCAGAGTTCCTTGAAGAACAATTAAATGGGTAGGATTCAAATATGCAGATAATACTCGCTTCCGCAAAGATAATGAATGACAGATTGAAGTCTATTCCCGACATGAGCCTGTCATTACCTCGCTTTCATAAAGAGGCCGAGGACTTTGCAAGGGATATGGCACAATATTCTACAGAAACGATTGCTGAAATGCTGGGCTGTAGCAGACAGATAGCCGTTCAGAACAGGATGCGGTATTTGCGATTCTTTGAAGATGCGCCCAAACTTCCTGCCATTCTTGCTTATCACGGCCAAGCTTACAAGCATCTGAAGGCAGAGACTCTGAATGTCGATGACCTCAATTATTCCCAGAAAAAGTTGTGGATTACCTCTTTCCTCTATGGACTGCTACGCCCTTTGGATGCCATTCTTCCCTATAGATTGGAGGGGAATGTGGAGCTACCAAGTGGAGAGGGACAGAACATGTTTGGTTTCTGGAAGAACCGACTGACAGACATATTGATTGAGGCTGTGAAAGCTGATGGAGGAACACTGGTACATCTTGCTACAGAGGAATACCAGCACCTGTTTGACTGGCAGCGTGTCCGTAAAGAAGTCCGAATCGTTCAGCCTTTGTTCTACATCAGAAAAGGGACTGAGTTGAAGATTCAGGCTGTTTGGGCTAAGACATGCCGGGGAGCAATGACAAGATTCATCATTGAGAACCATATCGACAAGCCCGAAGATCTCTGTGCTTTCCGTTATGAGGGATTTACATACGAACCTAAACTTGGTGAAGCTGATTTCCCACACTTTGTAAAATGAGAGACTTAAAGAAAAATGCAGCGTTATCCATCCTCTTGATGGTCAGTTTGGGACATCTTCTAAATGACATGTTTCAGGCGGTCATCCCTGCTATCTACCCAATGATCAAGGAGTCACTGGGGCTGAGTTTCATGCAGATTGGAGCAATAACGCTGACAAACCAGATAACCTCGTCGCTCTTACAGCCGATGGTGGGTTATTTCTCAGACAAGCATCCGAGGCCATACGGTTTGGTTGTAGGTATGTGCTTCACATTGACAGGGCTGTTGTTGCTGTCTATTGCAGAGAGTTTCCCATTGGTCCTGTTGTCAGTAGCATTTGTGGGAGTAGGTTCATCCGTCCTGCACCCTGAATCCTCAAAGGTTGCTAGACTTGCATCTGGGGGAGCAAAGGGCATGGCTCAGTCGATATTCCAGATTGGAGGAAATGTAGGACGAGCTTTTGGCCCTATAGCAGTTGCTTTGATTGTGGTTCCTCACGGACAGGGTAGCATCAGATGGTTTGCCCTGCTTGCAGTTGTGGCAATTTGGGTTTTGGCTAGGATTTGCAGTTGGTATAAGAAACAGATAGAGTTGTATGGACGGAGTAAGTCAAAATTCGACGTTGAAAACGAAAGCCATTTGTCAAGACATCAGATCGTTGTTGCCCTTTTGGTGTTGCTGGTATTGATGTTCTCCAAGGACTTCTACACAGCCAATATCCAAAGCTACTTGACGTTTTACATGATAGACAAGTTCGGCCTATCTGTTACTGCCTCGCAATATGTATTGTTTGCTTTCCTGGTTTCTACGGCCATCGGACTACTGATAGGTGGAGAACTTGGTGACAGGTATGGACGCAAATATGTGATTTGGGTGAGCATCCTTGGATCTTCACCGTTTGCATTGTTGCTGCCTTATTGTGATTTGACTTGGACGATTATCCTTGTCATCCTCGTGGGTATGGTTATGTCATCGGCTATGTCGGCTATTCTTGTCTATGGAACAGAGCTTTTACCTGGCAATGTTGGTATGATTTCCGGGGCTTTCTTCGGACTTTCCTTTGGATTAGGAGGTATTGGCTCCGCTATCTTTGGCTGGTTAGCTGATATTACGAGCATTCAGTATGTATTCCAACTGACGGCTTTCCTACCGTTGTTGGGTATAGTAACATATCTGCTGCCAAACATTAAAGAGAAGAATTGATGGAGAGGATTATAAGAGTAGCGAGACCAGATGACATGGCTGATATAATGGCAGTCATGGATGCTGCGAAGAAGATTATGCGGCAATCTGGTAATTTGTACCAGTGGGGAGAAGGCTATCCGTCTGAATCTGTCATTAGTGCTGATATGGAGAAAAACGGAGGCTTTGTTATTGAAGATGACAGTAAGGTTGTTGGCTACTTTGCTTTCCTACCATCCCCTGAACCCACTTATGCCAGAATCTATGAAGGTAAGTGGCTTGACGATACTATGCCATATCATGTAGTCCATAGGATAGCCAGTTATCCAGAAGTTCACAGTATATTCAGCAGCATCATGGACTTCTGTTTCTCCCATGATCCAAACATCCGCATTGACACCCATAGAGATAATAAAATCATGCAGCACAACATAGCAAAGCGTGGTTTCTCCTATTGTGGCATTATCTATTTGGCAAATGGTGATGAACGGTTAGCATATCAACTCTTGGGATAAGCCCCATTATGAGAACACAAATATTCCCGCCAGCTCCACTTCAAGAGGATGAAATCAATACGGATGTCGGGTAGAAGGTCATTTCATCTTCTGCCCGACATCCGTATTGAAAGGTTCTCAGATATTGATGTTTTCAATGCGAAGTTTCAGTATGCCGGCAGGAACACGAACTTCTATGGTGTCGCCGACTTTCTTGTTGAGCAAAGCCTGCGCAATGGGCGACTTGATGGAAATCTTTCCTTCGTGGATGTCGGCCTCGTGGGGGCTGACAATGGTGTAGGTCATGCGCCGATTGTTGGTCAGGTTGGTCATCTCTACCACGCTGAGCAACTGCACGCTGTCGTTGCCCAGTCGTGACATGTCGATGACGCGTGCGTTGGCCAGCACGCGCTGCTTGAAACGTATCCGGCTTAACAGACGTCCCTGTTCACGTTTGGCTGCATGGTATTCAAAGTTCTCGCTGAGGTCGCCCTTGTCGCGTGCCTCCGCAATGGCATCTCTCACTTGGGGGAGTTCAACCAGCTCCATTTGGCGGAGCTCTGCTACGAGTTTGTCGTAGCCCTCTTGTGACATATATTCCATGGTCTTATATATATTCTTCTACTTGTTCGTCTTGATGATTTTCTACTACCTGCAAATGGGCTTCCACGGTCTTTCTGATGGCGGCCTCATAGCCTGTCAGGGCAGCAAAGGGAGCAAACTGGGCTGCCCGATCCTGCATGGACATCTGTGGGTGTCGCTTGGAAACATGATGGGGCAGGTGGATGATATCTTCGTAGTTCATGCCTTGTGTCCTCCTATTTGTTGGTTACGTTCTCGGGCTGTGGCACCCTCATCGAAGTTCAGTCCTTTCAGAATGGCATTTTTGCCAAAACGACGCTTGAGGGCGATTTGTGTTTCTTGCATGCGGCGTTCTTTCTCGGCAGCAGCCCGTTCTTTTTCCTGACGTTTGCGCTGCTCCTCGGTGTCAGCAAAGAGATCCAGCTGCTGGGGCCTCTGCCTTTTGCTGAGCAGGGCTTCGTCCACCACATGGTTGACCGTCAGATTAAGGCGCCTGATTAGCAGGTTAGGGTTCACGATGCGGTCGTAGAGACGAGTCACAGCCTGTGTGATGAGTCGTGAGGAAGAGGTGGGACGATGGAGATTCTCCGACCCATGGGCATGCTTTGGCACCTGACGGCCGTAGTGGTCGATGGTGATTTCGCCGTGATAGCTGGTCCGTATTTCCGGAGTGGTGAGACTTTCGATGTCATATCCCACGCTCAATACGATCTGGTCGGTGACCAGTCGCTTGTCAACAAGGTTGAGGGCAGCCTGATCGGCCATCTCTTGTATGACGACACGCGCTTTCTTCCAGCTGTATGGCGACTGCAGCACTTGTCCGTTGCTGAAGGAGTTGTTTTCTGGCCGGTAGGCCTTCACCAAGTCAATGGTGCATGATTCCCAGCCCCAGGCATGGTCTATCAGCAGTTCGGCATTCACACCGAAGAGCCTGTAGAGCAGTTCCTCATTCTCTATGGAACATCGGGCCACCTTTCCCATGGTGTCTATGCCGTAGAGACCCAACTTCTGAGCGATGCCGTTTCCTACGCGCCAGAACTTGGTCAATGGGCGGTAGTCCCAAAGTTGTTGCCGATAACTCATCTCGTCCAGCTCGGCAATGCGCACACCGTCTTTGTCGGCTGGCATCTTCTTCGCTACGATGTCCATGGCAACCTTGGCCAGATACATATTGGTGCCGATGCCGGCTGTGGCCGTGATACCAGTCTGTTGGAGTACGTCGCGTATGATGGTGATAGCCAGTTCGTGAGCGGTCTTCTTATAGCTTCGCAAGTAGGAGGTGACGTCCATGAACACTTCGTCGATGCTATAGACGTGGATGTCTTCTGGTGCGATGTATTTCAGATAGATGCTGTAGATCTTGCTGCTCACCTGGATATAGTGGCCCATGCGTGGCGGGGCCGCAAGGTAGTCCACCTCCCAGTCGGGGTGGGCCGTCAGTTCTGTGTAGGAAGTTGACTTCCCCGTGAAGCGGTGGCCGGGAATCTGCATACGGCGCTCATTGTTCACCTCGCGGAGCCTTTGCACCACTTCAAACAGACGGGCACGGCCACCGATGCCATATTGCTTGAGCGACGGTGTCACAGCCAGACAGATGGTTTTCTCTGTCCGACTCTTGTCTGCCACCACGAGATGGGTGGTTAGCGGGTCAAGCCCGCGCTCCACGCATTCCACTGATGCGTAGAACGACTTCAGGTCAATGGCTAAATATGTCTTTGTCTGCTCCTGCACGACTTTTCCTTAGACTTCGTGTGTGTCTTCTTTACTCGTCTTCGACGACTTTCTTGCCGAAGCTGGGGTCGATTTTCAAGAAGGCTGTGACAATGAAGGTGACTGCGCAGCAGGCCATGACGATGATGAAGAACGTCTTATAGCCAACAGCCTCCTGTAGCGCACCGGCAAAGAGACCGGGAATCATCATGGACAAGGCCATGAAGGCTGTGCACAGGGCATAGTGGCTGGTCTTGAAGCTACCTTGACTATAGAGTATGAGGTATAGCATGTAGGCTGTGAAGCCGAAGCCGTAGCCAAACTGTTCTATGAAGACGCATGTGTTGATGATCATGAGGTTGGCGGGTTGCACATAGCTCATGTAGATATATACCACATCGGGCAGGGTGATGGCGCACACCATGGGCCAGAGCCAGCGCTTCAGTCCGTCTTTACCGGCTGCCATTCCGCCAAGGATTCCTCCAAGCGTGAGGCCGATGACCCCCACCGTTCCCTGCACAAGTCCGTATTCCTGTGGGGAGAGTCCAAGGCCGCCCTTGTGAACGGCATCGATGAGGAAGAGGGCCGAAACCTTGGCCAGCAACCCTTCGGGCATGCGGTAGAGCAGCATGAAGAGGATGCCGATGACGGTGATGCGCAATGGAAACTTGGTGAAGAACGTGCATACTGTTTCCTTGAAACCTCCCATCAGTCGCTCGGGAGAGTTGCCTCCTTGGTATTGCTCGGACTCCGGCCTTGGCAGAATATAACTATGCCATAGCCACAGGGCAATAAACAAACCTGCCACGCCATAGAAGGTAAGACTCCAGGAGAAGGGTATGCTGTTGCGGTAGAACACCTGCAGGTTGCCGGCAATCATCACGAGCATGCCCTGTCCGAAGATGGTTGCCAACCTGTAGAACGTGGAGCGTATGCCCACAAACCATGCCTGGTCGTGTTCGTCAAGCCCCAGCATATAGAAGCCGTCGGCAGCAATGTCGTGGGTAGCACTGGAGAATGCCATCAGCCAAAAGAAACACAGTGTGCCTTGTAACCAGAACGATGTGGGAATAGTGAAGGCCACACCGCCGAAGGCTGCACCGATGAGCAGCTGCATGGTGGTAATCCACCAGCGCTTCGTTTTGATGATGTCGATGAATGGACTCCACAACGGCTTGATGACCCACGGCAGGTAGAGCCAGGAGGTGTAGAACGTGATTTCGGCATTGGAGAGCCCAAGTTGTTTGTATAGTACCAGTGACACAGTCATCACTGCTACATAGGGAAGTCCCTCGGCAAAATAGAGTGTGGGGACCCATGACCATGGAGATTTCTTATAGCGCATAAGTTCTAATAATAATAAATTTTTTAATAGATTCGTTTGATTTCAGCCCCTTGGTAGTAGTGAAGCAAAATGTCATCGTACTTGAAGCCTTGTTCGCCCATGACGGCAGCACCAATCTGGCACAAGCCTACACCGTGTCCCCATCCGCGTCCATGAAGGATGAAGGCTGAGGGCGTGCCCGATGTCGCTGAGGCAACCTTTTCAACCTCGAAGTTGGAACTGAACAGGTGGCTTTCGCTGAGTGCACGCCGAATCTCCAGCTCCTTACCAATAGTGAAGGTTCGCTGGGTGCCAACAATCTTCAGTTTGGAGATGCGCCCGCTCTTGCCGCGTTCTACGGGAATGAGGTCGGTGATGAGGCCGAAGTCCATCTTCGTTTTCTCGGCAATGAGCTTTGAAAGCTCCTCCTGTGTGTAGCGTACGGTCCAGGTGTAGAAATCTACTGTTTCTTGATCGTAGTCGTTGAGCACTTGTGAGATGATATGTTTGTCAGTGGTGTTGCAGTAGGGGTCTTCTACCGACACCAGATAAGGCTTATGGATGTTTTCCCAACAGTATTCGTATTCTTCCGTGCGGCCGCCGCAGCACTTGGAGAAGCGTGCGTCGCAGATCTCTCCTTCGGAAGTGAGGATCTGTCCTCGCGTCACTTTTACCGCTTCCCTGACGTGAGGATTGGAAGCCATGGTGATGCCTTGGTAGCGCTGGCAGTGGTCATCGGCACAGACATCGAAGATGGTGTGGTCCTCGCGGTCATACCAGCGGATGAGTTCATCGTCTTTCTTGATGAAAGAGAAGAAACTATTGCCTCCGTCCTGTGCTTGTCTGCGCCGTTCCATCTGGGCCAACAACCAGGAACGGGAGATGACGGCATGAGCTTTGAGCAGTTCCAGAGATGAGGTAGCCTTCATCTCGCTCGATATCACACTGATGAGATAGTTTTCTACAGGAAGTTCGTTGATGGCCCATATCTTGTCGGCCTCTACAACGAGGTGTAGCGTTCCTTGGAAGGTCTGTGTCTGTTTGCGCTCCCAGTGGAAGCCCACACCGATGGTCACATCTTTCAGGGAGAACGAGGCATCACTGCTCTTGGGCTGAAGCGTCAGCTCACGATATTGATTGCCGTTCCAGAGGATGCCACCCTCCGAGAATTCCACAGTCTGCTCGCCTTCAAGGTCGATGCCCTTGGCCGTATAGGTCTTGTTGAGTACGAAGTCAATCTTTTCTCCGCTGACAATACCGACCGCGACGATGGGCTGCTGTCCGTTGAAACTGGTGGTGAAATCCTTGCTTACTGTTGTCTCGTGTTTTTCCTTTAGCCAACGTGTCACGGTTGTCATTTCCTCTTCGTTGAGCGAACATTCGTTCAGTATGGCTACGGCCTCTTCTGGGGTGATGGCGTTGAAATCTTTTTCGCGTGGAGTGATGAGCAGTCCAGCCATGTCGAGTGTTCCAGGACTGATGAGTCGCTGATTGTCATTTTCGGAAAAATAGCAGTCGGGACGATGTTTCCGGCGCGGGAAGACAACGGTGATGTGCTCATCATCGATTCTCCATGCCAGTATGTTGAGCATAGGTTCTTCCTGACAGTCGGGAGCCGACACCACAGACAAGGCCTTATAAAGCTGCCGGAACAGGAACAGTTCGTTGGCGGCAGAGCGACTGCGGATGGCGAAGGCCGGACATACATAATCTTTGATGAGCGAGATGTCTTCCTCCTCGTTCAGTGACATGATGGTTTCCAGGTTGCGACTCAGACGCTGCCAACCCGTCATGATAGGCAGTTGACCTCCAATGCCGGCCTGCAGGTGCAGATGGTCAGGGGCTGACGCTCCGCAACGGGGACCGTTGTAGAACACGGTCAGCTCCGGATATTTCGTCAGTAGCTTATAGATAGACTTGAAACATTCGTTGATGCGCTGAGGTTGGTGTTTGCGCAGGGGAATGGTGAAATGCATGGGCAGGATGGGGAAGGGATTCACCAGTAGGTCCAGCTGGGCGCTTAGTGGTTTGGCAAACTGTACCTCCGGACGGTTGGCTTCACACAGGAAACAGGGACGCTCGGCAATGGCTTTCTTGTCAATCTTAGCACCGGTGGAGACGATACGCGCCGGGTTGAACTGTACGCGAAGGGTGTTGTCTCCGAACGACAATTCCCGCATTTCCACATTCAGTAGGTCGCGGTAGTTCTTCCAGGCTGTATCCCATTTTTCCAGTTGCCGGTCAAAGAAGCGAGTGAGCGACGTGGAGTGGCAGACGCCCCTTGTCGAGGAGTTGCCGACCGTGTGAGCGGCATTGAGTTGCTGGCGGGCTTTGAGTTCCATGGTGCGCAGCCGGTCTTTATAAAGATTGTTGGCATTGACTTGCTCGATGCTCAGGGCAGCGTCACTGTTGCCACCCCAGCGCCGGCACAGGTAAAGCTCATCATAGATGCGGCCTATGCGCCAACATCGACTGAAGGCCAGTCCCAGTGCATAGTCCTCGCCATAGCTGGTGTTGGGAAATCCTATTTCGCGTACATAGGGAGTGAAGAAGGCGCGTGGTGCTCCCAGACCATTGATGCGTAAAGCATTGTTAGGCCCGTTTTCGTCGCTCCACTCACGGTGGTCGATGATGCCTGGAGGCAGGGTCTGCAACTCAAAATCGCACATGCGGTAGGCACCTATAATCATGGCAGCCTTCTGTTTGTAGAAGGCATCGACAATCTGTTGTAGCGTGTTGGGAGAAGAGTAGAGGTCATCGCTGTCCAGCTGCACGGCAAAGCGCCCGCAGTGGTCATCGTCGATAGCCATGTTCCAACAACCGCCTATGCCCAGGTCGGTACGTTCGGGGGTGATGACATGGAGCTTTCCATTGCTCTGTGTCTGCAAACGGGATAAAATCTCTGAGGTCTTGTCGGTGGAATGGTTGTCCACCACGATGACATTAAATGGAAAGGATGTCTTTTGGCTGAGGGCAGAGTTGACGGCATCGGCAATGGTCTTCTCGCGATTGAACACGGGTATGATGACTGAAGCCTCCATGTCGAAATCCAGTTCTTTGAAGTCTGGTTCCTCGTAACGAGTGGTGTCCACCAGCGCGTTGACAGTATTCAGATGGGCAGTACACACCCGTTCCATCTCTATCTGTACGTCGCGGTTACGAGGGTTTACATAGTCGAACTGCTTCTCACCGCTCTTGCGGGTGTCCCGTTCGCTGGCCGTATAGAGATATTCGCTGATATGGAAGAGTGTTCCTTTTCGGCTGAGAAACAGACGAAGGTCGTAGAGGGCTGCATAGGAAAGTGGAGTAGCCAGGTTGTTCTGTGCCTTGGCCCACTCGTTCAGCTGCGAAGTGCGGATGAACAGCAACTGACCAAAGTCGAAGTCATCACGCAAGGCACCCTCCTGGCAATCGATGAGTGGATGGTTGCGTGTCTGTTCATGACCGTCTTCTCCGACAACTTGTTCGCGGAAATCACTATACACCATGCTTGCACCCGTATCTTCGGCTACGCGCAGAAGGCGCTCCAGGGCATGCTTGCCCAATTGAAAAGGGGTGGTTCTCAGACTCAGCAGGATGTACGTGGCTGAGGCTTGTTGGCTGATGGACAACAGCGCCTCGGTGGAAATAGGAAGTCGGTCGGTCAGAAAGACGTTTCTGACAGTCTTGTCCCGATATAATCTGTTGGTCAGCAATGCAGCCTGTTGCTCGTCACTGCATGGCAGAAAACAGTCAATGATTCCTCTCATAGTTTCGTTTGTTTGTTTTCTTGATATTCTAAAGAAGGTAGTCTATGAAAAGGCTTCCTACCTTCACATGTTGCAAAGGTACACATTTTCTTGATAATTTTGCAAGAAATGTCAGTAAACATTCAGATCTCACTCATCGTTTACTGTATTTCGCCTTCACTATCTCGTATGAGTTTCGAGTCAGAACCTTCAGTAGTTCATCTGGTGCTGAATTTGGGCGGATGCCTATCCAATGCTTAGGCGATTCGTTGTAGGGATTGCCGATACAGTCATTTTGTGCTTTCAGCTCTTCTATGCGCTCTGGCTGGCATTTCAGCGAGATGACAGAGAAATCATTGCAGTCGAAAAATGAAAACATGTGACCCATGACGTAAAACACCAATACACCTTCGCCGCTTTTGAACTTCTGGAAAGGCAGCTTCTCTTCAACGTCTGCGCCTAATGAAAGGCAATACTCACGATAGTCTTCTATGTTCATTGGCATTTGCAACAATCATATTTACCTAAACCTTGCGACATCCTACCTTATATATCTTATAGCTCCTCCACTACCAAACGGATAATCAGAAACGTCTTTGTTCATGTATGGTGAATTATCAAGGACATCACCTTCGAAAATGCATCGTTCAGACTTAAACGTTTTTCCGTCTTCTGAAACTGTTGTCCATTTCCAATTTTTAACCTCTATCACGCAACGAACAACTCCTTTATAAACTCCAAGCACATATTTAATCTCTTCAGGTGCATTCTTGCTGATTTTCCAATACTTACGTGTTGCTTCATAAATGTCAGGTCTGCGATATACTCCGTTAGCTTTTGATTGATCAAAACTTTTGTTAAGACTGACTAAAA
>Ga0247611_10008934_pt1 | contig 12197 bp, 7 predicted proteins | sample 177DNAGHGhighgp2_FD_192422 | JGI IMG/M metagenome (GOLD analysis project Ga0247611, IMG submission 192422) | Sheep rumen microbial communities from Palmerston North, Manawatu-Wanganui, New Zealand - 1770 DNA GHGhigh gp2 | ecosystem: Host-associated > Mammals > Digestive system > Stomach > Rumen ... | reverse complement strand
TAATTTTAATACAAAATTTGTTTTAATTTCCCGAAACTTGGCGGCATCTCAGCCATTGAAGTAAACTTCATGGCCTTCGATTTGCTCAAGTTTTCCCGCCCGAAGGGCGGTTATAATTCCCGCAGATAAATTATGACATACCCTCCCCTAAAATAAGGGACGGAATCTCAAGGAAATTCCGCCCCTGTAGGATGATTTGCTTTGCCCTTAATTCTAATCTTCTGTTGGGTTGATGTCGTAGATGTAAGTTTTTAGCGTCTCGTTCTGCTTGATAATGCCGCCTTTCATGGTGGCGCGTACGAGGTGGAACACGCAGGTGAAGTTCTCGCTCATGCCACTGTACATGTCAACATATTCAGCATACTCCTGGTCACACGCTGCGATCACGGCCGCGTCATTACCATTGACGTCGGGCGTGGGATAGACTCGCCTGATTGCGGCCATCAAACGGGTTTTAGGATTCTCAAAGCGGTCGGCCTGCTCCTTAGAGCCGTTAACAAGGAAATTTTCCTCGACACTCAGGTAATAGTCGATGACCGTCGATTCGGGCTCATCGTCACCACAAGAGGTAAGCATTACCAGCGGACTTGCCAGCACTAACATCAGGACCAGCATCCGCCACAAGGTGGAAAAGCTTTTTTTCATTTCAGTCGATGCTTAATCTTTTTTCAGTTTTTTATCAACAGCGTCGGTCACGTCATCAATGGTGGGCGTGGGAGGCACATTGTTGAGCATGTTGTTAACCATGTCTTTGATTTCGTTTTCCTTGGCTGGAGCGCGACGGGTTTGCTGTGCCTGCAGATCCTCATCGATAATTGTTGTCACGTCATCGATGGTCAGGGCTCCGTCGTGATTTGCATCCAGGTTGTTTATCATGAGCGTGGTAGTGGTCTTGCCTAGCAACGCATTGATGCATTGCTCTGCGCGATTAGCATAGTTATCGGCGCTGGCGGCGAAAGATACAGCCACAACACAAAACAGTAGCGTAAAGATTTTCTTCATAATTGTTCTCCTTTCATTATTTATTGGTTTATTGTCGCAAAGGTAGTGCAACAATATGGAATTTGCAAGCATGGCTAGTGAAAAATTATGAAACCGCGCGTTTTTATTTTCCAGCATTACAACAATGCCGGAATTTTTAGTATGTTGTGTAACAGGATGTTGTGTTTTCCATATTTCTCGCCGCGGTTCTTTAATGGGCGGTGATGTGCTGTTTTTGGTGGTCGAATGGGGTGTTTTTGGGTGAAAATGTTTATCTTTGTCGGTTAAAACGTTTACTAATCGATTATGGCAAAGAAAAAGAATCTTGTAGTGCCCGATTACGGGCTGGTGCGTGTGGCGGCTGTCGTGCCTCGGGTAAATGTGGCCGATGTTGATGGCAATGTCGCTGGCATTGTCGAGGGCATTGACAAGGCTGTCAAGGCAGGAGCCCACATTGTGGCGCTCCCCGAGCTGTGTGTAACGGGCTATACCTGTGGCGACCTGCTGGGCAACGAGCTCTTGCTCGATGCCGCCGAGCAGGCCCTGCTCACACTGTGTGACCGCTACAAGGACACACCCGTGATGGCCGTTGTGGGTGCTCCCCTGCGTTGCAGTGGCCACCTGTTCAACTGCGCGGTCGTGATCAACGATGGCGAGATGTGGGCAGTCCCCAAGACCTATATCCCTAACTACAAGGAATTCTACGAGAAGCGTTGGTTCACCTCGAGCAACATCGCCGGTATTGCTGGCAAGGACAGCATCGAGATCGGAGGCAGAGATGTGTATTTCGGGACCGACATGATTTTTGAGGCTGGGCGGGCACGCGTGGCTGTTGAGGTGTGCGAGGACCTGTGGGTTCCCGCTCCACCCAGCAGCACCGCCGCTATCAACGGCGCCAACGTCATTGTTAACCTGTCGGCAAGCAACGAGGTCATCGGCAAGCATGCTTACCTCATGGACCTGATCAAGAGTCAGAGCGCAAGGTGCATCGCTGCCTATGTCTATGCCTCATGTGGCTATGGCGAGTCAACGACCGACCTCGTCTTTGGCGGCAACGCCGTCATCGCCGAGAATGGCAAAGTGCTGGCCGAGGGTGAGCGTTTCACTACCCAGCCCCAGTTGTCGGTTGCCGATATTGATATCGCGGCCCTGGAAAACGAGCGTCGCGTTAACGGCAGTTTTGCCGATAGCATGGTGCAATTTGGCACCCAATATATGCATGTGGGCTTGACGGTGGCGGGGCTGATTGATTATGAGCGTGAAGAGCTGTTGCGCCCGGTGCGCCGTCTGCCATTCGTGCCCGCCGAGGATGACCGCTTGAATGCGCGCTGTGAGGAAATCATCGCCATCCAGACCGAGGGCCTGATGCGCCGCTTGGATTTCACGGGCATTCCCGCGATTGTTGTGGGTGTGTCGGGTGGATTGGACTCGACGCTGGCACTGCTGGTCGCTGTCCGTGCCATGGACCGCATGGGGCGTGACCGCAAGGCCATCCATGCAATCACCATGCCGGGCTTTGGTACCACCGACCGCACTTACACCAATGCCTGCGCGATGGTCAAGTCGCTGGGCGTGACTTTGCACGAAATCAACATTGCTGCTGCGGTGACACAGCATTTCAAGGACATCGGCCACGATCCCAAGGTGCATGATGTGACCTACGAGAACAGCCAGGCGCGTGAACGCACGCAGCTGTTGATGGACTACTCTAACAAGGTGAACGGCCTCGTGCTGGGCACTGGCGACCTGTCGGAGCTGGCATTGGGATGGGCTACCTATAACGGTGACCACATGTCGATGTACAACGTGAACGTGAGCATTCCCAAGACGCTGGTTCGCCACTTGGTGCGCTGGTTTGCCACATCGCTCAACGACGGCACCAAGAAGGGTAAAGCCATCCGTGACACCTTGCTCGATGTGCTTGACACACCCATCAGCCCCGAGTTGACACCCGCCGCCAAGGACGGCACCATCCTGCAAGTTACTGAGGACATCGTGGGACCATACGAGTTACACGACTTCTTCCTGTATAATATGCTGCGCTACGGCTACACGCCTGCCAAACTCTACCTGTTGGCACGCAAGGCCTTCAAGGGCGACTATGACAACGCGACCATCAAGAAATGGCTGCGCACGTTCATCCGCCGCTTCTTTGCCCAGCAGTTCAAGCGCTCCTGTCTGCCTGACGGACCCAAGGTGGGTAGCGTCTCGCTCTCGCCGCGCGGTGACTGGCGCATGCCCAGTGACGCATCGGCGCGACTGTGGCTCACACAGTGTGATGACTTGCCCGAATAAGGATTTTTTAACGCAGGCTCGCTCATAGTGGCATTGAAATTGCACAGGTCGGTTTAAAATTGATCAGATGAACCTTTCAAGGGGGACATATAACGTGTTGCGCAGTGTGGTGGTGACCGCGCTGGTAGCAGTCGTTGCCTTGTTTGCCATAGCCTACCTGCTGCTCATGTCACCACCCATGCAGGCCCGATTGTGCCGTGAGGGAGAAAAAGCCTTGAGCGAGTATCTCAACACAACAGTCGATATCGGGTCGGTATCGGTCAAGCCGTTTAACCAACTGGAGCTCAAGGATGTGCTCATTAATGACCAGCAGGGTGATTCGCTATTGACCATCGACAAACTGGGTGCGGGCATCAGCCTCAGGGACTTGATTGCCGATGGCCGCATTGTCGTGACCTATGGCGAGATCATGGGCCTCAATGGTCGTGTGACTCGACCTGACAAGGCCAGTCCCACCAATATGCAGTTCATCATTGACGCGTTCAAGCCCAAGGATGACAAGCCCCCCAAGCCTTTTGACGTACAGGTCAAGACGGTGGTGGTGCGCAAGTCAGCACTCAGCTATGACGTGCTGGACCAGCCCCACAAGCAAGGGCAATTTGACCCCAACCACCTGGCTGTGAAAAATCTAAGGGCCGATTTGTCTTTGCCTCGCCTCAAGAATAACGATTTTGACATCAGGGTTAAGCGGCTATCATTTGACGAGCAGAGCGGCTTCTCGCTGCAACGCATGTCGACCAACGTCCACATCACCGACAACGCCATGGACATCCAGGACGTGAAGGTGAAACTGCCGGGCAGCGACATTCGTCTCGATGACATACATCTCGAGTATACGTCCTTGAAGGAATTGGGCAATGAACTGCCACAGATGCCCTTGCGCATCAGCACGCCCGGTAGCACGGTCACGCCGTCTGACCTGAAGGCCTTCCTGCCCCAACTCAAGAATTTTACCGAGCCCATGCGCATCACTGCCGATGTCGTGCGCGACGGGGACCGCATCGAGTTCCCCGTACTCAACGTTCATTCAGCCAATGGCGGACTGGCGCTGAAAGCCCAGGGCGGTATCTCGATGCCTACTCGCGGTGGTTATCAAACCTTTGACCTGGATCGCATCGACCTGGATGCCAAAGCCAGTGAGATTGCCCAAATCACAGGCCTGATAACCGCCCTCACCCCTCAGGCCAAGGGCATCATCTCGCGCTGTGGTAATATCACCCTCGATGGTGAGTTGCACGGCACGGGCAACAACCTGCGTTTCAACGGTGACGTGGGCACGTCGCTCGGTGACGCTAACCTAGATGGCACGCTGGCCCAGCATGCGGGAACCACGAGGTTTAACGGCCATGTCAAGACCGATGGCCTGAAATTAGGCGACCTCCTGAATAAGAAGGATCTGTTGAACGAGGTGGCCGTGGACGCACAGGTTGACGCCATCGTGAACGGTAACGACGTGTCGGGACATCTGCAGGGCCACATCCCCTTTGTCGACTTCAAGGGTACGCGTTATCACGACATTACTGCCGACGTGGAAAAGCAGGGCAACGACTATAACGGCACGCTGGCGATGAATGACCCCAACGGCAAGATAAGTATCGACGGCAGGGCTGTGTTGGCAGGAGAGAACTCGACCTACGAGATGAACATTACCACCCGTGGGTTGAATCTGGCCCAATTAGGACTTGTCAACCAGTACTCCGATCACAAGCTTGACATGAATGCGGCTGCTGCCTTCTGGGGCAATACCCTGGATAATGCCAAGGGACTGGTCGAGTTGGAGAATGTATCCTTTGCCGACGCCAAGGGGAAGGGGCTGCACATCAACAGTTTCAGCCTCAGTTCCGACAACGATGGCGAGGAAAAGGTGATTGACATCAATACCGACCACATCAAGGGCTCCATTAGGGGGCAATATGACTTCAAGACCATCGTCCCCACGGTGAAGCACATGCTCTCCAGTGCCTTCCCGCAGTATTTCGGCAATTTTGCCGACTATGCTCATGCCGGCAACCCCAACAACGTGGAGTTTGACTTTGAGATTACCCCCGACGACCAGCTGAATGAGATGCTCAACCTGCCGGTCTACCCCTTCTATCAATATACTATCAAGGGGGATATGAACGAGAGCGATAACAGGTTTAACGTGGTGCTGGATGCCCCCTACATGAAGCAGGGCAATAAATTCATCACCAAAACCCGCGTTGAGGCCAAACTCGATAGCAAGACCGACAAGGTGGTTGTCAATGCCAAATCGCTTTATCCCATCAAGAATGGTAAGAGGGTCAATCTGGCGATTGACTTGAGCGGTCAGAACAACAGGCTAGACGGTAACCTGGGATGGCTTGTGATGAAAGATGAGAACGACACCATCACCCCGCGCAAGTTCAACGGCACCATCAACCTGAGCGCCCTGCTGGATAGGGGAGAGAACGGCAAACTCAAGGCCGACGTCATGGTCAATCCTTCTACAATGGTGTTTAACGACACCATCTGGACCATGGAAAAGGGCCTCATCGAGATCGATAACGGTGAGGTGACCGTTCAGAACCTGGGCGGTGGTCACGACAACCAGTACATTCGCATCAATGGCAAAGCATCCCATGACCCCAGCGACTCGTTGTGCCTCGAACTCATGGATTTTAACCTAGATTATCTGTTCGAGACGTTGGCCATCGACCATGTCAGCTTCGGCGGCAAGGCGACCAGTAAAATCATCGCGAGGGATGTGTTCTCGGGCTCGCCCATCCTGTACACTCCCAGCCTGTTCATCGACGATATCTCCTACAATGGCGCTGTCCTGGGTGATGCCGATATCAAGGCGACTTTTGACAACGACACCAAGGGCATCCTTGTCGATGGCAATATCGCACAGCCCAATGGCCACAACAGCACGCTGTGGGGCGGCATTTATGTCGCCGACGACTCGCTCTACATCGCCTTTGATGCCGACCATGTGAATGTGGCCTTCCTCAAGCCTTATATGGAGGCCTTCACCAGTGACGTCCAGGGTGAGATGTCGGGACATCCGGTGCTCTTCGGCAATTTCCACACCATCAACCTCGATGGCGATATTGTCGCCGACACGATGAGCTTCTACATCGATTATGTGAAATGCACCTATACCTGCTCTAATGTGCCGGTACACATCGTGCCCGACTTGATCGAGTTTAATAACTTACCCATCCATGACCGCGAGGGGCATGAGGCCCGATTGGGAGGATGGCTCAAGCACGACGCCTTCCACAGTCCAGTGTTTAACTTTGCAATCACCGATGCTAAGGATTTCTTGTGCTATGATACTTCGCCTGCCGATAATCCGCGGTGGTATGGTACCATCTACGGCAACGGCGCCTGCTTTGTTGAGGGTGGTCCTGGAGAGGTGAAAATCAAGGTGAACATGGACTCGGCGCCGCACAGCACCTTCACATTTGTCCTCAGTGATGACGAGCAGGCCAATGACTATCACTTCATCACCTTCCGTGACCGCGAGGCCACGCCTGAACCTGTCGAGGTGCCTGATAAAATCAGTACCGCCTGGATCTTGAGCAATATCAGCCAGATTAAATCCAATGAGCCTCAGCAAGAGAATGCCGAGCCCAGCGCCTACTTTATCGACCTGGAGGGTAACATTACCCCCGATGTGGCGCTCACGGTGGTGATGGATCCCGTTGGCGGTGACCAGATCAAGGCGACGGGCAGCGGCAACATGCGCCTCACTTACAATAACAACGATGAGTTGAATATCTTTGGCACCTACAAGCTGGATAAGGGAACTTACAATTTCACCTTGCAGGACCTCATCATCAAGGACTTCACCATCCAGGACGGTAGTAGCATCAGATTCCAGGGCGACCCGTTTGCCGCCGAGCTCGACTTGGATGCCGTCTATTCGCTCAATGCTAACCTCAAGGACCTTGACGAGTCGTTTGGCGATGACCCTGACCTGAACCGCACTAACGTGCCCGTGAATGCCGAGCTGTATGCCAAGGGCATCATCACCCAGCCCGACATCTCATTTGACTTGAAGTTCCCCACGCTAACCAGCGATGCCTATCACAAGGTCAAGAGCATCATCAGCACCGATGAGATGATGAACCGCCAGATCATCTATCTGCTGGCGCTCAACCGCTTCTATACGCCCGACTACATGGGCACCACCATGAATCAGAATGAGGTGCTCTCGTCGGTAGCCTCGTCAACCATTTCAGGCCAGTTGTCCAACATCTTGGGCAAGATAGCCGATAACTTGTCGATTGCGCCTAACTTCCGTACCGATAAAGGTGACTTCAGCGACATGGAGGTCGATGTGGCCTTGTCGAGCCAGTTGCTCAACAACAGGTTGTTGCTGAACGGTAACTTCGGCTACCGCGACAACACTTACAACACGACCAACACCAACTTTATTGGTGACTTTGACATCGAGTATCTGTTGAACAGCAAGGGCACCATCAGGCTCAAGGCCTATAACCACTTCAACGATCAGAACTACTACTTGCGCAATGCGTTGACGACCCAGGGCGTGGGCATCGTCTGGAAGCATGACTTCGATAAGCCCAAGGACAAGAAGAAAAAGCGCCTGTCGCTCTCGCCAGCCGATTCTGTCCCAACCCGTGCACCATCACCGGCTAGGCCCGATGACAGCACTGGCGTGCGTCAGCCGGTCCCCATGGTAACGTTGCGGCCAGCTGCGGCCAGCGCTAAGCCCACAACCGAAAAATGATGGAATGATGTTGAGGATGCGGTTAGTGACATTGGTTTTGCTGATGTGGCTGGGATGGACAGCCACGGCTGCAGCCGATGTCAACTGTGAGGGAGATACCCTCGTGGACTTGCCCTCTCAATTGGGTGACACCATCAGATTCCAGCCCGATACCGTCAATACAACAAGTTATTGGAAAGACCGCATCTTTAGGCACGGTTGGAACATCAACGACACAACTATTGTCTATCCCAAGTTCCTGGACTTTTGCGTGAAAGGCTACAGGTGGGCCAATCACACGTTCAATTACTATGACACAGCCTATGTTGTCAATCCTGGCAAGGGAAAAAAGAAGTTTAAAGTCATGCTCAAGAACAGTAACTGGCTGGACTTTTACTCGGGACATCTGGGCAAGTGGGAAACACCCGTGCAACTCAACAGTGATGTTACGTCACTGTTCGGTTTCCACATCAGCGGCATGGGGCTCAGTTTCACCTACATGATCAACGCCAGGGATCTGTTGGCTGGAAAATTCATCCGCAACCGCAGGTTGCAGTTTTCATTCACAACCTCGCGCATCTTCATCGAGGCTTATTACCGCAAGAACGACCAAAGCACCGTCCATCTGCATAGCTTGGGCCGCTGGACTGGCGACGAAATTTTCTCAGGACTGAAACGTGAGGGTTATGGCCTTGATGCCTATTATATTTTCAATCACACCCATTACAGCCAGGCTGCAGCCTATTGTTTTTCCAAGTATCAGAAACGCAGTGCGGGCTCTCTGTTGGCTGGTATTTACCTGAGTCATCAAGACGTGGTCATGGACATGAGCACAATCAGCGCCGAACTCAAGAAACATCTCCCCGATGCTGTGACTGATTACCGTTTCCGTTACCGTGACTTCGGTTTCATGATAGGTTATGGCTACAGTTGGGTGTTCCATCATGGCTGGCTCTACAATGTCACCGTGGTGCCCAGCATAGGCTATCGTCACAGTTTTCCCAATTCTATCGACGGCAAGAAATCCCTATTGTCCACCAACTTGAACGGCCGCATGGCGCTCGTACGCACCGCCGGCAACTTTTTTTACGCTTTCAATTTCAATCACGAGGGCCACTGGTACACCAGCACTAACCATAGCTTCTACAACAGCTACAGCAACTTTGACCTGACCGTCGGCTTCCGCTTCTAACCAGTTAGAGAATCCTATAAGTCCTATAAGTCCTATAAGTCTTATAAGGCCTATAGGGCTTATAATGAAGAAATATTTGTTTTGGGGTCTAGGAGTCTCGTCATTTTGTATTAATTTTGCAACGGCTACGGGCCACACAGCGTGTAATAACAACAAGTGAAAAGAATGAGTGTAACGATATTGGGAATAGAGTCGTCGTGTGACGACACGTCGGCAGCAGTGGTGCGTGACACCGTGCTGCTCAGTAACGTCATTGCCAGCCAGCGCGTGCATGAGGCCTATGGCGGCGTGGTGCCCGAGTTGGCGTCACGTGCCCACCAGCAGAACATCGTGCCCGTGGTGAGCGAGGCCATCCGTCAGGCGGGCATCGACCGCAAGGACATTGATGCCATCGCCTTCACGCGTGGACCGGGCTTGCCGGGTTCACTCCATGTGGGCACCTCGTTTGCCAAGGGGTTGGCCCTCGCGCTAGACATTCCCCTGGTTGACGTAAACCATCTGCACGGTCATGTGCTGTCCCATTTCGTCAAGGAAGCCGAGGACAGCGAGATCCCCGAATTCCCTTACTTGTGCCTACTCATCAGCGGCGGCAACTCACAGATCATCAAGGTCAATTCGCCCACCGACATGGAGGTGCTCGGCCAGACCATTGACGACGCTGCGGGCGAGGCCTTTGACAAGTGCGCCAAGGTCATGGGCCTGCCTTATCCGGGTGGTCCTTTCATCGACAAACTGGCCGCCGAGGGCAACAACAAGGCGTTCAAGTTTGCCAAGCCTCATGTCGATGGCTACAACTACAGCTTCAGCGGCTTGAAGACATCTTTCCTTTACACCCTGCGCGACGCGCTCAAGGAGAACCCCAACTTCATTGAGGAGAATAAAGCGGATCTCGCCGCCTCATTGCAGCGCACCATCATCGAGATATTGATGGACAAGTTTGGCAAGGCAATCAAGGCCACCGGCGTGAAGACCATCGCCATCGGAGGCGGTGTGTCGGCCAACAGTGGTGTGCGTGCTGCTGTCGAGGACTACGCCCGCCGTCATCGCCTCAAGGCCTTCATCCCCAAGCGCGTGTTCACGACCGATAACGCCGCGATGATTGCCATCGCTGGCCATTTCAAGTTCCTGGAAAAAGACTTCTGCGACATCACCGCGCCCCCCTTCCAGCGAGTCATCATCTAGAAAACTCAAGTGCTCCTCGGGAGGTGAATGCCTACTTGCGGAATTTCCTGCCGTTTTGTATATAAATCTGGCCTTCAATCATGTGTTGTGGTGCCACGCGCTGCCCTTGCAGGTTATAGATAGTGTTGTCGAGCAAGCCCGTGCGATCCTCTACCACTGTCGTAATTGTCGAGACTTCATCATTTAGCGTTTCAACCTCGGCCTCGTATTGTTCTCCCTTGGCAAAGTAGCCATACATGCAAACCGCAGGGTCATATTTCATGTAGATTCTGATCATGTAGATTCCGTCATCCCATTCCGAGATGTCGATGCACTCATCCCGCTCGGGAGTGAGTTGCTCAAATGAGTAGTATTCTATTATAGCGTGATTGTGCAGTTGGTCTGATATGTTCACTTCCACATCATTGTAGGAGACTTCGGTACCGATAAGAATTGAGTCGCATGAGACCCACACTTCAGGTGCGCATTCATCTATTGAGAGTGTGTCGCTGGTGGCATCTATCTTGGCCCATGCCTTTTTATTGGTTCGTACATGGCGGTACTTCTTGTTAGGGCGCTGTGTGGCCGCAGCCACAAGAACCGTGCCGACGAGGATAAGAATGATAAAACCTAAAATCTTCTTCATTGTTCAACTGATAATTAAAGGGTACTGATGAATTCATGGAACAGGTCGGCTGTCCCTTTTCTTTTAAAAAGTTTGTAATAGAGCCTTGAGCGCATCATGCTCAAGGCGTTGGGCTCCATGCCCAGAAAGGCACAGATCAGTTTGTTAGGAACTTTGGCTTTCTCAAGCATACAAAGCATAATCTCTTTGTCCTTGAGTTTGCCATTGAGTTGCCTCACCTTCTCGATGCAACCGTCATAAGTGGTATTGAGCACGTCTTCAAGAGCATTGTAGTCTGCTAACTTGGGCACAAATCGGGGATCGTGGAAATTGGCGTAAAGCGTTGTTTCAGAAAATGCTCGCGCCCCTTGCACTCTGCTTGGACGCGGTTGTTGTTGTGCCTCGCGCAGTTCTTGCATCAGTTTTTCTGCTTTCTCGCGCTGGAGTCGGTTGAGCAGGTTTTTATGCTTGATAGTAAAATAGCCAAACAGCATCATGCCAAGCAAGAAAAGTGACAGGCCGATAATAATCAGGTCTTGCCTGCGCAGTTGGGCATCCTGACGGCGTTCATTGTCCAACTTCTTGTTGAGCGTGGCAATCAGGTTGGCATGCTGTCCCTTTTCCACAGCCGTCAGCGAGTCATCTTTGGCAATGCTCCTCTCCAGCAGTTCAAATGCTTCACGAAATTGTTGACTTTCGGCCAGGATGTCGGCCGAGTTGAGCATGGCATCCCGCTGAACGTAGGGGTTGTCGGCGTCAAGTCCCTGGCGGAACAATATCGCAGCCGAATCAAGATTGCCAGTTGCAAGATAGTAGTTGGCATACTGATTGGTGAGGATGCAACTATCGGTTGTCTGAAGGCTGTGACAGGCATCGAGCGATGCTTTCATCCGGGGCAAATCATCCAGGTTAAGGTATGTGTCCGATAGTTCCACTTGAATGGTCTGGAACGACTCTGCATCATCGCAGTCAAGAGCCATCTGTGCCGCTTTCTTGAACATTGCGACACCTTGCTCATATTGCTCGAGTGCCACATGGCTGCGAGCCAGATTGCGGAGAGCGAATATTTGAACCACTGTATCGCCAGCCCGTTCTCCAAGTTGAATGGCCTTTCTGAAGTGGGGCTGGCTCTGACGGTACAAATCCTGATACATATTCACTTGCCCGATCTGATTGACAGCGCGTGCCCTGATAGAAAGGACGGCACTGTCGGTCGATAGCGTGTCGGTGGCCAGTGAATGGTT
>Ga0247611_10008933_pt1 | contig 12199 bp, 12 predicted proteins | sample 177DNAGHGhighgp2_FD_192422 | JGI IMG/M metagenome (GOLD analysis project Ga0247611, IMG submission 192422) | Sheep rumen microbial communities from Palmerston North, Manawatu-Wanganui, New Zealand - 1770 DNA GHGhigh gp2 | ecosystem: Host-associated > Mammals > Digestive system > Stomach > Rumen... | reverse complement strand
AAATGTTTACTCCAAGCAAATATGGATCTCCTAATTTAGGAAAAAACGTTCAGTTAACAGATACTCCAAATTTTGGTTCAGAACCATATCTAATTACAATTGGAGATAATACTACAATATCTTTTGATGTTGCTTTTGTTACACATGATGCTGCAACCAGAGTATTAAGAAATCTTCCAGGAAAAAATAAAGAAACTGTTATATATGGTCCAATAGTAATTGGAAAAAATTGTTTTATAGGTTGTAGGACAGTAATACTTCCAGGAGTAACAATAGGTGACAATTCAATAATCGGAGCAGGAAGTATAGTAAATAAAGATATACCTTCTAATACAGTTGCTGCAGGAACACCTTGTAAAATAATATGTTCATTAGAAGAATATGAACAAAAACATAAAAATGATTTTTTATATATGGTATCTCTTCCATTTAACGAAAAGAAAAAATATCTATTAAATCATTTCAAAAATAAAAAGGAGAACTAAATGTTCTCCTTTTTCTTTAGCAAGCTTTCAAGATATGTTTTATATGTGTTTTTTCCACACAAATCTATAGCTTTTCTTAATCCTTCTTCTTTCAACCATTTATTCTTAAATCCAATTTCTTCAAGACACGCTACTTGTAATCCTTGACGTTTTTCTATTGTCTCTACATATCCTGCAGCTTCATGTAAACTTTCAAAAGTTCCAGTGTCTAACCAAGCAAATCCTCTATCAAGAAGAATTAAATCAAGCATTGTGCCACCATCATTTGCTGTTGTAGAGTTAAATCGTTTATTGACTTCTGTTATTTCCAATTCACCACGGGCAGAGGGAGTAATAGTTTTTGCAACATTAATAACTTCATTAGGATAAAAATATAATCCTGTTACAGCAATGTTTGACTTGGGTTCTGAAGGTTTTTCTACAAGACTAGTAACAGTGTAAAGAATTCCATCATTTCTATTTTTTGAAACTTCTGCTACACCGTATCTTTGTGGATCTGATACTTCATATCCAAATACCACAGCTCTCGGATTACTGCAATCTTCTGCTATCGACTTTGCTTTTAACAATCTTCTTTCAAAACCTGGGCCATGGAAAATATTATCTCCAAGAACAAGACAGACCGCATCTTCTCCAATAAATTCTTCACCGATTATAAAAGCTTCTGCTAGTCCATTTGGTTTTTCTTGCACTGCATAATTAAGATTTACTCCAAATCTACTGCCATCACCAAGTAATCGTTTAAATGATGCTTGATCTTCAGGTGTAGTAATAATAAGAATATCCTTAATTTTAGCCATCATCAAAACTGACAATGGATAGTAAATCATAGGTTTATCATAGATAGGAAGAAGTTGTTTACTTATTCCCATAGTTATTGGATAAAGTCTGGTACCAGAACCACCTGCTAGAATTATTCCTTTCATTTTATAAATATATTGTATTTAAAATATTATAGATAATTTATGAAAAAGATTTCTTGGTGGATAATTTTTATAGTTCTTTTTGTGTGGCAACTTCCACAAAATATAGTTGCAATATTAATGTTTCCATTTTTGGGTAAATTATCTTTAAGATGTGAAAGAAACTATTGTTTTTGTTTTACAGGTACAAAAATGTCAGGAGGAATTTCATTAGGAAATTTTGCATTTGTTTCACCAAGTTTAAGTAAAAGAGATCCTGAAGTTGCGCATGAAGTAAACGGTCATACTATAGATTCAAAAATTCTAGGACCACTATATTTGTTTGTAATTGGAATTCCATCAATAATGAATGCTATATTTGAATTTACAGAATGCTATCATGATTTTTATACAGAAGTACTTGCAGACAAACATGCTCATTTGATTGTCACAAAAAGAAAATATAATGGAAAAACTTACGGTATCTTGTCATTTGAAGACAGTCACAAATTATAAAAATTAAGAGATTGTTTTAAGCAATCTCTTTTTTATTAAAGTATAGTAACTTCATTAATCCAAATTCCTTTCATGGAATCATCAATTAAAAATACAAATTTATTTGGATTAATTTCATGAAGAACTTTTCCTGTATATTTTTCTCCACGGTAATTGAATTTATACCAATTTCTATTATATTCAGGCTTCATTAATTCATCTCTAAGTACTACTCTCAATGAATCTAATGATTTATTTGGTTTCGGTGTTTCAATTTCTTCTGGAACATCATCTACTTCAGGAAAATCATCTTCTTCAGGGTCTTCATGATTTCTTTTTATTTCTTCATCTACTCCTAAAACTTCATCATCTTCTTGAAGTTCAAGTTCATCATTATCATAATCTGTTATCATATCAGCAAATTAATCCTTTTTAATTACTTCCATATTAGCCATTTCTTTCAATGTTTCTTGTGTGTCTGCATCAAGTTCATCCACTGAATGAATTGTTGGCTTATTTAATTTTTCAAATTTAGCACGTTCTCTTTCTTGACGCTTTGCTATTTTTTCAGGGTCAAACAAGTAATCATATTTTCCTTTTTTAGCATCGCGCAAAAACTGTTTTCTAAGACGGCGTTTTGTTGGTCCATCAAGAATTTTTCCACATGTGCGGATATAATTATCATACATCACTTGTGCTTTAAACTCAGGTGATTTCATCACACGCTTATTATGTTCATCAATTAAACGTTGCTTTTCAGCGAGAGTTTCTTCAGAATCTACAGCAACTGCAGTATCTTCTATCAAATCTGCAGCAACTCTATCATCTTCTTCGAGTAATGATTTTTGAGAAGTAAGATTTTCTGACATTTCTTTTAAAGTATCATCTGTAAATAAAGAAACATCTGGACGGTCTTCAAGTAGGCTTTCTATGTTTTTATCTCTTTCCATATATTAATAAATGTTAATTCTTTTATAGTGAGTAAATATCATCTGAAATTGGAACTCTCATTGAGTCAGGACATTGTATTTTACCAAGTTGTCTCCAACCTTTAGCAAATCCATTTCTACATACTGATGTTATATATGCAAATGCATTTTGACTTACACTCGGATCAAAATTTTGCCAATATCTTAAACAATCTAATACTGCTGCACTTATACAATCTTGTCTGTCATCAGGATTTGTATATTTTAGTAGAGATGACAATTTTGTAGCAATCTGTACAAACATTTCAGCGGCTTCAGGTGTTAATTCTCCTTGTTCTTTTGATTTAATCATTTCTGCAAGCAAATCTGCGTTCTTAACATAATGACTGCTTGCTGCTTTTTTTGGTTGGTCTAAAGTATCATCTATAAATTCTACTCCTTCACGTTCTGCCTTTATCTGGGCTTGTCTTTTCGTTGACATCTTTATGCATAATACGTCTTTTTATGAATATTATATTATAACAATTAAAAATATATTATAAAGAAAAAGAGGAACTTTTGTTCCTCTTTAACTTAAGTTATAAAAATCTATTCCTTTGCTTTATCAAATAATGTACTTAATATCTGAGATGAATGATTTAATTCTGCTATTATTTTTGCTTTAGTAGGATGGTTCTTTTCATCTTTGAAGAATAATGTTAAAAATCCAACAGGACCGTTAATTCCTTCAAGAACAACAAATGCTCCGTAATTAACTTCAACAACTCTAAGCTTTGCTGCAAAATATGGGTCTTCTTTCTCTATTTCATCTACTGAACCTATCCATGTTCTGTCATGATAATGCAGTGATACAAATGGAAGTTTTGCTAAATTGAAATTCTTAAATTCATCCGATGCAAATCCAACATTTGGACTAATTTCTTCATATACCATATCTCCATATATAAATGGAAGGCCTGCAGTATTATTAGTTCCATTGTGCATTTCAAGAATTGCTGCTCTATCTGCATCCAAAGTAATTAACAAATTTTTAAGTTCATTAGATATCATTGGACCAACTTTAAATCTCTCAGCTACAAGATTGTTGTGTCTTATACGATCATTCTCTTTTCTCTTATCAAGAATATCTGTATATTCTTCAATGTTTTCTTTATCACGTTCTTTACGGTTATCATCTGCAACTCCTTTAGCTAGTTGATAAAATCCTCCGAGAGCAAAGAATAAAACCAATACAACCCACAAGCTATTTGGACTAAAGTTAGCAAAAAATTCTGATGGATTTGTTATCACAGAAGGATTAGTTACAATGTATACAGATATCATTAAAAGTAATACCATTCCGATGTTTTTCATAAAGTAGCCAAATCCTTTACCAGCCGCTTTCTGCAAATCACTTTTAGTATCTTTTATTTCTTTAATATTCATTTGCTCTTAGATTATTAATTTTACATTTCTACAGGTTTAATTGAACCCGCAGGTAAAGTTATTAAATGTTTTTCATCGTTCTCGTCAGAAATCAAAACTCTAACAGGAGTTACAATAGAAGATGCGTAATTGTAATCAGTTATATTGAAAAGAATTTTTCTCAATTCGTAACCTTCAGAAGATACTTCAACTCCTTCAACATATTCATTAACATTAGCAAAATCATTTACTTCCTCTGTTATTCTGATGTATTTTCTATCTACGATAGTTCTTTGTCCGTCAATAACAATGTTAATGTTATCTCCATCCTTTGTATTTATAAAATCAGAATATTTTACAAATGTATTATTTGGAGTTATTTGTGTTTCATTCACAAACATTCCGCAATGTACCATTTGTTCAAACAAAGCTTTCAATGTGGTTGGGTCAAATTTATATGGTGCTGGAAGTGTATCTGGTTTTTCTGTTACCATTTTAACTGACTTAGGTGAAGCTTCAATCGTATGCCCGTCAACATTTATAATAAAGTTGTCAGACATTGGAAGTTTTGCTATAATTTGTCCCTTCTGACCACCTTCTATATATACCCAGTCAAGAATATTTGGAGCCTTTGCTGTAACTGTAGGTTCTTCTTTCTTGGTTTCTTCAGATTCATTTAAAGGAGTTGCTTTACTTTCTTCTTTAAATGATTCATTTGAAGACTTAGATTTTGGTCTGAATTTGAATTTCTTTTTTACTTCCTTCTTTTCTTCAGCAGGTTGGTCTTCTGAAGATTCTGATTCTGTAGATTCAGAATCTTTTGGTTCATCTTCTGAAGTTTCTGCATTATCTGAAGTTTCATTATCTTTTGAATCTTCATCTTTGTCTTTTTCTTTGCCTTCATCTGAGGATTCAACGTCTGAACCGAAGAGAGCGCTGTCAGAAGCATGGAATGTAGTATTTACATCCTTAAATGGGTCAGCTTGCTCTTTATCTTCGTCAGAAGAAGAGTTATCTTTAGATTCTACAGAATCATCATCAGTATTAAGTTCTACAACCTTTCCTGTTTTTGTATCTTCTATTCTAATTTTAACACCTTCATTCATTGAAGCCTCAGCAAATTGAAAAAAATTTCTTACATCTACTGGTGCTTTTTCTCCGTATACTGATTCTAAAATCTTTTTAGCTTTTTTGAAGTCTTCTTTATGAAGAGCTATACTAAGATTCTCATCAATACGGCTTACTTGTATTCCTTTACTTCCTAGCTTCTGCTCTAAAAAGTTATTATAAGGAACATTCAAAGTATATACATTACTTTCATTTAATTCTGAAAAGTCATTCTTATATCTTTCAAGAAAAGCTTTAGCATCTTCATCTATATTACCATTCATAGATGCAGAGTATGCGCTTAACTTTTGATAAATCTCTGCACTTTCTTGCAAGTTTTCTGCTTCAATTTCAATATGAGAATTATTCTTCTTCATAGGAATATTGAACATTCTGCAGTAAGATTCTGTCATAGGAAGAATAACTTTTGCGCAACCTTTATTATTGTCTGCATATAAAGCAGATTCATTTATTGCTGTTACCCCCAATATCTGTACAGACTCATTAGCTTTTGCTGTAGCTACTGGAACTTTTGGCTTGTTTTCAAAGCATTTCTTAAGTTCAGGGAAGAATGATATGAATTGAGTTTCTGAGAAATTTTTCCACTCTTTGAAATAGTCTTTAAGTGCATATACTGCTGCTTTGTTAGCAAATTTCAAAGTAACGCTGTCATCTTCTCCTTCTACCATTCCACATTCTACACACATATCTTCACAAGCTTTACAGAAAGATTCCTTAGTGATAGGTTTAATGTCATTGATATTAAGACCAAGTTCTATTGGATAATCTTCATCTTCTGAACGAGATTCTGTTTCTGCTGGAGTTTCTTGTGCTGCAGGAGTTATTGGTTCTTCAGAAGGTGTTGAATCTTCTTCTGGGCCGAGTACTGATGAAAGTTCATCTTCACTAGGAGTGTCATCTGCCATATCTGCAGTACTGCTATCTACTGGAACTTCTGGAATATCTGTTGCAGTTGGTGTTTCATCTACTGGTGCTTCTGTTCCTTCTTCAGGTTCAAGACCAAACATAGGTTCATCCTCAGGTGCTACAGATGTTGAAGCATCAGATACTATTGGTTCTCCCAAAGTATCATCTCCAGTATCATCTAATGATGCATCTCCTGCAGTATCTGTTGCAGTATCTGTTGTATCTGTTGGAACTTCTGATGTAGGAAGTTCTGCAGGAGCTTCTACTGTTGTTGATGTTACACTAAGAGTTGCATCTCCTGGAACATTATCAGTTTCTGGTGTAGGATTTTGTTCTGCTACTTCTATTGATGCTGTATCTGGATCATCTGCAATTGCAGCAACTATTGAATTATAAACCATCAATGGCATGTAATCATTATTGATTATAGGTTTTCTGTCAGCATCAAGATAGAATGTTACAGTCTTTGTTTCATCTTTAATATCACCATTAGCATCTACTGAAGGTATTACAATGTATGCAGTTCCTTGATTTGATTTCTTACCAGTCTTAACATTTTCAGAATAAGAAATTCTAAGAACTTTTACTTCTGCTTTTTCATTGTTTCCTGCTCCGACTACATCAAAGTCAGCATCATAAGGAGTTGCTGAATCTATTGCTTCTTGGTCAGGGTCTGCATATACATCTTCTCCTGTAGCACTGTCTGCAGTATCTCCATTAGTATCTCCATTAATTGGAGCTTCCATATCTGTTGGAGTTTCAGCAGGAGTATTGGTTGAAGAATCAGTAGTATCTGTATCATCAGTGCTTGCTGCATCTGCTTCAGGATCTTCTTTATCTGCATCGGTATCATCACCTGATGTGAATTTTTCAGTGTCCTTCTGGAAATCTTCATATTTCTTCTGAACATCTGCTAATTCATCTTCAATTGCCTTGATAGCATCATCAATTTCTTTGACATCATCATCTGAAGTTTCTTTCATCTTTTCAAATTCTTCTTTCTGTGATGTCAATTCATCAATATAGTTTTCATATGATTTCTTAGTGTCTTCAATTCCTTCAAGGATAGCCTTCTGATTAGGAAGAATATCTTCGAACAAAGGAGCTACATTAATTCCCATATGTTCATTGATGTAATTTCTGCATTGAATAGGATTTGCATTACGGTAGAATGTACTTGTACCAAGAACTGCATCTGTTGTAGTTACAAAAATGTTATTCTTAATTCTAAATACATCTGCTGTCTTACCATTAGATTCATTCATTGCAACTCTCTTAACAAAATCGATGTAAGCAATCTTATCAAAGTTTTCATTAATCATCTTGATTGCTGCATAAAAACCTTCCTTATGTTCATTCATAAGATGTGACATATTAGCAATCTTTGTAATCTCATCTGTAGTTTTTTCTTCACCGTTGAGAATTATAGATGTTTCTGAAATCTTTGCACTGTCTTTACCTTCGTAAATAGAAATTACATTTGCAAGTTCATCTATCTTAACTGCTGGATGATTAATCAAATTACAAAGTGTTTTGAAAGACTCATCAAGATTTTCAATACTTTGTTTTGAAAGCTTTGTTATTGCATTTCCTTTTCTGTTGTAATAAGTTCCTTTAACATTAAAGATGCATTCATTTTCTTTAACATATTGAACTGGTGAAAATACTTTTTCTGTGTGAACATAACTATTTAGTTGTTCTACTGATTCACCGAGATAAACTGTGTTAGCAAGAGATTGGTCAAGCATAACAACATTAAGAATATCTCTTACAAAAGGATCATATTCAAAGGCTTGTAATCTTTGTTTAAGAACTGCTTTATTTGCCATTGTTTTATTATCTACATAATCAGCAACAACTCCTTCAATAAGAGGAACAATATAATATGAGCTTGTTCCTTCCATTACCTTAAGAATCTTCTTAAGATCTATATCTTGCTGATATTTAGATACTCTGTCCTTAAGTGCTGACATCTCTGTATCAACTGCATTAAGATAATTCCATTTAGAAATACCAGAAATGAAGCTCTCATAAAGTGTTTCTTCTGCTCTACCACTATTAAGTGCTGTGATATACTGTTCGCAGAAAGCCTTGAGACCTTCATTTGTGCTGTTTTTCATTATATTCTTTATTGTTGCATCGAGATTAATATGTGTATCAATATCTGAAATATTCTTATGCTCTTGATTTGCACTTTCTGCAATTGCATTTTTCTTTTCAGTCTCAATCATAGCATCAACTTCAGCCTGAGTATATGTTTTTTCAGGTTGCTGAATCATTGATTCATTTAATGATGAATTATGTAAAGTCTTATTTGTCTTCTCTTCATATTCATCAAATGATAAACTTTCAAAAATATCATTAATCTCTTTAATTCCTTCAAACAATGATAATGTTTGTCTTGCAGCGGTTCTTGTTTCAGGATTTTTATTACTCATATAATCTACTACTGCAGACTCTATCATAGGAACTATATATCCATATTGTCCCTTCTGCATAGAATACAATGAATTTGCAAGAGCGATATCTCTCTTGTTATCATTAAACTTTGTACTTATATCATACAAAGCATCTTTAGCAGATTCATGAACAGCAACCTTCGACAATTCGGTGATAAAATCTTCACAAATTTCTTCTTCATGAAGTCCTTCATCTAATTTCTTCAAATAAGTTTTACATATTGATGCTACAGGAGGGTATTTTGACTCTTTTTTCATAAGAGTGTTAATAGACTCCTTCAAACCAATAATGTTCAACATATCTAAAGATTTAGTGAATGTTGTGTTTGTTTTTCCCATCTATTATTGAATATTATTTTTTGAATTTTCTTTTTGAATATCTTTTTTAATATTTACCATTTCTTGCATAACTTGTTCTTTACCATAATGATATACAAGATATTCAAGAATAGCTCTATCTCTTTTTATTAAAGTATTCATTATAAATTTATTAAGATTTTATTATTTATTAAAAAATCTCTTGAAAAAATTAAAAATTTTTAAACTCTAAGTATTAGAGTATCAATATGTTATCAATTTTATCATTAATTGTTCTATCAAGAGGATATTCTATCTGTAGTGATATTCTTCTTGGAGTTCTCTCATTTAAATATTTAAATTTAGGATCAACTTGTGCAACAGGATTGCTAATATCTATTTGTCTAGATTTAATATTTAAATAAAACGGATATCTATTATCACCATCAACAGTTTCTGACATTACTACTTTGTTAGTTTTAGTATTAATGTAGTCAAGTGTAATTCTTACATATTCTGTATTATCAGAAACATCAAATAATCCTGGATCTAAAATTATAAATGATGTTGCATCAAAATAACCATCTGAATTTGGTATTAATTTTATGTCTGGTGTTTTTATGACAGGGCAGTCATAACTTATAGAAGGTTGTATGTAATTTGTAAATCCTTCAGGAATATGCCAGTTAAAACTTTTCTGATTAAATATAGGAGTATCTATATTATGTTTTTCACCAGTTTCATCTATATAATACAGCAGTACTGTACACATGTCAGACACATTTGAGATAGAAGACCATTCAATCAAAATGTTAGATCCTGACGGTATTACTGATGAAGTATCAAATTCTTTAAATTTAATATTCATCAATTTATTTGAAAGTCCATTCATCAAAGTAGTGTCATATGCAAATCTTTCAATTCGCTTGTCTGCTTCAATAGACATGGTATCATCCCAAGATGGTTGATATGCTTCTACTGCAAGTGAAAATGTCATCTTTATTTTTCTGTCAGCATCAAATGAGTACTCTGTAGTTTTTTCTATATTGTGTGATTCAGGAAATCCAACACGACAACCAACTTTCATTCCCTTGAACAGGACATTAAAAGTTTTGTTTTTGTAAAAAGTATCTCTAATAGACTGTTCTATTTTAAATGCATTTATGATATTATCCATCCACATTTCACATTCAAAATTTAGAGTAAGTGGAATAGATGAAAGAAATGACATATATGTTGTCAATTTTCCGTTTTCATTTTTTAGATAAGTTCCCTTTACAAATCTATTAGTAAAATTAGAATTGTCTATCTGTGAACCAGTATATCTTAATGCACCTCTTGGAAACATATCAAATTTTCCGTCTATCTTCTTTTTTCCGAAGCATGATGTACCAAAGAATGTATAATTATCTTGTGCAAATCTTTCATCAGATGAACCAAAATCATACATAAAAGGTACATTTACAGTTTCAACTACATTTGTATCAAATATTTGTTCATATGTAATTTCATTGTTTAACAAATTAAGAAGACCTATTATGACAACTCTGTTAAAAACATCATCTACATTGTATCTTGCATATAATTCATTTGTTTCTGGCATAATAATATATTCTATTTTAATATCTATCGCCTTAAAAATGCACATGAAAAAAGGAAGATTAAAAATCTTCCTTAAATTTTAATATGTTAAACTTTCCACTGTAAAATCTACATGATGTATTTCACCTTTTCTATCTCTTATAATTAAATTTATTTCTTCTGGATTATACTTTTCTATAAATTCTGTCAATAATTCATCTGTAAGAGGTTCTTTAGAATTTCCAACTGTATTTTTTAATTTTTTCCACTTATTATTAACACAATATTCATCGATTCCTATTACTGTTCCGTAATGACTAGTAGTCTGACATTTAACTTTGTACATAATTAACTTTTCTTTTTACGTAATTTAAATCTTGGTTTCATTTTTGATGGTGCTTGTGTTGCAATTGTTTTAACTGAACCACCAAAATTGTCACCAGATCCTAATGAATTTTCTTGAGGTGGAATAGGATTTCCCATTCCATTTATATTTGTCGCAGCATTTGCAAATGTTGGTCCAGAAGGTGTTACCATTCCTCCATCTCCACCGCAAGTTCCTGCTCCGTCACATTCTTTTATAATAACTTTCTTTTTTCTAACAAGAACTGACATATAATATTAATATACTTAATTTGTATTATTTATTATATAGTAATAAATATTCAAAGAAATTATTTGTTTATGGTTTTAAATAATACGCCTTGGATGTTTTCTATATATTTTCCAAGCACGTTTTTTTATCCAGAAGTAAAAAGAAAGTGGGAACCTATCATAGAAAAAATGAGGCTTCCTTATCAGTCAATTGATGACTTTATGAATTCTCAGATACAAACTGTAACATTTCCGGGTGCAAATCTTGATATTTCAACACAGCAAAGAGGCCAATATGAGATAACATATCCAGGAGGTAAAGAACTTGAACCATTGATTAATAAAGATTTATCAATAACATTCAAATTAACTGAAAGTTATATATCTTATTGGATAATTTGGGATCAAGTTGATTTATATTTACATTATAAATCTGCTGAAACTGAACATAAACCTTGTTGGATGGAACCAATTAACTTAGGATTTTTTAGTGATGCGGGATTTTTATTAACAGAGTTCTTATTTCAAGAAATAACTCCAACAAATTTATCTGAATTGAATTTAAGTTATGCCGCTCAAATAGCAAATTACAATACATTCACTTGGGGATTAAGATATAACAGGTTTACAATTAAGTAAACCTGTTATTTTATAATCTAATATTATGTGATGGAGTTATACTAAATGGTTCTTTTTTCTGAGGTTCAGGATTATTATGTAAAATCAATTCTAAATTGTCATCAGCTAAAATTGTAACCATTTTATTTGTTTTTAAACTTCTTATATACAAATATTTTATTTCTCCATTAGAATCTTTTACTATTCTATTAACTTGTCCAGTGAAATGTAAATTTGGATTGTTTACACCAACACCTCTAACAAGACAGCCTGGATATATATAATATTCATGTGACTCTTGATTTGGTTTTTGTTCCAAGTCATGTGTCAAATTCATTATTTTATATACATATCCAGGAGTACCTTGAACATTGTAAGAAACTCCGCCCAACGTAGGGTCT
>Ga0247611_10008932_pt1 | contig 12200 bp, 10 predicted proteins | sample 177DNAGHGhighgp2_FD_192422 | JGI IMG/M metagenome (GOLD analysis project Ga0247611, IMG submission 192422) | Sheep rumen microbial communities from Palmerston North, Manawatu-Wanganui, New Zealand - 1770 DNA GHGhigh gp2 | ecosystem: Host-associated > Mammals > Digestive system > Stomach > Rumen... | reverse complement strand
CGAAGTTGTCTTTCACGCGTCCCGACCACCAAGGAATGTTATATTTGTTGCCCACGATGAGCTTGCCGTCGAAAGTGAGCTTGCCGTTTACAATGGCATATTCATGCTTCTCTGCCTTTGGCTCTTGCGCTGCCTTTAGCTTTGTGGCGTTTTTCAGACCCTTTGCGCTTACGCTTGCCGTGAAAGGCACAGAGTCTATCCACATCTGCATGGTGAGGCGTGGCACGTTGAGCGAGAGTTTAGCCAGTCGGGCTGCCTCTTCAAGTGTCGGGCTGCTCGATGCGTCTTCCGCTCCTCGTGGCAGAATATATCCGTTGATGGCTTTCTCGCCAAGTCGTTTCTGTAATTGGTCGTAATACAAGCTGCGAGGGTTCACGTGGTCGTTGCTTCCTGTCCAGTAGCCGTTGCCGGTGAGAGTGCCCCAGCATCCGTTTGCGCTGTTGCGGTCGTCAGCGTCGGGTGAATAGCTTTCTATCGTTGAGGCTGTACACTGCCATAGCATGCTGTTGGCGGTGTTCCATCCTGTGCCAAATTGGAATTGCTCAAGGTTGGCAAAGCGAATGTCGTTGCCGTCGATGTTTACTATGTCGAATAGTAGACCTGTAGCCCATGAGCCGATACTTCCGCTGAATCCCAACGACTCTTCGCCCTCGCACTGCACGAACGCGTTAGGGCCTGCCGCGCAGAATCCTGCTGCGAAGTCGTGAACGCCATGGCGTGATACGCAGCGCTGAATGAGAGTCTGCTCGCCACGAGTGATGAACACTCCTCTGCGCCATCCTCCGATTTCTGAAACAGGCTCTTCTGCCACGCAGTCCTCTACGGTAGTTCTGCGGCATTGCTTCTGAATGTTTACCGCGCTTCCGGCGAAATGCCTGAAGTTTACTCGGCGTACCCAGCAGTCGCTTGTGTTGTCCATGAAGACAGCGTCCCAGCAGTGGTCTTCATCTTTTGCGTTCCAGTCGTTATGAGCCGACATAAGGGTGACGTTCTCAATACCACATTCCTTTATCTCGCCGTGGTTATATCCTATTATTACCTTTCCTCCGCCATATTCTTTTGAAAGGGTAGAGGTGATAGGCACGTTCAGCGTAATTTCGTTGCCGTTAATGGCTGTTACGGTTCTGCTCCATGTAATGTCGATGTCGGTAGGTTTCCAGCCTGTGTAGTCAAGACCGCCGCCGAAATCACGACATCCGAGCATGTCAATCCATTCCCATGTAGAAGGGCGCGTCACCATAACTCTATCGCCCATCTTCAGCTTTCTGGCATTGCTCACGCTGAATGAAGTCTTGCCTGCAAGCACCTTTGTATCGGTAATGTTGAGAGTGTCGCCAGTGCGTACATCGTCCTTACCTTCAAAATAGACGAGTGCGCCACGGTCTACACCTTCTTTTATAATAATGGTCTTATCCCTGCTTGCGCCCCTTATCACAACGCCCGACGCGTTTACTCGCAAGGCTTTGCTTATATGGAATGTGCCCTCGTCGAGCAGCACAGCTCCGCGAAAACCATTCTTGTCGGCTTTAAGATTTGACACATAGTTGATGGCACGCTGTATCAGCTCTGAGCAGTCGCCGACCTGCGCGTTTACCACCACTTTGTTAGCTACATTTGGAATAGCCCTTTCCGAGGCATGATAGCCACAGAAAGAATAGTCCATAGGAATGTATACAGGTTTCGGTTTTCTGCCTGCCGATATGCTCATGGCGCATAGGGTGAGCAGAAATAATAAAGATGCAATAAACCTTTTCATCGCAATATTCATATATATCTATTGTTCGTTTTTTATAAAAACGGCACGGCAAAAGTGTTGTAACCATTAAAAGCATTTAAGCTCAGAGAGATTTCCAAAAGTCAGATGGCAACGCAACATTTTCTAATGGAATACACTCTTTGAACATAGGTGCAATCTGGCTTGCAGAATATCCTGCAATGCCACAGCCTATTTGTGTAACCAAGAAGCGTAATTCTGGATGTTGGGTAGCGAAAGATATGAATCTTTTTATTGCTTCATTCATATTTTGCATACCCTCCATTGTCGGGATGGCATAACTTTGTCCTTGCAATCCTTCTCCTTGTCCCCAGATAGCTCCAAACTTTTGTATTGCATAGGCTGCTGCTCCGCCACCATGATAGCCGTTTACATTACTTCCAAATACGAAAATTTCATTTTCCTCAAGATGGTCAATATTGTTATTTGAGATTCTTGCATTGTTGTTACATTCCATAATATATATTAATGTTTAATTGTCTATTGTTTACGCTGCAAATATACATAACCTTTTAATTCCTGATAGATTCTTTTGCGTAAAATGTAAATCAATTAATCGGTATCTTTATAAAATGGTTTGCTGTCTTGTCGTTGTTGGCAAAATCATTGGAAATATGCAATAGCTGGAACTCTTGCTGCTATGGGTATTTACATTATAAATAAAGGGAAAAATTAGTTATTATTCTTATGCTTAAGAAGCAGCAATACATACAAGGAACTTTATTCGGAGATATGACAGTGGAAGAGAAACCACTGGTCATACCTGAGCGAAAAATAGATTATTCCTTCAATCCCGAATAGCGGTCGAAAGAGTAGCGGCGAGTGAACCACAGGGCGATGATGGCAGCGAGAAAGGCGGAGCTGTAGATGGCTGCGAGGATGACAATGCCCTTGGTGAGAGCAGTGAAAGGCTCAATGCCGCATAGCATCATGGTGACGAAGACGACAACGGAAAGGCTTATAAAGCCCGACAGATTGCGAGTGGCTACTGCAGTGGCGCGCGCTACGGCACGACGGAAGAAATAGTCTACAGCTTCGTTGTGGGTGGCGCCATTGCCGAGAAGGAAGTTGTAGAGCTGATGATGGTATCTAAGTCCGCTGCAATAGGTGTAGAGAGTCTTGCCCGTTACACTCGCCATGTTGATGATAAGCAATGCGTTGAACGGAACTACGTATTTATGAAGCAGGCTCTCGCCCCCAAGGATGGCATACATGGCAAGCGAGCCGATGATGAGCGATGAGGCTATTATGCCGATTGATGTTGGGATGATGTAGCGCACCACGTTGAGGCGTGAACGGCGAATGGTGACTGCCGACATGATGACGGCAAACACTATTATGGCGAAATAATAAAGCGCGGCGCTATCCCATTTGAAAAGATAGAAGCACACAAGCGCCATAAGGCAAAGCATGGCGATGTTGATAGCTACGCCGGTGATAGATTTGGGGAGCAGCATCACGCGGAAGTGATACATTATATAAATAGGTATGACGATAAGCAGTATTACTGTGAGAATAATCAGTGTAGACATAATTTTATAGGTGTTTTTTAAATTATTGTGTTTATATATATGTGTGTTCCGTTTCCGTCGCTTTATCCTTTGTAGCTTACGGTGAGGTTGCAGTCGGCGAGCCTTGTCGTGAGGATGGCTGTGCCCAGCTCTGCCTTGTCGCGCAGATAGTCTTCTATGAGCTGACGGCCATGCTCGTCCTGTCTGCTCGTAGGCTCATCAAGGAGAAGCACCTTGCGCTTCACGCACGCCACGAGCGAGAGCATTACGCGCTGCAATGTGGCAGAGTCGATAGACTCTATCTCGGCAGCAAAGAGCGAGTGGTCAATGCCAAGCATGTTCCATTCGCGATAGAGGCTCTGCTTGGTAGCCTGTCGGTGGCGGTTCACCTCAAGGTTCATCAGCGTGTCGAAAAGCTCGGAAACGTGCATTCCGCTCACGCCGTAGTCTTGTGGCAGATAGCCCATCAGCTTGCGGAAATATTCAGCTGAGCGCGGAGTGAGAACCTCGCCCTCAAGAGTGATATATCCGCCCATGGTAGGCATCATGCCCATGATACATTTCAGAATTGAGCTTTTGCCACATTCCGCCCTGCCGGCGATTTCCATTATCTCTCCTTCGCCCACATAGAATGAAAGGTGGCTTGCTATAGGCTTGTCGCCGTTGTTGATGTTTACGTCTTTCAGTTCGAGCATTAGTAAATTGCGCTTTTTCTGTTTACTGTTATTGCAAACTTACTCAAAAAAGTCGTAACGGGCAATAGTTTCTGCCCGATATTATTTCTTATTGGCAAGATAAACGCCCGAAAGTATCATCGCGCTGCCCATTATGGCAATGAGGGATGTAGGCTCATTCAAGAAGATGGTGCTTGCGAGCATTGTGGAAATAGGGTTGAGATACACATAGTTGGAAACGCTAAGCGCCCCCAGCTTGTTGATGCAGAGACTCCATAGCTCAAAGCAGATAAACGATGCCACAAGCCCTAAGAACATTAGGTTGCCTAATATCTTCGGCTCAAGGAAGCTCGCAATGGGGAAGCTCCACGGATGGATGATGAACACGGGCAAGATGGTGAGAATGCCGTAGAAGAACACTTTGCGAGTGATGAATATAGAGCCGTATCTCTCGGAAATGCCCTTTATAAGCAGGCTATACACGCCCCAGCAGAGCGCGGCGGTGAGAGCCAGCGAGTCGCCCAGTGGGCTTAGGTGGAACACGAAATGGCCGTTGAATATCACCATCGCCATGCCCATCAGTGCAAGCGCGCTGCCTATGACGATGTAGCGAGTGGCGCGCACGTTTTTCAGAAACAGTATCGCCATGATGGTGGTGTAGAGTGGGGCTGTGCACACTATAAACGAAACATTGTTCACATAGCTTATCTTCACAGCCATGTTTTCAGCGAGAAAATACACTGAGCCGCCCGTAACTCCGAGAATAAGCATGCGCAGCTCGTCTTTCCACGTGTCGGCAAAGAGCTTGCGCGGAGAGATGAAAAGTATGCAGACGTAAGCTAATAAAAATCGTATGAGGAAAATCTCTTCGGGGCGCATGCCAGCGTTGAGAAGCACTTTGGAGTTTACAAAAGTAACGCCCCATATCATAACAATAGTTATCGCCAAAATGTGGTAGAACACTCTGTTGTTCTTTATCTTTTCCATTGCTTTGTAGTTTGTGGGAGCAAAGGTACTGATTTTTATATCAATAGATTACGATTATCGCATTTATTTCGTAATTTTGCAAACGCAATATATATATGATAATCGATATTCTTATTATAATAGCAGGAATAGCGTTGGTGCTTGTCGGAGCCGACAAGCTTACCGACGGAGCGGTGGGGTTGGCACAGAGAATGAATGTGTCGCAGATCGTAATCGGACTTACCATCGTGGCAATGGGCACATCCATGCCTGAGTTTTGCGTGAGCCTTGTCTCTGCCCTGAAGGGCACTCCCGATTTGGCGGTGGGCAACATCGTGGGTTCCAATATCTTTAATGTGCTGCTTATCGTGGGCATATCGGCTATCGTAGCTCCTATGACGATAAGCAAGAGCACGGTGAAGCGTGATATCCCGTTCTCGGTAGTGGCTTCATGTCTGCTTCTTGGATTGGGTATCGATGGTGAGCTGTCAAGGCTCGACTGCGCCATCTTCACGGCTCTCTTTCTCTTCTTTATGGCTCAGGCTCTGCGCTCGGCAAAGCAGGGGCAGGCGGAAGAGCAGAAAAATGAGCCTATAGTAGTGTGGAAGGCTTCGCTCTTTCTCTTGTTAGGAATCGCAGGTCTTATCTTCGGCAGCAACATATTCGTGAGCGCGGCTTCGAGAGTGGCTGCGTCGTTGGGAGTGAGTGAAGCTGTAATAGGTCTTACCATTGTGGCTGGCGGCACATCTCTGCCAGAGCTTGCCACAAGCGTGGTGGCGGCACGCAAGGGCAACTCGTCTATCGCGATAGGCAATGTGATAGGGTCTAACGTGTTTAATGTATTTATGATTCTCGGTATCACTGGCCTTGTGCATCCTATGCGCATAATGAATATCACCGGCGTGGATTATGGCGTGATGACGCTCGGAGTGTTCCTCCTGTGGCTGTTTTCTTTCACCAAATATACCATTGCCAAATGGGAGGGCGCAGTGCTCAGTTCCATCTATGTAGTGTATATGGGGTATCTGATTATGAACGCGATTTAAAAACGAAATATTTAAAACAAACTACAAAATTATTAATTCAAATAGAGTGCTTGACTACCTCTTTAAAAACAAGATTTTTTGATTTTATTATAGAGTGCTTGGTAAACCTCTTAAAAAACAAGATTTATGCAACATAGCAAAAAGACTGTCAGCATACTGTTCTTATTGTTCAGTATCCTTTTCTGTGTTTGCCTTATTGCGGCAAACCTGTTAGAAACAAAACAAATTCAGGTAGGTCCGATAAGCCTTACAGGCGGACTGTTGGTATTCCCGGTTTCTTACATCATCAACGACAGCGTGTGCGAGGTGTGGGGTTATCGCAAGGCGCGTTTCCTAATATGGGTGGGCTTCGCCATGAATGCTTTGGTGGTTACTCTCGGCGCATTGGTAGACGCTATCCCAGGCGCGAGCTATTGGACTAACGACGCAGGCTTTCATGCCGTCTTCGGACTTGCTCCACGCATTGCCGTGGCTTCGTTTGTGGCATTCCTCTGTGGCTCGTTTGTGAATGCTTATGTGATGAGCCGCATGAAGCTGTCGTCGCATGGCAGAAACTTCTCGCTTCGTGCCGTGGTGAGCACCATCTTCGGCGAGGGCGTAGATTCCGTTATCTTCTTTCCTTTGGCATTGTCGGGCGTAGTGCCACTTACGGAGCTGCCTTGGCTTATGCTCTGGCAGGTGATATTGAAGACGGTGTATGAGATAATCGTTCTGCCTGTTACTATCAAGGTGGTAAACAAGGTGAAGGAGATAGAGGGCGTAGACGTTTACGACAATGGAATAAGCTATAATGCTTTCCGTATTTTCAGTATTTAGAAAAAGTAAAAAAGAATAAAAGATTATGGATAGAAAAGATGAAGGATTGAAGTCTTTGGGAGCGAAGACTAAATATAGTATGGATTATGCCCCGGAAGTGCTGGAAACATTCCAGAACAAGCATCCGGAGAATGACTATTGGGTGCAGTTCAACTGCCCTGAGTTTACCTCTCTCTGCCCGATTACGGGTCAGCCTGATTTCGCCGAGATTAAGATAATGTATGTGCCCGATGTGAAGATGGTGGAGAGCAAGAGCTTGAAGCTCTATCTTTTCAGCTTCCGCAATCATGGCGATTTCCATGAAGACTGCGTAAACATCATCATGAAGGATTTGGTGAAGCTCATGGAGCCTAAATATATTGAGGTGGTGGGGCTGTTTACTCCTCGTGGCGGAATAAGCATCTATCCTTACGCTAATTATGGCAAGCCTGGCACAAAATATGAGGCTCTTGCCGAGCAGCGTCTGATGCAGCATGAGATGATAAAGTAGATCAATATTTGGGTTATCTTTATCAATCAATATTTTGATAAAGAAAGCGCAATAATATATAAGCAAAATAAAATCGCTCTTTAAACAGCAATTAAGCATCGTTTAAAGAGCGATTAATTTATATGTAAAATGATGATTTCCTTATTGCTTATTCATATATCTGAGCTTTTCCGCCCGGATGTTTATATGAGATAAGAGTTATGTCGAAGATAAGGGTAGAGTAGGCTGGGATTGAGCCGCTATCTGTTGTTCCGTAACCGAGGTTGTAAGGAATGTAAACCTGCCAGCGATCTCCTGGGTGCATCTGTTGCAATGCAGTCGTGAAACCAGTTACTACGCCACTAAGAACGAATTTGCTTTTCGCTGCCGTATTCAGATTATATGCGTCTTTAAAACCATCGAATATAAGACCTGCCGTGTAGGTGGTGGAAGGAATCAGTCTGCCCTGATATACCACGGTAGCCGTATCAGTATATAGAGGGGAGGTAGTGCCTTCGCCTTCGCTTATCACGTGGACGATGATGTTGTCGTCGGCATCGGCTTGATAGCCTGTGGTGTCGCTAAGCAATGAGTAGCTGCGATAAATGCGCCATGAAGTGTCGCCATTGCTGATTTTCTGTTGGGCAGAGGTGTAGAGGCTGTTGAAATAAGTCTCGTTCTTTGTCTGCCAGTCAGCGTATTCCTCTACTTTTTTCTCGTCCTCGCTGCATGATGCTAATGAAAGCATCAATGCAGAAAGGAGAAAGAATAATATATTTTTCTTCAACATAAGCATCAGTTTTGTTTGTGTAATTTAAATGTTCAGAATCTTACTGAAGTTTCTTTAGCAAACTAACGATGCTTACACGATCCTCAATGATACCGCGGAGAGCAGAGATGTCTACACGCTCCTGCTCCATTGTGTCGCGGAAACGGATTGTCACCTTGTTGTCGTTGAGAGTGTCGTGGTCTACTGTTACGCAGAACGGAGTACCGATTGCGTCCTGACGACGGTAACGCTTTCCGATAGAGTCCTTCTCGTCGTATTGTGTGTTGAAGTGGAATTTCAGCTCGTTTACAATCTCGCGTGCCTTCTCTGGCAGACCGTCTTTCTTTACCAATGGCATAACGGCGCACTTAACAGGTGCCAATGCCTCTGGCAACTTCAAGACTACGCGTGTTTCGCCGTTCTCAAGCTTCTCCTCCTCGTAAGAGTGACACATTACAGAGAGGAACATACGGTCTACGCCGATACTTGTTTCAATGTCGTATGGAGTGTAGCTTTCCTTTGTCTCTGGATCGAAGTATTTGATAGAGCGGCCAGAGAATTTCTCATGCTGTGAAAGGTCGAAGTCGGTACGGCTGTGGATACCCTCCACCTCCTTAAATCCGAATGGCATCTTGAATTCGATGTCGGTAGCAGCGTTGGCATAGTGAGCCAGCTTCTCGTGGTCGTGGAAGCGATAGTTCTCTTCGCCCATGCCGAGAGCCTTGTGCCACTTAAGGCGAGTTTCCTTCCACTTCTTAAACCATTCCATCTCTGTGCCTGGCTTAACGAAGAACTGCATCTCCATCTGCTCAAACTCACGCATACGGAAAATGAACTGACGGGCTACAATCTCGTTGCGGAATGCCTTACCTATCTGTGCGATACCGAAAGGAAGCTTCATGCGGCCTGTCTTCTGCACGTTCATATAGTTTACGAAGATACCCTGTGCTGTCTCAGGACGCAAGTAAATCTTATTAGAAGCATCAGAAACAGAACCCATCTCGGTAGAGAACATAAGGTTGAACTGACGCACGTCGGTCCAGTTCTTTGTTCCGCTGATAGGGTCTACAATCTCCTCGTCTACGATAATCTGCTTCAAAGCCTCCAAGTCCGGACCTTGCATAGCTTCAGTGTAGCGAGCGTGAAGGGCGTCGCGCTTCTTCTGATTGTCCAAAACGCGAGGGTTGGTCTCGCGGAACTTAGCCTCGTCGAAAGCCTCGCCGAAACGCTTCTTTGCCTTGGCTACTTCCTTCTCTATCTTCTCTTCGTATTTAGCGATCTGATCTTCAATCAAATTGTCGGCACGATAACGCTTCTTAGAGTCGCGGTTATCAATCAATGGGTCGTTGAACGCATCAACGTGGCCGCTGGCCTTCCAGATAGTAGGGTGCATGAATATGCTTGAGTCGATACCCACGATGTTGTCGTGGAGCAATACCATGCTCTTCCACCAATATTCCTTAATGTTGTTTTTCATCTCGATACCGTTCTGACCGTAGTCGTAAACGGCAGCCAATCCATCATAGATGTCACTGCTTGGGAAAACGAATCCATACTCCTTGCAGTGAGATACGATTTTCTTAAAAACGTCGTCTTGTGCCATTTTATATATTTATTTTTAAATTTTAGTCTTTTTATATCTCTGCAAAGGTAAAGCAAAATGGGCAAATGGCAAAACATTTTCCTATATATAAAGATGTCTTTAGAAAAATTTTGTTATCTTTGTAAGCAAGAATTTAATAAAATGGACGACGAAAAAATAACAGAAAAAAACAACGGTGAAGAGATTGAAGAGCAAGATACTGATTTGAATGAACATTCAGATTATCAGCCCGCCAATCGATTCGACGCTTCCGCCGTGCACCACTTGAGTGGAATGTATAAAAACTGGTTCCTGGATTATGCTTCTTATGTAATCCTCGAACGAGCCGTACCGCATATTGATGATGGTTTTAAGCCTGTGCAGCGCCGTATCCTTCACTCGATGAAGGAAATGGACGACGGACGCTACAACAAGGTAGCTAATATCGTAGGACACACCATGCAATACCATCCTCATGGCGACGCTTCAATAGGCGACGCGCTGGTGCAGCTGGGACAGAAAGACTTGCTTGTAGACACACAGGGTAACTGGGGAAACATCTTGACAGGCGATCGTGCCGCAGCTCCACGTTACATTGAGGCCCGTCTGTCGAAGTTTGCCAAGGATGTTCTTTTCAATAATAAAACTACGGAATGGCAGTTGAGCTATGACGGCAGAAATCAGGAGCCTATCACATTGCCTGCCAAGTTTCCTTTGCTTCTCGCAGAGGGAGCTGAGGGTATCGCCGTAGGTCTTTCTTCAAAGATATTGCCGCATAATCTCAACGAGATATGCGATGCCGCCGTGCATTATCTGCGTGGTGAGGAATTTCATCTTTATCCTGATTTCCCTACCGGCGGAGCTATCGACGCAAGTAAATACAACGATGGTCAGCGTGGCGGCGTGCTCAAGGTGCGTGCCAAGATTGAAAAGGTAGACAGCAAGACTCTCGCTATCCGCGAGATACCATATAGCAAGACTACGGTAAGCCTTATCGACTCTATATTGAAGGCTATCGACAAGGGCAAGATCAAGGCTCGCAAGGTGGACGATAATACGGCTGCCAATGTGGAGATTCTTGTTCACTTGTCTTCGGGCGTTTCTCCTGATAAGACAATCGACGCTCTTTATGCATTCAGCGACTGCGAGATTAATATTTCGCCTAACTGCTGCGTAATTGAAGACGACAAGCCGGTGTTCCTTACCGTGAGCGAGGTGTTGAAGCATAGCGTAGACCGCACGATGGGATTGCTTCGCAGAGAGTTGCAGATACGTCGTAACGAGCTTATGGAGGCTATATTCTTCGCTTCTTTGGAAAAGATTTTCATCGACGAGAGAATATACAAGGACAAGGAGTTTGAAAACGCTAAAGATTCTGACGCTCTTATAAAGCATACTGATAAGCGACTTGAGCCTTATAAGGAGCAATTCTACAGACCTATCGTCAAGGAGGATATTCAGCGCCTGCTTGAGATAAAGATGCAGCGTATCGCGCGCTTCAACAAGGATAAGGCTGATGAATATATTGCCAAGACTCAGGGCGAGATAGACCAGATAGACAATAAGCTGGCCCACATGGTGGATGTCACCGTGGAATGGTTTGAGTTTATCAAGGCTAAATACGGCAAAGACCATCCTCGCCAGACTGAAATCCGCTCTTTTGATACCATTGAGGCAACAAAGGTGGTTGAGGCTAACGAAAAGCTATATATCAATCGTCAGGAGGGCTTCATAGGCACTGGGCTGAAGAAGGATGAATTTGTGTGCAACTGCTCTGACATCGACGACATCATTATCTTCTATCGCGATGGTAAATACAAAGTGATAAAGGTGGCTGAGAAGATATTCGTGGGCAAGAATGTCATTCATGTTCAGGTGTTCAAGAAGAATGATAAGCGCACAATTTATAATGTGGTTTATCGTGACGGACAGCGTGGATATTATTACATCAAGCGTTTCAACGTGACGAGCATGACCCACGACCGTGAATATGACCTCACTAAGGGCACACCAGGCTCACGCATCATGTATTTCACTGCCAACCCTAACGGTGAGGCAGAGACCATCAAGGTGACGCTCGACCCAAGCGCAAAACGCAAGAAAATATTCATAGAGAAGGATTTCTCTGAGATTATGATTAAGGGGCGCAACGCAATGGGTAATCTGCTTACCAAATTCTCAGTGCATCGAATAGGCTTGAAGAGCCATGGACATAGCACGCTGGGCGGCAGAAAGGTATGGTTTGACAAGGATGTGCGCCGACTTAATTATGAGGAGCGCGGCAAATTCCTCGGCGAGTTTAACGACGACGATTCTTTGCTCGTGGTATTGAGCAACGGTGAGTTCTATATCACCGACTTCGACATAAACAACCACTTCGAGGAAAATCTTATCCGAGTGGAGAAATGGGATGAGAATAAAGTGTGGAGCGCTCTTGTGCTCGACGCTGAAAACGATGGATTCCTTTATGTGAAGCGTTTCCGCATGGAGGCGATAAAGAGTCATCGCAACTTTGTGGGCGAGAGTGAGGACAGCAAGCTTCTCTTGCTTACCGATGTGGTCTATCCTCGTGCTAAGGTGGTGCTTAAAGACG
>Ga0247611_10008931_pt1 | contig 12200 bp, 14 predicted proteins | sample 177DNAGHGhighgp2_FD_192422 | JGI IMG/M metagenome (GOLD analysis project Ga0247611, IMG submission 192422) | Sheep rumen microbial communities from Palmerston North, Manawatu-Wanganui, New Zealand - 1770 DNA GHGhigh gp2 | ecosystem: Host-associated > Mammals > Digestive system > Stomach > Rumen... | reverse complement strand
GCACCTTCGAAGTCCTCTCCACCTCGGGCGACACCGTCCTCGGCGGCGATGACTGGGACCGCGTGATCGCGGATTGGATCCAGGCGCAGATCAAGATCCAAACCGGTGCCGACCTCACCGACAAAATGGCGCTTCAGCGCTTCCTCGATGCGGCCGAACACGCGAAAATCGAGCTCTCCAGCTCCATCTCCACGACCATTTCCTTGCCCTTCATCGGCATGTCCGCTTCTGGCCCGATCAACTTCGAGACCACGCTCACCCGCGCCAAATTCCAGGATCTGACCCGTTCGCTCCTCGAGCGCTGCAAAGCCCCGATGGAGAAGGCGATGAAGGATGCCGGACTCACCTATAACGACATCAACAGCGTCTTGATGATCGGCGGCTCCACCCGCATGCCCGCCGTCCAAGATTTGGTGAGGAATATCACCGGCAAGCAACTCAACCTCTCCGTCAACCCTGACGAAGCCGTCTCCGCTGGCGCCGCCGTCCAAGGCGCCGTCATCGCCGGCGATGTGAAGGACGTTGTCCTTCTCGACGTCACCCCGTTGACCTTGGGCATCGAGACCCTCGGCGGCGTCATGACCCCGCTCATCACCCGCAATACCACCATCCCGACCACGAAGTCGCAGATCTTCTCGACCGCGGAGGACAACCAGCCCGCCGTCGACATCATGGTCTATCAGGGCGAGCGCCCGATGGCCCACGACAATAAGCTCTTGGGTCACTTCCAGCTGAGCGGCATCCGCCCGGCGCGCCGTGGCCAGCCCCGCATCGAAGTCACCTTCAACATCGACGTCAACGGCATCGTCAAGGTTTCCGCGAAGGACCTCGACACCCAGCAAACCGCCGACATCACGATTCAGAATAGCAACGGTCTTTCCAAAGAAGAGATCGATCGCATGGTTCGCGAGGCCGAAGAGCATAAAGCCGAAGACGACAAGAGGAAGGGCGACGCCGAAGTCAAGAACAAGGCCCAGACCTATGTGGACGAAATCAACCGCGTGCTCACTGAGCAAGGCGATTCGATGGACGCCAAGCAGAAAGAGGATCTGACCAAGCTCCGCGACGAGGCCCAAGGCGCGATCGAAAGCGACAACATCGAGAAGCTCCGCGAAATCGTCGGCCGTCTTGAAGACGCCGCGGCCGCCGCGGCCAAGGCCCAAGGCCAACAAGCCGGGCCGAACCCGACCGAAGGGAAGCCCGAAGGCAACGAAGGCCCCGACGATGTCGTCGACGCCGATTTCACCGACGCCAAATAAAAAACCAAATCAAAAGCGGCGCTTCGCAAGGGGCGCCGCTCTAACCTAATAGAAAGGAGGACCGCATGGCAGCAAATAAACGCGATTACTATGACGTTTTGGGCGTGAGCAAAAGCGCATCGAAAGACGAAATCAAATCGGCTTATCGAAAACTTGCGAAAAAATATCATCCCGACGTCAACCATGATGCGGACGCCCCCGAAAAATTCAAAGAAGTGCAAGAGGCGTACGACGTCCTTTATGACGATCAAAAACGCGCCCAATACGACCAATTCGGCTTTGCCGCCTTCGAACAGGGCGGTTCCACCGGCGGTGCCGGTCCCTTCGGCGGAGGTTTCTCCAGCCAAGGCTTCGGCGATGTCGATTTAGGGGATATCTTCTCCTCGTTCTTCGGCGGTGGGGGGCGTTCCCGTTCTTCCGCCTCCGCAAGCGGGCCGCAGAAGGGGGACGACGCGCTCACTAGGATCCGCATCTCCTTCATGGATGCGGTGCTCGGGAAGAAAGTCACCCTCCCGGTCAGCTACGAAGAGCCCTGCGAACATTGCCACGGCACGCGCGCCGAAGATCCTAGCGCCATCCAAACCTGCCCTTATTGCGGCGGGCGCGGATATGTCGTGCATAATCAGCGCACCATTTTCGGGACGATGCAGCAACGGGAAACCTGCTCGCATTGCGGCGGTTCGGGCAAAATCATCAAAACGCCTTGCCGCACTTGCTTGGGGCAGGGGTATAAGAAGGTCAAGAAAGATCTTGTCGTCAACATCCCCGCCGGCATCAATTCCGGACAGCAAGTCCGCGTGACCGGAAAAGGCGGCCGCGGCTTGAACGGCGGCCCCAACGGCGATCTCTATGTGGAGATCCTCGTCGCGGAGCACGCCTTCTTCCGGCGCGATGGCGATGACATCCATTTGGATATCCCGCTATCCTTCGCCGATTGCGCCCTCGGCTGCAAGATCGATGTTCCGACCGTTTATGGCGAAGTCTCCGTCGTCATCCCCGAAGGCACGCAGCCTGGCCAAGTCCTCAAGATCAAGGACCACGGCATCAAGAACATGCGTTCGGGCAAGCCGGGTTCTGAATTCCTCCACATCAAGGTGGAGACCCCGACGAAACTCTCGAAGCATGAGCGGAGCCTCTTGGAGGAGTTCCAGAAGCAAAACGCCAGCCGGGAAAATAGCTATTCCAAGTGGAAGGCTAAATTCAAAAAATGAGATAAGCCCCGACCCCGGGGCTTATCTTTCTTAAGAAAATGCGAGTTTTCCCCTTAAGGAAAGCCGCCCATCAGTCTATACTTAACACGATATGGCAACCTGTAAAAACTGTCATCGAACCATCAATCGCCTCGATAGCGATGTCTGCCCTTACTGCGGCTGCGAGAATCCCATCGACTCCCAATACAAAACCATGGATTTCACGTCCAATCTGAAACAATATGGAGGGGCTGATGCCCTTTATCGTTCCAAAAAGAAAGCCGTCTATATCCTTTTGACGTTCCTTTTGGGTTATTTCGGCATCCATGAGTTCTATATCCTGAAACCCAAGAAGGGGATCGTGGAGGCCGTGATAACGGTGCTATTTGTCGCGGCCGTCGGAACGGCTTTGTTCTTCCTGACCCCGTTAAAAGGTTTTGGATTCCTCGCTGCTTTCGGCGGAATCTGGCTCTTCTATGTGATCTTAGGGCTCTTTTTGCTCAATAAGACTTCTTTGAAGGACGGGAAAGAGGAGTTCCTCCGCTGATGCAGCATTATTTTGGAAAGATCCAAGGGAACGAGGCCGTGTTGGGCCTCGAAGAAGCGCACCACCTTTTGAATGTCCGTCGCGCGAATCTAGGCGAGGCCATCGAAGTGGGGGACGGAGAATCCGTCTTTGAGTGCAAAATCGTTTCCTTGAATCCCCTCCGCATCGCCGTCATTAAGGAAATCGAAGAAAGGCGGGAGCTGCCCTGCGAAGTAACCCTCGCCTTTTCTTGGCTTAAGAGCGACCATAACGAGCTTATCGTTCTCAAAGGGACGGAACTTGGCATTAAGCATTTCGCCCCCTTCATCAGCGAACGCACCGTCGCTAGGCCGGAAGGCAAAGAGAAGAACAAAATCGATCGTTTGCGGAAAATCGCCGAGGAAGGCACGAAACAATGCCGCCGGGCGGAAGTCCCATCCGTGGAAGAATTCGCCTCCTATGGCCAAATACTGGCCAAAAAAGCCGATCACAAAGTCCTCGCTTACGAAGGGATGGCGGGCGATAGCCGCTCTTTGCTAAAAGCGTTATCTTCCGTTCGCCCCGGAGAAAGCATCTTATTCGTGGTCGGTCCAGAAGGCGGTTTCTCGGAAAAAGAAGCGAAAATGGCCCTTGAGGCTGGTTTTTCCTTCGCCTCTCTAGGAGGGAGAATCTTGCGCGCGGAGACCGCGGCCATTTATGGAGCCTCCGTCATTTCGGCTTCGGTCGAGGAGTGAAGCATGGATTTGTTCGCCCAAATGGAAAAACACCAAAGAAGGACGCCCTTCGAGGAATCGACGGAGCATCGTTTCTTTTTGGAACACTCCGGAATCCTCGCGGACATCCCTTATTTTTCCAAATTTTCCAGGGCGGACGTCCCTTTCGATATCATCCGCGCCAACATCATCATCAGGGCGCTCCAGAACAAGGCTGCCATCGAAAGTGCCTTCATCAAGCTTTATAAATCCTCGCAGAAGGATTTTTCCGAGGAAACCGAGGAGCGTATCGTCTTGGCTACTGCCAAAGCAAGCGAAAAGCTACCGTATTACCAACTTAATGACCGCAGGATCTTCGTCCCGATTCTCCCCAAGTCTCTTAACGAGATCTATGACGGCGACTACTACAAGCTAATTGAGAAACCTTACAACAAGCTTTTACGGAAGTATGAAGCGGTAGTCGTGGATCCTTTCGATACCTATGGGCCAGAGCTCTACAATTCCTATTTCACCAAGCTGATTCGCATCGGTTCTTCGGGCGGAAGGGTGGCTTTCTATGACTACGATTCTTATTCCGCCTATGTCATAAACGAAGAGGGAAGGCTCGAGGTGAAGATGAGCTTCTTCGATAAATACCTGAAGAGGAAAAACGTCAACCATATGATGGAAAGAGTAGGGCCTGTCATCGATGCTTTCTTCCAATCCGACAAGGAAAAGTTCCTAGAGTTATTGGTAGAAAAAGAGTTAATTTCTAGTAGATTTATTTATAGAAATAAATACTTAGAAGAAAGGCTGAATAAAAAGTTAGGGATTTGACCATGTCCAAGAAGTATTTTTTGCACTCCTTGGGATGCAAGGTGAACTCCTATGAGACCGCCGCCCTTGGAATCGAGTTCCAAAAACATCAATGGAAAAGTGTTGAGCGCGTCGAAGAGGCCGACATCGTCGTCTTGAATACCTGCTCCGTCACCGGCCGGGCAGATCAGAAGTCTAGACAGCACATTTCCTCGTTCCGGAAAAGGAATCCGAACGCCATCCTCGTGGTTATGGGATGCTATTCTCAAAAGCACGCTAAAGAATCGGTCGCCTTGGGCGCTAACATCGTCGTTGGCACCGCGGGGCGGTCGAAAATCGTAGACTACATCGGCCAATTCGAAAAAGAGGGCAAAGCCATCGCTGATGTGAAGGCCGATAGCCGCAAGGAAAAGTATGAGGAGCTTGGAAGCAACGCTTTTTGCGAAAACTCCAGGGCTTTCCTGAAAGTTCAGGACGGCTGCGATAATTTCTGCTCCTATTGCTATATCCCGTTCCTGCGTGGGAATTCTCGCTCCCGCGAGCCTAGGGCGGTTTTGGAAGAAGCCAAGGCATTGGTCGAGGCTGGGTATAAAGAAATCGTCCTCACCGGCATCGAAACCGGCTCCTATGGAAGGGATTTGGGCGATGGGAGTTATCGTTTGCCCGACCTTATGGAAGGAATCTGCACGAAGATCCCCGAGCTCCCGCGCCTAAGAATATCTTCTATAGAAGAAAGCGAGATCGATGATTGGTTTTTGGACGTTCTTAAACGCTACCCCGTCATCGTGGATCATCTCCACATCCCTCTCCAATCCGGCTCCGCGTCCGTCTTGAAACGGATGAAACGTCACTACGGGCCCGAAGAATTCGCCTCGAAGATTGGAAGAATCCGCCAGATCCGGCCCGAAATAGCGATTACGACAGATGTCATCGCCGGCTTCCCGGGCGAAAGCGATGAGGAGTGGAAGGAGACGATGGATTTCTGCTCCTCCATCGGCTTTGCCGAAATCCATGTTTTCCCATTCTCGATGCGCCCCGGAACCTTCGCTGCGACCCTTAAGGACACCGACCCCAAGGTGAAGAAAGCCCGCGTCCGCGATCTATTGGAGCTTTCAAAAGGGCTTCGCCTCTCCTATGAAAAGCGCTTCTGGGGGCGTCAAGTCGAGATTCTGATCGAGAATACGGACGAAGAAAATGGCTTTGCTTATGGCCATACGCCCAATTATTTGCTATGCCGTGTTCCTTTGGAACACCACCAACATTGCGATCTCGTTTCAATTATCTATAAAAGTGAGATTTCATCGGACTAAATTAGTTCATTTTTATACATTCTCTCAATTTTTGCCTTGTTTTCGTGTGCGTATTTGTGAATAATACCCGTCGTCGAAAGGAGTTACGAACATGGCAGTCCCGCAGAGAAGAACTAGCAAAACCGCGAAACGCCTCCGTCGTTCGCACTTCAAACTCGAGGTTACCGGCTTGGTTGCTTGCCCCCATTGCGGCGCAATGATCCGCTCCCATCGCGTTTGCCCCAAGTGCGGCTACTACGACGGAAAGGCCGAGATGAAGGTCGCTTCCAAAAACGAGAAGTAAGAAAACGCGGGTTTGTCCCGTGTTTTTCTTTTATTCCCCGCTTAAGAAAGCGATAATTACAGCAGTGAAAGAGGAAAAAAACATGAAGTTCAATAAATTGTTTGACCACACCCTTTTGAAGCAGGAAGCGACCAGCCAAGAGATCGTCAAGCTTTGCGGCGAAGCGAAGGAATACGATTTCATGTCCGTCTGCGTGAATCCCTGCTATGTCCCCCTGGCGAAGAAAGAATTGACCGGGAGCGACGTCAAGGTCTGCACCGTTATCGGTTTCCCTTTAGGGAACAATGAACCTGCCCTCAAGGCCGCCGAAGCCCGCCTCGCCGTGGAAGAAGGGGCCGATGAGGTCGACATGGTCCTCAACGTCGGCACGCTCCGCGAAGGGAATGATGGAGCGGTGGCCAAGGACATCGAAGGCGTCCGCCTCGCCATCGATGCCGTCAAACCCGGCATCATCTTAAAGGTCATCATCGAATCCGCTTTGCTGACTGACGAGGAAATCGTCAGGGCCTGCAAAGCCTCCTTGAAGGGCCGCGCGGACTTCGTGAAAACTTCAACCGGATTCAATAAGGCCGGGGGTGCATCTGCCCACGCGGTGAAGATCATGCGCGATACCGTCGGCGATAAGGCCGGCGTCAAAGCCAGCGGTGGCATCCACAGCAAAGAAGACGTCGACGCGATGGTCGCGGCCGGAGCGAACCGAATCGGCTGCAGCGCCTCGGTCGCCATCATGAAATCTCTCTAAAAAAACAAAAAACTTAAAATGCCCTAAAACAGGGCATTTTTTTGTTAGGAAAATCAGCAATTTGAAAAGGCTTAACGCCAAAAATCCTTCCTCGATTGTATAAGAAAGGTGTGAGGAAGTTCGTCTATCAAACGCAAGAAAAAGGATGCGGGATCGCCTGCGTCAAAATGGCTTTGATTGAGCGCGGGAAGAATCGGGGCTTCAGCCACCTCGAAGAACCAGACGCCAGTCATGGGCTTTCCCTTGCGCAACTGATCGATTTCGGTAATGACCATGGTCTACCCCTTTCTGCTTTTCGGCTAAGCTCTCCTTCCGAGATCGTCGAGATGGACGACTTCCCCATCCTTTTATTGGCCAAAGGAGGGAAGACCGAGCATATGGTCTACGTATACGGGAGGAGGCGAAACGTTTTCTTCGTCATGGATCCTTCCCACGGGATCGAGCGGTGGAAGAAAGACCAACTATTGAAACGCTCGACGGGCATTTTCATGACGGCGGGTGAGTTCGTGCCAACGGGCGAGGTCCTTCCTAAAAGGAAAAGGCTGCTTCCCACCTTTCTCAAATGGGGGCTTTGCTTCCTGGGCGTCTTGCCGATGCTTTGCTTTGCGTTAGGCGCCCTTTGGCTTGGTTTTGGGCTGAAAGAAGCAGGGGGTCTCGCTTTTCTTGGGCTTGGGGTTTTATTCGCCGCGATTGCAGGATGGGGGAGAAAATGGGTCCTGGATGCCATAGGCAGACGCTTTGAGCCCGACCTGCTCGTGAGCGACCCCGTCGAGCGGGAGCGTAGGCTCCGTCATCTGGAAGCGTTCAAAAGGGCATATATCTCCGGTTTGCCATCGGTGATCTCATCCACATTCCTCTCCGTTTCGTTGGCCGTAATCGGAATCGTCCGCGACGTTTCCTTCGCTTGGGCGATAGGAATCGGATTGGCTTTGGCCATCCCATTGTCCCTTTTTCTAACGGAGATGGAGTCACGCCGGAAAAGGGATCTGGCGGAGAACGAAGCGGATTTCCTTTCCGTGGAAGCAGAACCGAAGGGGTTGAAAAAGCGATACGCCAAAGTAAAAGAAGCGGTGGGCAGATTAATGAACGTCTCCCTCTTCCATGCTTCTTCTTCCGTGGTGATTTCCGCGGCGGTTACTGGATTTTCCTTATTTTTCTTAGGAAGGCTGGACTTGGCGAATATCCTTCATTGGTGGTTGCTTCTTTCGATCATTTTGACTCGATTAGATGGGGTAAATAACGGTTTCCAATCCCTTAAAGAAGAGGCAAGGGAGGAAGCTTATTTGCGGGGGTTTCAGAAAAAAGATGACGAAAAAGCGTTTTATTCGCGCTCACAAACGCGCGTAAAGGGGTTAGAATAATGAGGACAAATGATTGCCGGCTATTTTTTCGACAACGAAAAACGCCTCTGGGAAGTGACGGCGCCTTTCTTCGCTTTGTCTTACCTTTATGGCGAAGAAGCGTGGCGTTTGGCCGCTTACTTGAATGGGCAGCTTCCCGATGGGCATGGCTGCCGCCTTGAGATGGACGGATCGGCGTTATCCGGGGATCCGCAATGGGCGTTATCCGCCAATCCCAAAGGCGTCGACGCCTTATTAAGCGACGTCGCCAAATTGTTCTCGCTGGCCGCCCCCTATGTCTTCGTTGATTTGTCAAAGGCCCCGATAACTTACCAAGAGAAAGCGTCCGCCGATTTGGCCGAAGCTTTTCCCAAGAATAAGGTCCTCCTTTACGTCCCCGGGATCAAAAAAGACGCTCCCGGGATTCTGATCGATCGCCGTAAGCCGACTCCTTTCTTCAAAGAGGCGGAAGATAAGGTTTTGTCCGATAAAGCCTTTGATTTGTTCGTGGACGACCTGGTTGATTTGGGCGCGCCCAAAGAAGGAGCCCTTCTCCCCGAAACCATCATCGATGAAGAGGAGATTTTCCTTCCCGAGGAGCCCTTGGCTGTTCTACCGGAGCGGAGCCAAACCACGGTCTTGGCGCCCAATGAGGGCTGGATTTCCTTCAAGAGGGAATTGCCTAACCTCCTTTTCTCCCTCCTTTTCGCCGCTTTGGCCATCAGCGCCACATTGATCACCTTCCTCTTCCCAAATTCCGACAATTCCTTCTTCCCGCCGCTATGTTTGGGGATGGCTTGGTTCTTCGTTTTGCTTTCTGGGGTCACCCTATCCTTCATCGCCTCGGACGAATATAAAAAGCCCAAATACGCGACGATTTCCTCCCTTGCCATCCTCGCGATATTCGCTTGGGCGTCCGGGGGCATCCTCGCCACATGCGCTTTCCGGTATCACTGGGGTTCGATGGCTCCGGCTTTCGTCATCGCGATAATGTGCGCGCCGGTATTCGCCGCCGTGGCCTCTTTAGCCGAGCTCCTATACTTCACCAAACGACGGTTGGCCAAAAAGGCGGCCAAAAAAGCCGCGCAAGCCGCCGCGAACGGGAATCGCGTCGAACCCGAAGCGAAAAACGAAGTAGGGGATAAGGGGGAATAAAACATGGAACTAGGATTCGAAAACCGCCAAGATGCGGTCTATGACGTCTATGAGGGACGCTTTGAAGGCCTGATGGAAGTCGCCTTCGATTTACTGAGCATCCGCACGAACTACGAAGTAGACGTTTCGCTTGTCGATGACGAAACGATTCATCAAATCAATCGCGACTATCGCCACATCGACCGTGTCACCGATGTCATAAGCTTTGCTTTCAACGATGATGAGGAACCCACCCATCAAATCGTGGGGGACGGCGTCCCAAAGATGTTAGGGGAGATCTTCATCTGCATCCCCCAGGCGTTACGCCAAGCCAAAGAAATCGGGAATTCGGACCAACGGGAGATTTCCTTCCTATTCGTCCATGGATTGCTCCATCTTCTCGGATATGACCACATGTCCCCGGAGGATGAAGCGGTGATGTTCCCGCTGCAAGAAAAGATACTGAATGCCTATAAGACCAAGGAGGGCGATTGACCTACGATGAACAAAGAAGAACTTATCGCGAAAGCCACGGAAGCCCGTTCGCTTTCCTATTCCCCGTATTCCCATTTCGCCGTGGGCGCCGCGGTTTTATGCCGCGATGGGGAAGTCTATGTCGGGGCCAACATCGAAAATGCCTCCTATCCCCTATGCATGTGTGGCGAACGCAACGCGCTATATAACGCGATGATGCACGGGAAGAAGAAAGAAGACCTCTTGGCTTTGGCCATCGTCGCCGATAGCGATCGCGTCTGCTCTCCCTGCGGCGCCTGCCGCCAAGTCATCAGCGAGCTTTTCCCCACGGAAGGCAAAATCTACCTAGCGAATCTCAAAGGGGATATCCAAGAAACCAATATCGCCGAGCTTTTGCCCTTCGCTTTTAGCGAGGAGGATCTATGAGAAGCGGTTTCGTCGCGATCCTTGGCCGGCCTAACGTTGGCAAGAGCACCCTCCTTAACGGCCTTCTTTCGAAGAAGGTTTCCATCGTCTCCCCGCGTGCCCAAACGACGAGGGACGCCGTTTTGGGCATCCTAAACGAGAAGGACAAACAGATCGTTTTCGTCGACACCCCGGGGATTTTCTATGGGGACGGCAAACTGGAGTCGCATATGAGGCGCGCCGCCTTCGGGTCCGCGCACCAAGTCGACGCCATCCTTTATCTCATCGATGTCTCCGATCCGGAAAACGAAGCGGATCTCAAGATCCTTTCTAGCATCGATAGCGAGGCCCCGCGGTTCCTGGTTTTCAACAAAATCGACCGGGTTCATGTGGAAGAAGCCCGCGCGAAAGAGGCCATCTTCCACGAGGCTTTCCCCGATTTCCCGATCATCGAGACTTCTTTGCTCGAGAATTTCGGATTCCGGGAAATCCGCGACGCGATCGATCCCCTCATCAAAGAGGGCATGCCTTTTTACCCCCAGGATTCTTTGACCGACAAAGACAAGGCCTATCAAGCCAAAGAAGTCGTTCGCGAAGAACTGCTCCGTTTCCTGAAACAAGAAGTGCCGCATCAAAGCGCGGTGAAGATCGATTCCTTCCTGAAGAAGGAGGGCGGGTATGAAATTCGCGGGCGCATCATCGTGGACAAGGAAGCCCATAAATCGATTGTCATCGGGAAAAACGGGCAGATGATCAAGAAGATCTCGATGTCGGCCCGCCATGAGCTCGAGCGTATGTGGCATGACCATATCACCGTGTTGACCATCCGGGTGGAAGCGATCCCGGGATGGAGAAATTCCCCCAAGCTCCTAGCGGAACTAGGCTATGGCGACTAGCGAAATCATCCAAAAAGAAGGGTTGGTCCTTCGGTTAAGCGATATGAAGGAGTCCGACGCCATGGTCAAGGCGATCGGGCCGGACGGATTGTTTTCCTTTTACGCCCGGGGCGTGAAGAAACTCGATTCGAAAAACGGCGCCGCCACCGCGGTCCTGGCGTTATCCTCTTTTACCCTAACGCGCTCCAGCGCGGGCGCGCTCACATTAAGAGAAGCGTGCGCGAAAGAGCTCCTTTACCCTAGCGATCAATTAGCGGGATTATCGATAGCCTCCTTCCTTTTGGAGGCCGCCAATTCGCTGGTGCAGGAAGATGAAGCCGCGGAGGCCTATCCGTGGCTATTAGGCGCATTAAAGGCCATCAAAGAAGGCAAGGAGCCGTTTACCGCCGGTTTGATTTGCTTCGCCCATATCCTCGCCATTGGGGGAATCGGATTAGATGTTGATGAATGCGTCCTTTGCGGCGGGAAGAAGAAAATCGTCGCCTTGTCTTATCAAGATGGGGGATATGTCTGCCAGGATTGCTTCGATCCCGCGTACATGGAAAAGACGCCTGACCTCCATCTGAAGATGCTTCGTTACATCTTCAAAGCCCCGGTGGGGGACTATGGTCGGGTAAGCTTCGCCCCAGGGGATTGCCGGCCTTTATATGCCCGGCTCGGGGAATATGTCGAAGAGATGACGGGGACGCATCTAAGATCCCTCGACTTCCTGATGAAAATCTAATACCCTTAAAGTGGGTTGGGTAAAGAGACGAACAGCCTAAAATTAGGACGTTTTTGCGCTTTTAGCAGCGAAAGAAAGAAGATTGAGTATGGCAAATAAACATGCATTCGAAACGATCACCCAGCATTTGCAAACCACGGGGTTCGTTTTCCAAAACTCCCAAGTCTACGGCGGGCTCTCCAACACCTGGGACTACGGCCCTTTGGGCGCCTTGATGAAAAGAAACATCCGCGATTTCTGGTGGAAACGCTTCGTTCAGGAATCCCCGATGAACGTTGGTTTGGATTCCGCGATCCTCATGAACCCCAAGGTTTGGGAAGCCACGGGCCACGTTTCCACGTTCAATGACCCGATGGTCGACTGCAAGGCCTGCAAAGCGCGTCACCGCGCCGACGAATTGATCAAAGAG
>Ga0247611_10008929_pt1 | contig 12202 bp, 8 predicted proteins | sample 177DNAGHGhighgp2_FD_192422 | JGI IMG/M metagenome (GOLD analysis project Ga0247611, IMG submission 192422) | Sheep rumen microbial communities from Palmerston North, Manawatu-Wanganui, New Zealand - 1770 DNA GHGhigh gp2 | ecosystem: Host-associated > Mammals > Digestive system > Stomach > Rumen ... | reverse complement strand
CATTGGTTGTTATTGTTATCGTTAATCTGTGCCTGGAGGCTGTTCAGCTTGTTCTGGGTCTCGATGTCAAGAGCTGCAGCACCAGGACCGACACCACCACGGTTGCCAAAGCCCCAATTGCCGCCACCGAAGAGAGCGAGCATAACCAGATACATCCACGGATTGTTGTTCATCATAGCCATCGCAGTAGCTGTGTCCGTGTTACTGCCGCCTCCAACAACAGGCAGAATGTTGATACCTTCTTTTTCGTTCATTTTTACGAAGTTTTAAGTTGTTAATAAATAAGTAAATTATCTCTAAGACGCGTGGCCACAGTCTTCTTCATTTTTATGTACCTCTATGCTTGTTTCACCTTTTTGAAATTTAACCTTGTAGCCAAGTTCCAAAGCACGATAAGCATAAAGTAGAGTAGGAAATAGCAAAAGTTCACCAACAGCGGTTAATACTGAGCCATCGATGACTCCCATAGGTGGGACAAAGAAACCGCCAATCATTAAGCCCACCGATACAAAAAAGCATATCACGAATGTAAACCGTGAAAGCCAAAAGCTTCTTGTACCATCTGTTTTTTCTACTTTGATTCCCATAACAGCTCCTTTCTTTTACTCTTTGTCAAAGTCTTCGTTGTAATCATTGTTGTAATCACCACCAAGCTTATCAGGTACAAAGCCACCAATATTTGCTACTACATTGTCAGTTTCAAACTCACAAGTAACAGATGCTAAATCTCCTTGTGTCTGCCATTCGGCTTCCATTTCAAAGGTTATAGCTTCATACTCGTCGTCTTTGCATCTGATAATCTTGTTATCACAGAGTCGCACAAGGCGGAGAGCATCACAAATATATTCAGGTACTACAGTATTAAACTTGTATGTCTTTTTGCTAACTTGACTTTCAACAAATATATAACCGAGACGCTTAGTACTCTCTTCCTCAAAGTTATATTCTGGTTTGCCTATTTCTGTTTTAAGCAATATCTTAAAATGAAAATTATTAGGGAAAGCAATAATGCCGTTTTTAATAGCAAAATTGCCTGTTTCATTCCAGTATTCAAGCTCTAAGCAATCCTTTGTTATATTTGTAAAGCAGAATACCTCGGAATAGTATGTCCAAAGACCTCCATTTCCCGATGCAAGTTTTAGATAATAAATTCCTTCAGTACTAACATTTTTAAGATAATCAGCATAGGTCTTGTTACTTATAAAAGTAGCAACTTTGTAATTATCAACTGTTATAACAGAAAAGCCTGCTACATTTGTAAAAAGCCAAGATAGGTTTGTTACTTCTGTATCAGTTTTTGCATCTATGAGTAAAACCTCAGATAAAGCACCTCCGTCAGCATAAAGCTGAGTAGGAATAACAAACTGAAATGAGGGAATCCAGTAAAGTTTTGTTATCAGTGGAGAAATATGCCCATGAGCATAACTTTTACGATGGTTCTGTTTAGCAGGACTATCATAAAACTTAAGCGGAGATATACATACTGGATTTGACATACTATCTATGAATTTCTGTGCAAATATAATAAAAAAATTTGAATTATAAAAATATTTTAATATAAAAGATGTTAATTTAATTATTTTTAATTCGGCTCATATCTAAGCTCGATTTCCGTCATATCTGTATCAATATTAGATGTTACTTCTTCAACATAGCCATTACCGATGTCTGTTTTTATAAGTTTGTAAACATCAATAGATAACTGACTTGAAGGAAATTCTACATCATGCTTCATACATCTCTTCACATGGCCAGGATATAAGTTTACATTATTATTGCTTATATTATTACCTGATATATCCTCCATATAGTGCCATGCTAATTCATTGAATGATGCATACCAATTCTGTGCATATACTTCAAAAGTGTGATTATTTTGTTTTTCATCTTTGATTTCCTGATTTACAATAGGAACTTTTTTATTGCTATCAGCCATTATAAGAGCAAAGCCATCATTTGAAAAGTCATCTGGCAAAAATAGCATATAATCTATATCAGCTGTAAAGCCATCAATATTTATTTCTTCTGTTTTATCTTTTTGGATATAAGCGTTATTAACATCAATATATAAATCTCCACCCATAGCCTTAGTGACATCATCCATGTACTTAAATTCATATCTTGATGTCAAATCAGATTTGTCATATTCAACTTCTTGCTGACAATAGAGAGCTGCTTTTTTGTTAAACTTATCACTCTTTTCAGTCAAATCTGTTTGTATAATTGGCTGATTATAACTTAAGCCTTTCATAAAATACGATACATGCTCAATTCTAAGTCTGTTCTGGTCATCAATATACCAAAAACATCTAAAACAATCACGTAGCATATCCATGAGCTGCTTGAATTTAATTTCGGCTTTCTGCGCAGCTTGGTCATATTCTCCTTTAAGAATATTTGTTTTTTGTGTAATGTAAATGTTACAGTTACCAAGAGCAGAAGCTGAAGCTCCTGTATGGCCATATAAAAATGAGCTGTATTCAGCTGTTTTATCATGCGATATAGTAGGGTCTATCTCAGCAAGAAGAGCTTTTATAGCATCTCCTATATGATATACATCCTTAATGCTATATTCTTTATACGTTTCAGCACAAAATTCTTCAAAAGGCCACATCTGTCCATGTGCAGCCATACCTAATCTAACCCACATTGATACATTAGCCCAAGAGCTTCTTGCAAGAGGATAATAATATTGGTCGTAATAAGTATAAGGCCACATGAAATATTCTCCGAAATCATTCATTCCGTAAGAAGTTGGTGTATCTGAAGTTCTTTCTGTTTGATGTATAGTAACAACAGAAGATGGACTATCAAAACCTCTCAAACCAATACATTTTCTATAATTACGACGCGGAGTAGCAAAATCATCTCGAGGCAAATCATAAGTATCAATATACTCTCCTTCATGTCCGGCTTCGTGGCTTGGTACTTTGTCGACATCGCACAGCAATCTTCCCCAAACTTGATATTCAATTATATAAGCACCAAGATTAAAAGTATTAGGAGTTGGGTCCATCTGTGGAATAGGCTGTTCTATTCTCGACATAGGATAAAGGCCTTCTCCAACAGCTAGCGTAAAATCACTATTTTTACCATATAGATAATCAGACTGATAAATCTTAGTACCAGTTCCGTCTCTACCTGTATATATTTCTATCCTATATGTATCATACCAATAGTAAAATGAATCGTCTCCTACTTGATACACTCCGTTACCAGAACCAGTACTTAATAGCTTTACATTGCCAGGGTCTACAGCTCCAGCGTAATCACGAGCACTGTGAACCTTTGTAAATTTAATGCTGCAAGGCATTTTATAGACAACTCCTCCGACTTCTCTTTTAGATGTAGCATTCCAAATATTATTACCTGAAAGGCCTCTATATGCAGCATTTATATCATAATTAAAGCCTTGTAAATCTACTTCTACGAGCCTTGGTCCTTTTGAAAAATAATATTTTCTTGTTAAAGCCTCTTCATCATCAACCTGCTCATCGACATCAGTTTCCCAATAAGTACCGCCAGCATAATTAGACAAAGTCTTTTCACCTTGTATATAAATTTGCACTACACATCTTTTTGTCAGAGTTATCGGTGTAAGAGCTGGAGTGAGTTTTATTAAATCATAAGTATTTTCATAAGCATCAAGTATTTTTGAATACTTATCATTATACTTAAGCTTAAGTTCTACGCTTTTCTTGAAGTGGTCAAACTTGCAATCTGATTTATTAAAAGAAGCAGAGGCGAATAATGTTTGGCCTCTATATACATAAAAGTATATAGTACTTTCAATAGATGCATTTTTTACAAGCAAATAATCTTGCCCAAACAGGTTAATTTTACCATCAAGTGATTCTCTAAAGAACATTTGATTGTTTTCCTTTTTGAGCTTTTTCTTGAGCTGCTTATAGTGTGGATATACTTCGTGGAGTACTCCGTTATCACCTACTTTTATGTAAAATTTATTTTCAATCTTCATAGCTTAATGCATTCTACGTAAAACATTTCTTTTCTTCTCAATATAAGAGCCATCAGGCATTGCGTAATATTGATGTTCGCTATTACGCTTAAGAGCCTTAACGTCTTCTTCAAGTTGTGACAGGTCAACAATTTGCTGTTGATAAGTGACATTCTGTGACAGCTGTTCACCTGTTTCAAATGCTCGTGAGAACTTCTCTTCAAATGTACCTTTATTAATACTATCCACAAGAGCAGGGAGCATTCTACGGTATCTACGAGTACTACGTTTATTTATAATGGCCATAGCTTCACCACCTTCAGCTCGCATATTCTTGCCTCTTGAGTTCTTTGTCTGCAAATCTATGTCATTACCAGAAGCGTGTGAGCCTCCTTCAAGGACTTCAAAACCACCTTCTCCATATTCCTGAGATGCCGCTTTAGTTACCTGAGCTGCTTTAACTTTAGCTACTGCAAAAGATGTCCACATTGCAGCTATTGCAGCTATCGCAAGAGCAGGACCAATAATAGGAATGCTCGAGAATGAACTCCACAGATTAGCAGATGCAGTAATAAGTGAAGATGCCTGAATCACAGTGTTGATAGCTTCTTGCCTACGCTTAGCTTCTTCAAGTAGCTTTTCTTTCTGAGCCTGATTCTTCTTTTCTTGCTGTAATTCCTTTTTAGCAGTCGCAACGTTGTTAGCGTAACCGTTGTTACGACCTTCGACTTCAGCATCATAAGCAGATTGAGCTGCTTCTACTCGTTTTTCAGCTGCAGCTACAGCCTGTTCAGCAGCTTCAACTTCAGCATCAGCAATAGCTTTAATATTTTCAAGTACTATATTTGTGGCCTCTGATAAAGCTGCAATCTGGTCATCATCAAATCCGAGCTTAGTAAGTAATGCACCTCCAAAGCCTTTATCTTTTATGAGATTCATAAAGTTACCAGCTTCATCGATTTGTCGCTGCAACTTTTTGATTGTAGCTTCTGCTTCTTTAAGCTGAGCATCAGACCAGTCAATAGCTCCTTCTTTTGCAAGCTTGACCATCTGCTTCCACCTATCTTGTTCTGCTTTGAGTTTAAAGATAGTTATCTGATTCTCATTGTGCTTAACAATATTAAACTCAGCTTCTGCTGCAGCTTGAGCTTCATCAAAGTTTGTCATCTGAGTCTGACCCTTAATCTGAGCTCCACGCTTATTAAACTGAGCATTGATTTCAGATTCACTTTGACGCTCTTCAGCAGGCTTAAGTCTATTTTGTGCAAGAGCTAATTGACGAGCAATTTCATTTTGATGTATAAGCAAAGCAAGTTCTTCTTCTGAACCTTTCTTAACGAGTTCAACTTGAGCTTCAATGCTCTTCGCTTTCATATTATATATTATAGAATCGTATTCAGCAATTATACGCTCGCGTTCACGCTGGAATTTAGCTATCTCCTCTGGTGACATAGAACCTGTTACTACAACCTCTCCACCTTCTTCAGTAGCTCCTTTAGTCGTATATAAACTTTCTTGCTCTTCTAACTGCTCAAGACGAAGCTTCTTTTCCTTTTCAATATCTTTTGCAATATCGTCGAGACGCCAATCCATTACCTGACGCAGCTTCTTATTTCTGTCAATCTCATATTCATATTGCAGATTGGTTAAATCTATTTCAAGCTTACGTCTTGTATTCTCAATAATAGCATATATCTCTTTTTGCTGCTGTTCAATCTGAGCTTTTTGTTCAGCAGATAGAGGCTTAAATTTATTATCAGGATTTGTCAAGAAAGTCTGATTTTTACGGAACTTCTCTTGCATTTCTCTGATAGTTTGATTTGCCTGGTCAGTAGCCTCAACACGACGTTTCTCAAACTCGTTACGTTGCAATTCAGAAAGACTAAGTTCGTATTTCTTACGTATAGACAAGTCATTACGCCATATCTGGTCTGTAAGGTCACGCTGACGAGGTCCACGAGGTTCCTTCTTTGGATTCTTGTGTTTAGAATCAATGCCTGCAGCTTTAAGTTCTGCATCTGAAGCAGCAGTAATAGCCTCGGCCATATTGAAATATTGGTCAGCTGTAGCTTCTGCTGCTTTAGCTTCGTCTTTAAGGCTACGTATTCTACTTTGCTTATTGGCTTCTGCTATATCTTCAAATTCACCTGGTCGTAGTCCAGCTTGTGAAGCTCCTGCTTGTGCTGTACCTGCTACAAGCTTATCTTGCCAATTTGGTCCTTTTGCAGCTTCTGCTTCAGCTTCTGCTTCTTTTATAAGAGCTTCTTCATATTTATCAGCAGCAAGTTTCATAGCCGCTGCTGCTTTAGCACGAGCTTTTAAAGCATTAACCATTACATCCGTGTGGTCTGTAAAGATATTTTCCGCGTCTGTTACATTCCTTACAGATATATCAAGCTGGTCAAACTCTGTTTTATTATCTCGTATCCACTGAAGCTGTTCTTTCTGAGTTGACAAGTTTTTCCATTCTTGAGATAGTTTCTTAAGAGTGGTTATGTTTTTACCATAAGAACCATTTGTCTTTTCAAGCTCTTTATTAACATTATCAACAGCATCAGCATATTTAATCGCTTCAGTTCTTCCTTTTATAGACGAGGCAATCCAATCAATAATGGCTTTACCATGCATCGAAAGAATAGTTAAGCCAACTACGAGCAGAGTATTCCAGCTAAATAGCGCTTTTGCTACACTGCCAACAACGCTCTTCGCTTGTTTACCTTGTGCTATAAGTTCTTTATTCTCAGCTTTTAATTTTTGAATTTCATCTATAAGAATAGGTATATTGTTAGAAATACCTAAGAAGAATGTATTCATTGAAACAGCTGCAGCAGGAAGTTCTCGAACAACCTGAGATACAGAAATACCAAGACCATCCCATGATTTAGCATAATTACCAACTGATAATCTGTGATTACCAGTAGCTTCTTGTAATTTCTGCATTTGAACATAGAGAGCCAAAGTTTCAGCTTCTAATTGCTTTCCACTACCTTCTGCTTGTCTTTCTGCAGCAGACATAGCATTAAGCTTAATCTTATTCAACTCATATTGAGCTGCCAGCTGATTATAAGAACCAGCTTCTGATAAATTAAGTTGAGCCTGAAGTTTAGCTATTCTGTTAGCCTCTCTTGCCTGTATATTTAATTCATATGCTTGTTGCCGAGTTGCAGCTTGTGCGGCTCTTAAACGCTCCTGGGCTTGAGCAACTTCATCAAGAGATGCTTTTTTGGTCTTATTGGCTGCAATTTCATCAGCGATAAGCTGTTTGAGTTCCATAAGGCGCTTTCCTTCAGCAGAACGAAGAAAAGCAAGTTTCTGCTCAGCTTTTTCTACTGCGGATATAGACTGAACATGAACTTTAAGCTGACTATCTAAATCAGAAATTCTTTGCTTAGTTGCTATAATATCATTAAGCAAGTCTTGCCCAAAAGCTCCTTGTCTTTCTGCTTCACTGAGTGATTTCCACAAGCCAATTGAATCTTTAAGCTCAGATTTAAGTTTATCATAAGAGCCTATAAGAGCAGCAGAAGCTTTCTGCATCTCAACTGACATCTTATTCTGAGATGCAGTCTGAGATTTAAGCCAAGCAACTTCTTTACCTGTATCAGACATAGCAAATTTAAGCTCTTTCTGAGCTCTGGCAAGTCTATTGGCTGCCGCAGTTGCTTCATCGATTTCAGCTCTACCTTCGTTTGTAGCTGTACTCATCGACTTAAGCTGGGCAACAATATCTCTGGCGCCAGTTTTTACTACTTCTAATACAGTACCGTAGGTCTTATTGAGCTCTGTTAATTGCTCAATAAGATTTTTAACTGAATCGTCCGGACTAATTAGGTCCTCATATTTTATCTTATCGTCGTCCATACTTAATGACGTTTAGGGTTATTTTTCTTATATGCTTTTTTCTCAGCTTCTGCTTGCTTCTGTATATTTGTAAGAGTGTTGTAGAACTCAAGAACTGTCATTTGCTTTGCATTCATTCCAGTCTTTTGGCTTATTATCATACAAGCACTCTCAAACTGCTTATCATATTTTATTTCTTCTGAATCTTTGCCATTAAAATTTTTAGGTTTATGCAAACTGAAAAGGAACTCGTCAAGTTCAGCTATCTCTTCGGCATAATTTTTGTCTTCTATAAGCTCTTGAAGCTGAAGTAGAGTTCTCATTTTCAGCTTAGCATAAGCCTCTTTTTCTTTGGCACTGTCAAACTCACTTGGAAAGTAGAGTTCTAATTCAGTCGAAAGTTTTTTTTTCAGCCCTGTTAGCAAGTCTATAAATAGACTATATGGCACTTCGCCCAGGTCATCAATTATCTCTTGTAGGTGAGCATCAGAAAGGTCTTTTTGCTCTTTATCATCTATACTGTGAATAAGTGCTGCAAATGCTAAATTCTTAGGAGACACATTACTGACAATCATGTGCATATTCTGTCTCATATTCTGCAACTCCTGCATAGCATTTTTCTTGTCTCCTTTATTGATATATTTAGCTATATTGACAATATGACTGTCAATTGAATCTACATCAGAACCAAGTCCAGAATCAATAAGAATGCACTTATTGTATTTCTGGAAGTTGACGATTGGCATTTCATCTATGCTATCATACAACTTAATCTTTTTGTCTTTGATAAAAACAGTTTTCATCTCACTTTGGGTATTATAATAAATATTAAATATGTTTCACAGTTGTTTCCGATTTATATCTCAGTTAAACCTAAAATTATATTATTATAAATTATATATCTTATGTTATTTCTGAATGACTCGATTAAAATCTCAAATTTTAACAAGAATATAATTACAATAAATATCTTGTTATAGGAGGTGCGCAGAATATTACAAGCAAATGTGGCTCCCAGCATACACTCCAAAAGCTCATTGCTATAAATAAGCAGGTCCAAAAACTTAAACAAAAATCACAGTCGAGCATATCAGCTACAAGCGATATACCCAATCTGTCACTAAAGTCTCTAAACTTAGTTCTGAGCCCTGTTTTACCAAGGAACAGAATTATAAAAGCTGCTATTAAAGCAACTATTATGGCTTGACATATCGTTGACATAATTCTCTGGTTGTCATGTTAAACTCAAATCGTAATCCGGCATACGGATGCATAAAGAACTGCTTATCAATAGCTTGAATGCCTTCACCCTTGTAAGTATAGTTGTTATATATCTTTTCAAGAGCATAGCCTTTGTAGATATTTTCAAAGCGCTCATAAATTTTAGTAAGAGTCAATCGGCCTTCAGTCTGTATAAGTCCAGGACCTGTAAGCACTCGTACAATCTCGTCTTTAACCTCTTCTGTATACATTGCATCTGCATCAGCAAATATGCTATTGAGGTCAAACCAAAATACGATTGCTCCACTGAAAGTAAACTGAGGAAGCGATTGAACAACAGTAGTTATCTCCTGTGGGTCATAAAGGTCAAACCAACAGAAATTGCCAAAATTATCATTCGGAAGAAGAGAAGCATACTCAGAATTTCCAATATATGCAGCCGGGTATATAAACTTGCTGCCATCATCTCTATGCTCAACAAGTTTATAAGCTCTGCCGAAAGCATAATTAAGCCACTTGAGCTTTTCAGCTAAAGTTTCCTGAATATCCTGTATCACTTTATCAAGCAAAACAGGATTTTCTTTCTTGATTACTTTTACATTACGCTCTGTCATTGAGTATTCTTTCTTTTAATTTTTCTTTCAAAGAAGGTCTTATGTAATCTCTTAATAATTCAGAAAAATTCTCGTTAGTAAGTCTGAAAATTGTCTTTCCATATCTCGCTAACAGATATTTTGCCTTATCATCTGTCGATGTTACGTAAAAACCCTCATCATCAAATTCTACATGCAGAGAGCTGTGAAATTCACCTGTATCTCGGAGTGTTACTCTGTCGTATGGCTGACCTTTTTTCTGCTTAATTTTTATAGTTCTTGCAGTATAAGGTTGGTAGTCCATAATCGAAATGCCTCTACCTTCAACACCTTGCTCATAGAGCTGGTCTCTGGCAACCATCTGCACGATTACATCTTCGTGCTTCATTATCTCGTCTTTCAGTTCTTCACTGAGAATATCCTTAAATTTTCTAAGTCTATAAACGAGATTTCTAATTGAGGCATTATAATACTGCGGCATTATACAGCTCTATATTTTATACCATGATTCACGCAAGGCAAACATACTCGGTCTATACCTTCTGTGCTTACCTGAATGGCTTTTGAAGCTAATTCTAACTGATAGCTCAAGCCAGATTTCTTCATAGACGATGAATCACCATCAATCTCATACAGAATATCAGGCCTTGAAGCATTTATGCTGTGTCTGTTTGTACGAACGTTTGGGTTATATGCAAACTCACGCAAGAAGTCAACAGCAAGTGACTTACTGAGATAATCAGTAAACATCTGTCTTTGTTCAACGATAAAATCAGTCATATCACAGGCAACAGTGATGTCAAGATTAAGGCCATAGTTTGTACTATAGTCGTATAGATTATTCTCAACATCCCACAGTTGTACTTGCTCATCTACAACAGGCACTAATTCCTCATTGACATAGAACGGGTGCACCTCGATGTATTTTGACCAAATACGCCAGGTTTCATACTCGTGTCTTGAGCACTCATTGCAAGGACCTTTTGACCAATCACGGCTCTTGCGAATAGCTTGACTGCCTGTAGGCAACTGTGATTGTACATAGCAGATATACCAACTACCGCCTGCATCTATCTCATCAGTCTCATAAGGCAAATAGAGTTCTTGGCTTGGTGTAAACCACTCTATATTATTGCCTATTCGTTTTGTAAACGTTTCTTGATAGTATGGTTCCATCAAGCTCGAGTGCATAACTAAGATAGTATAGTCACCAGGCTCTGAGAACTGTAGGCCGATTCTGTTTATCTTAGTAGTAACTCCTTTGGCTCGAATAGGCACAATCTCGAAGCCAACAAGATTATTTTTATTCTTGATTGTATCATAAATACGGCCAGTGCCATCAAACAAAGTTTTCTTTTCACATAAAGTCTTATATGTACCTTTGGCTACTTTCTCATTTACATAGCTGCTAATAGCCTTAGTAATACAGGCTTTTGTCTTGGTCTCAAGCCATTCGGAAAATGGATTAGTCTCAATCCAATATTCCGTATCTGTTATCTGAATGTTCTCAGGAACAGCTTTTAGTGACTTGTAGTACTTACCACTATCTGTAACAACTACACCTTTGGCATACGTTTCTTCCGTCGAATGTGCAGGATACGATATGTTACTAAAGTCAGGAGCTATGCTCTGTAAATTCTGCAGCGTTAACAGAGCGTGAGCATCTTGATAATAAAGCCCACTTTCTGACTGTGTCAGCGCTTCAGAAATTACACCATCATTGGCATCATAGCTCTGTCTCCAGCCGATAAGGTGCAATAAACCTTCTTGTATTTCTTGTATTCTTACCATAAGATGTATTTGCTTTTAATTGGATAACGGGAGCACCTGAGTATTTCTACCAGACGCTCCCGCACCCAAAGTGATAACAATTATGAACTGCTACCAGGTTTTAACCTAAGCGTCCTTCTTGAAATCATTGCTGAAATCGTTGTTGAAAAGAGCACTTATGTCGTAGGGATTGGTGCTGTTACCTGAACAGGCAGACCATACGAAGCATCGGTGTTAGAGATGTTGAAGGCCAAGATAGGACTTGCCAAAGCACCCTCACCAGAAGGAACACTGTTATAAGCAGTCAGGAACGCGATATCTACTGCGAAGCCGTAGTGCTCCTTACGAGTACGGGTCATATCAGCAGTTGCTGCACCTGCGATAGCAGAGTAGTTGCCGACAGAGTCGTAGAAGTAAGTACCACAAGGGATATTCAGCAGAGGCAGAGTAGCAATACCCCACTCGTGTCCGTCGCCAGAAACAGTACCAAGCAAGCAGTCACGCTCGAAGCGGGTCAGCAGGCCCAGAGAACCGGCGTTGATTGCATAGCCCTGAGCATACTTACCCTGAGCAGCAGCAATATGGTTGGTGAAATGGAGAATCTTGTCACTGTACTCGTTACGCTTGTTCTCGACATTGTACAGGTCCTTCTGAGCGAGCTTCTTCACGATGCTCTCAACACCAGCATCACCTACAATGTGCAACTGACCATAGAAGTCGTTGGCACCCATGATGACGTTCAAGTCACCGAGCAGGTTCTCACGCTCTGTCCACTTAGCGTTGATGACGTTACCAGTCTTATCATACAGGAGCGGGTTCT
>Ga0247611_10008928_pt1 | contig 12203 bp, 20 predicted proteins | sample 177DNAGHGhighgp2_FD_192422 | JGI IMG/M metagenome (GOLD analysis project Ga0247611, IMG submission 192422) | Sheep rumen microbial communities from Palmerston North, Manawatu-Wanganui, New Zealand - 1770 DNA GHGhigh gp2 | ecosystem: Host-associated > Mammals > Digestive system > Stomach > Rumen... | reverse complement strand
TGTTTTAATATCAAAGTCTCCTATTTTTGGATTATAACTTGGTATTTTCTTTTCTACTATTTGTGGTAATGTCATGTACGTGTGATGTGCAGATTTCATATTAGCAATCATTTCATTTATGAATCTGTCAATTTCTGGTTCAGATAATCCAGAATTTTGTCTAACACGTTCTCTATATTGTGGAGAATTAAAATAATCAATTCATCCTTGTTGTAATTCTTCAGGTTTAAATTTTAATTCTGATTCATTTAACATGTTCTTACCACCATATTGCTGGAATACTTTTACTAAATTTGATTGTGCAAAAATGGGATCATCAAACGATCTGGTATCTGTAACTGAAGAAACTATTGGAACCAAAGGTTCATCATGTTCATTAAATTGTAAACCTCTTCTTTTAGTTACTGTTTTATATCTATCTCAGATATTGCGTTTTTTACTTCATAGTTGTGCAGCTTCAGATTCTCCTGGTGTCATTCTAAACCTCATTGTCTTAAATTTAAAGTTTCGATCACCTTTAGGTATTCCCGCATATTCTAAATCTGGCTTACCATAAAAATGATTTGGGTGAATTATAGTATGAAACCAACGCTGCCGTAATCCTTCAAGTCCATCCTCTGACATAGCGTATCTGATATCAGGATCATTAAAATCATCACGTTTAGATAAAGGGATTATTTGTCCAGAATCATCGTATGTTATTGTAGCAGAAGACTTAATGTTTCTTGGATCTTTTACAAAATAATCAGTGTGCGGACTAGTAAGTTCTTCATATAATTCTGGATTTTTATCAAATAGAGGCAAGTCGTAGTAATCTTTAACATTTCTTGCAATTCCTCCGTCTAACGTAGGGACTTTGATTATTTCATCAGAAAAAGCATTTGTGCTTCTTTCAGGATGCGAACTGTCTCCTACTTCAGCAACGTGCATATAATGCCGTTGTTCTGCTTGTTTTGCTGGATTGTTTGGATAATATAAATCTAACATTTTTTGCAATGCCTCTTCAGCCTCTTGCTCGCTGGAATAAATAGTATCATATTCTGGAACAATAAAGAATTTACCAGTGTGGTTTACTGATCCGTTTCATGGATTTCCTTTAAAATCTTTTTCAATGACATTTGGTAAGTTTAAATAAACAGAATATAACTTATTAGAATCATTATTCGCGTATCCTAATGCTACGGTTTTGTTATCAGAAAACATGTTTGTTGAAGTACCATAATCGTAATCTGGTCTAGTTTTACTTGAATCAAAAACAGTAAAATTCCCTTTAAGGCTACCGTGATATACTTCTTTTGGCATTCCTGTCTCATCGATAATTTTTGTATTTGGGGCCTTAGCCGCAAAATGTAAATCTCTAAGTCTTTGTGCTTCTGCAATATTTCCAGATTTAACCGCTTCGTTATAAGCAGCATCTCATTGTGCATCTGCTATAGAAGTGACATTTTGTTTTGTTATCGTTGGTATTTCTGAAGCATAAGCTGCCTGCGGAATCGTTTCTAATTGAGACGCTGATGGAGATCGATATGGTTGTTTATTTAATCTTCGCAATTGGTTAGGATTGTATTTAGGGGTTTGATTTTCTACAATATGTTCTAATGTTAGTCTTTCGGGTAAGGTCTCTGAAGTTCTTTGTCATGGGTATTCCATTCTAAACGACCCTTTCCTGTTCATTCAATTAAATTTAGCTACATATGGAGTTTCTTTAGCAAATACGCCGAGTGTTTTTATCCCTTTTAAGCCTTGTCTTGCTAGAGTTAAGTTAAATAAATCTCCTATTCCAGATAAAATTGCTCGTCCACCTCTACCTTGTTTAGCAAAATTTACTGTTTTTGCTACACCTTCTGGTGAAACAAGATCTCTCGCTCCTTCGTATCCAAAATAAGTATCTGCAGCAAGTCTAGGTAGTATCCCAAATGTACCATAACTCGCTCCAAGTAAAGGAATCATAGAAACTCCTATAGCAGAAACCGCTCCAAAAGCATCATCAACGTTTTTGTAAGGAGATGTTGATTTATCTCCAATATATCCTGATTCTTTTACTGCGTAATCATGTGCAGCTTGCTGTTGTTTTACTTGTGGATTATATTGGATTCCTATATATGGATTGTATCCAATTCCACTTAGAGGTGAAATCGGATGTTGTTCTAAATATTCATTATATGCTTGATTATATAAATCTTTTTGTTTTCTATTTGTAAGACCTGTTATTACAGAATCTTCTGAATTAGTAACCGTTGGAATTCTAAAATCAGATAATTCTAATTGATACGTTTCGCTAGGACGTTCAGTTATAGATTGGGTTTCTTGTCCAGGTCTCTGTAGTATTCTTTTTTTATATCGTTCTGGCATATTTATCTAAATTTCATTTAATTATTGAATCTATACATTACGCTGCGAATATAGAGAAAAATTTTGAAAAATCAAAATTTATTTTTATCTTTGATGGAAATTTAGAAGTTTAACTAATTAATTATAAAACAATGATATTAAAATGCAAAAATGGGGGCGTTATTAAACTTCAATTTGCTGGTAATATTCCATCTATAGGATTACAACAAATGGTAGAAGCTGCAAATAGTGGAGATACAGAAAAAGCAGAAGCCCTTAAAAATCAATTTCAATTAGAACAAGCTAAAAGAATATATGCTGATAATAAAGGGGAAACTATAAAAACAACTACTACTTCTCCAAACACAGGTACTATAACGCAAGGCCCTGATAAATTATACAATAACGCATATGATAGATGAACATCAAATACTGCAAAAGGACAAGAGTTTAAGAGATTTGTAAACGGACCTCTTTCTTATGCTGTTGAAAACGGATTAATGGTTGCATCTGGCTTAGGAACACTTAATAAATTAAGCACTGCTGCAAAAGGAATTCAAGCTGTTTCTAAAGTAGCTCCATTAGCAGAAGATCTAGCGTACGGCCTTGGAACATCTTATTTTGCAACTAAAGGTCTTCAAGGACTAAAGGAAGATATATGAGGTAAAAGAAAATTTAACCCTATAAATACTACATTAGACGTAGCAATGTTAGCTCCAATAACAACTGCTGCAAAACCTATATATAATAGAATACAAAATTCTCTTAAAAGTGGTAATATGTGAATGCGTGCGTTAAGGGGAGAACCTAGAAGTGTGAGGCGAATTAAGCGTCTATTTAATACAGATGCAGCATGAGACGATAAACGCAAAATGTTAAATAGAATGGAAGATTCTATTAGAGAAGGAAATCAAGCATATTATGATGCGCAACGAGATATTGAGGGTTTACATAGATATATTGACTACGATTTAGATGAAAAAGGGTTTCTTACTGATTTTGGTACAACTTGAGGTGAATCTGTTAAAGCACCTTCACATAGTTACAAACCTACAACAGAGACTGTAGTATTTGAAAATCCTATAACAGGTAAAAGCACTACTGGACAACTAATAGGAATTGCGGAACAACCTGAAATTTATATTAAAACATCAATTCCTGCCAAATCAGATCGTCTTGATATGTATATGAAAGAATCTGGAGTAAGATATAGTCCTATTGAGATTAATATTAGTGGAAACTCTTCTCGAATAATGAAAAACGATGAAGCGTTAACATCTGCTATACGAGAATATAGAGATATGATAAATGCTAAAGGAAACGGTAAAGCTGTCGCAGGAGGTTCTGTACATTCTATTTCAGAAGGCCTACATTCTGGAAAGCCAAATGATTTAGAGTTATATACTAGTCCGAATAATTTAAATGATGTATTGCATGAGTTTAAGATAAACATAACTAATAGAAGTCCTCGTCGTATCAAAGGTACTTCACCTTATGCAATTAATGGAGAAGTCGATGTACACACTTTAGATCCAAACGGTCCAGATCTTGAAGAATTAGGCTCATTAGTAAATCCAGAGGAACATGCATCTAAAAGATTACAAGGAGTAGTAGATTCGTTCGTTCCGTTTAAATCTGATTTATCAGAACTTAAAAAAATTAAAGCTACTCCAGAAGAAATAGAAACTTATTTTCAAAGATTACATGATGAACCTGGATTATTGACTCAGTTGATGCGGAAAAATAATTTACAGGGAATTGGAACTACTGATGTAGCACAAGTAAAATTTGCTAATAGACAAAGAGAAATGGGTTTGCAATTGCCTTTAGAAGATTTAGATATTACATTAAGTCAAATAGAATCACAAATCCCCAACTTTGTTACTTTTGAAAAAGCTTATCCTAATTTTGATTATACTAATATAGAAGGGAATAAAGCGTTTTTAAGATATTTTAATCTTCCAGAATCTTATGCTACAGATTTTGAAAGAATGAAACGCTTATATAGACAGCAGCATGCTCAATTTACTCCTTCACTTCGTGAGTTTAGTGGACCTAAATCTTTATTAGAAGTTCAAAAAATGGCAAGAAAGAATGCACAATTTAATGGGTATGATGCATCTGGTGGCGGAGGAAATATGTTAATATCTTCTAATGGAGGAGGACGTGGTGGCACTATGTCATATAATACAGCTGCACAATATCTTCCAACATATCATCCAGAAAATATATTAAATGGACAAGATTATGTGAATGCTATAGAAAAAACAAAATTATTTGATAGAAAAATAACTCCAGAAGAAGATAAGGCTTTATCACAATTATTAGGTTTGGATTATAATATAGAAGGAGGAAATTTATCTGATATAATACAACGGATTGGACGAAACGATTTAGAAAATCCAGAAATAAATCCAACTATACAAAAAATTAGTAAAATTATAGATGTTCCTAGAATGACAGGTGTGCGTTATGGAGGCACAAACGCTGTATACGCTGGAAACTTATCTGGAGAACCTATTTCTGAAACATTTAGTTTAGGAAAACCTTTTGAATTTGGAAGATCTTTTAACGAAGTACTTGCACCGTCTAGAGATGGAGGATTTTTTCACTGGTTTAGAGACACACATGACTTAAATAGTTTGCCGTTAGATCAAATGTCTTCTTCTGATATAGATAAGCTTAAGGAAACAATCGATGTATGAAAAGATATAACCACTGGTGGAAGAAAAGCATTGGTAGATCGTGGATATAGATATATAGGAAGTAAACCTGAAGCTAATTCTGAAATAGAACGACTTAAAAAAGTAATAAAACCAGGAATTGATTCTAATGATGTGTATAATAAAGCCAATAAGATTTCTACAAGTATAAATAAGAAATATCAATTGAAACAAACACTTGATGGTGTAGGATTAAGTCTTGGAATAAGTCTTCCTGTTTCTGTTCTTGGTGCTGGATTTTATAATTGAATAAATTCTATGCAACATCAACAAGATTTAGGACGTTATCCAAATTATTATAAATTTGCAGATACTTACTTTAGAGATGCTTATGAAAAATCTCCAGACTTTTTTCCATATGATCCATATCTTAATAAATATCCTGCTTATGGCACAAAAGAATGAAAAAATCTAGACAAACAAGGAGACGATGCTTGAAAAAAATGATATAAAAAAAATAAACGTGCTATTAAAGCAGATTATAAAGCTAGAAAGCATATAAGGAAAGAAATTAGGAAAGAGGAAAAAGAATATTATAAATCATTAAATGAAGAATAAAAAAGAAAACCCCGGCCAAATGGTCGGGGTTTTGTTGTTAACCATAAATCATTATTGAACTTAAAAACTTTTCAATTAAATCTTCTATTTTTGTTTGATTAGAATCGATTGTTTTAAAGTTTTGGTTAAACATACTTAATTGAACATTAATACTCTTAAGGGTTTCTTCTATTTCTTTTGTTTTTGTTTCTAGTTTTATTAAACGTTCTTCATAATCAGAATGATATTCTTCAAATATTTTTACGATTTCGTCATCGTAATGAAATCATTCATTCTTATAATGTCATTTATCACAAAGTTTGTGTAAATTAGATTCATCTTTTCTTGTTCCGTCTTTTGTCATTATTACTTCTGCATAACAGTTAGTCGTTTCGTATGCTTTTTGACGTTGGTCTAAGTTTGATGTATAACCTATTTTTATATAGTCTCTGTCTCTTATTAAGTATAACATATTATTCCTTTTTAAATTCAACATCTTTGGCTGTAAATTTTAGAGTTAACTCTCTTTCTAATTTTTCCATCATCTTTTGTACATCTTCTTTACTTACCATATTTGATTCTACTTCTTGTAAGCGTCTTTCATGATTTGCAAGAGCTTCAAAGAAGTAAACATCTAATCCAACCTTTGCTAAATCAAGAGATCTGTTTTGAATAATAAGTCCAGTTTCTTGATCTCGTTTTTGATTTTCGTCTGTTTCTATAGTCAATATTCCAGCATCTTTTAAAAGTTTTTCAATCTTATAAACAGAGGATATCGGCATGTTATATTGTTTGCTTAATTCAGATATATTATATGTTGTGGACGTATGCACATTGTTTGGCTGTCCATCATCTTTAAATTTATTATTATTGTGTTGAAGAGCACATAAAATATAACCTTTTGCAGCTGGAGGTAAATTCAAATCAAAAAACTCATTGTTGATCTTTTCAAAATTTCCGAGTTTGACTTCATACTTTGTACATTGTCCTCGTTTGGTAGGTTTAATTGTTTTAATTCTTCCTGCTGCTTCTAATCTGTCTATAGAAGCCTGTACTGCTTGTACACCAAACTTTTGGGATTTTCCATTAGCGTCGGTATATTGACAGTACGATGCAATTTTATCTAACGATATTTTACTGGTTGTTCCTTTTCCCTGAAGGCCCTTTACTATACAAGCCAGTACTCAACGATCTGTTGGATTGATTTCTTCTTCTTTTTCTAAATTTTGTGATCTGATAAAATGTTCATTTTGTGACATAACTTTAATATTTTTAGGTATTCTCATAGCCCGGTCACTTTTCATATAAAATTCTCATAGCCCGGGCACTTGTCTCTCACAGGTGGGTATATACTATACTTATAATACTTATCTTACTATACTTAAGGCTTCAACCTTCGGTCTCAGCCAAGTATTGATTTTCAATAAGTTATAGTATAAGTGCCACTTTCTAATACAAAGATAGCCACTTTTTATGTAATTTCCAAATTTATTGTGAGTTAATTATTTATGCACGGCAAATTTGTGTATATTGAGAGAGAGGAAGAAGTGTCATGTAGCACGACCCCCACGCCTCGCCAATGGGAAATCGATTTCGATTTGACCAATGACCGGGGTAGGGTCAGTGTTTTGAAATTTCGTAGTATTACATAACTATGAAGACCTGTGTTATTTATCACCGCGTTGATTGGGACGGCTATACTGCCGCCGCGGTGGCTCTCAGAGCTTTCCCTGATGCCGAGCTTATCGGCTGGACATACGGAGACAATGTTCCGTGTGTGTCTTCCTTCGATCGCATCATTGTGGTCGATCTCTCGCTTCCTGAGGACTGGATGATCGCCAACGCTTCTAAGTTGGTCTGGATCGATCATCACAAGAATGCAATCGAGACTCTCGAGCAGAACTTTGTTCTGTGGGCAGCCTCTGGCATTCGTCGTGATGGGATTGGCGCATGTGCTCTCGCCTGGCAGTACTTCTTCCCTGGTGAAGCGTATCCTGGTCATGTTCGTTACGTCGCTACTGCTGATGTAATGGACTATGATGGAAAGATTGCCACTCTCAAGCAGTCGCTCGCGTACATGCTCTACCTGGATACATTCGGTCCTGGATTCGTCAGCCCTGTTGGCGATGTATCCAAGTACCATGTTGCACAGGCAATTCGTCTGTTCAACAACGATGAATGTACGAAAGGCTTTAGCATCGGTTACGATCTCGAATGTGATCGTGCTAAGCACGAAGAAGTACTGTTCACGAAGGCCTATGACTGTGTTGTTGATGGATTCAAGGTGTGCGTACTTCCTATCGATAAAAGACCTAACGCCTGCATCCTGACTCATCTCATGAATCAGACACACGACGCATTCGTCTGCATTGGCGATTATCTCCCTCGTGAAGAGAAATACAAGATCTCTGTGCGTGTATCCAGAGGCAGTGCATTCAATGCAGCTGAGTTCTGTTCTCACTACATCGACAAGAACGGAAAGCCTGGTGGCGGTCATATTCGTGCTGCTGGATGCGTCATGTCTTCTGACGAAATCCTGGAGAAGTTCGGCTGCTTAGTCGACTAATCCAATTCCATAACATTAACCCATTTAAACAACAAAAGTCTTATGCAAAAGAACAAAAGGATCGAAAGCGCCATCACTGGCCTTCGTATCACCGTCGAACTCAACGACGCAATCGCCATCGCAATGCTCCTCAACAAGGTTGATGAGTACGAAAAGAAACTCGAAGCGTACAACAAGTGGGCAGCACAGCCCATCAATCCCGAAACAGGAGAGTATTATCCTGAACCGGAAAATCCGACCGCTTCTTGGGATCCTCAGGAGTTCATCACCAAAGCGAAGAACATCCTTCGTCAGCTCACTTTCGTCAATATCGGTGAATCCAATGTCTTCGATGAAGACTGGATGAAATCCGATGAAGAACACATCAAAGCTAGAAAAGCCTATAAGGAGTAACTATGAAACACCACATTGTAATTACTAAGGGGCAGTTCATTGTTGAGAACATGTTCTCTAAGATTGCCACTCCTTCTGAGTTGAGAGCTCGTCTTGCCAAGAAGTTTCCTGGTAAGCGTGCAATCTATTTCAGAACGGTAGATCCTCAGTACGGAATGTTCTTTGTCAATGGGCAGAGACACTTCTGGTTTATTGACTCTTGCACAGAGCCTAAGAACAAAAAGCCCAAACCTGAACCAGAAATACATCTGGTTCGTGAACCACGACTTCTTTCTCTGCTCTGTCCTACGTGTAATCCGTATAAACTCTACGAGAACGATGTGTTTTCTATTCCAAGCAAGGACTCTTGGACTATTGTTGCACAGAAGATAGGTCCTAATTTGTCACACGAAAGGTGTCTTATTCAAGGTACTTTGAATGGAAGAGTATCATGGATTAGCACATATTATCTTCGATATGTGTTTAATTCCAAGTCTGAATACGATGCTGCAATGGAAGCTGCTGGTAAGACAATTCGTATTACTGAAGCCGTTCAGTATTCTCAAAAGCCAAAACCGGGATATAGAGGACTACTCAGTGGTAAGCCGTTAACCTGGTGGCTGGAACCGCGTTTATATCCTAAGTATAACTATAAATATGAAGTTTTATAATCAAACAAATTATGGCTGAAACAATCACTCTTGACAAGAAGGTCCTGATGGATCTTCTGTCCACCACGGCTCAACAAACCGCATGCTATATCGTTGGTATGTATCCTGGTGTGACTTCTAAAGGTGTCAAATGGGACATCCAAGCAGCTCTCTGTAGAGGAGGCCTGTTCAACGTTCGTATTGATGCTGATGTACGCGAGCATATCATCACCATCGTCGAACGCTACAAATGTAACAATGACATCGAAGCTCTTGCAGGAGCTCTCGTCAACGAAACTCGTTTGCTTACCGATCCTAACAGCGTCGAACCTCAGATTCACGTGTCTTCCATCGAGTCTGTCCTTAACGAACTTAAGGACAAGGTTGAAGAATATAAAAGTGCTCTGAATTCGATGATGCGGTAACTCTACGTTTTCGCGGTTAGACGATATATGAACCGCTGCAGCTATGCGTAAATAGTATGTTCAACCCCAATTGATGATTGTGTTAGATCAATCTCTATTTGGAACGATAAGACTCGGGAGTGAGTCCGTTAGTCAAGTTGCGCAGACTAACCAACTAGTACGAATAGATGCACATTTGACACATAGTTGATTGGATTTTAATCAAACGTAAGCCTATGCTCTCTGAAGAACAGAAAAGCAGCTTGCAGGCTCAGGCAGAATCCGAGCGTCAGAAGCTCGAATCCACCGGAGTTAAGTTTTACGACTTGGACACAGATCCTCGTGGAGATGGAATTGTGCTCGCTACCTATGGTAGAAGCTGGATTCCGTCTGACAACGAAGAGTTCTTCTGTCCTTCTCCTGCCAAGATTGTGTACACTCAGTACACTGTCAACAAGGAGGTTCGATACAGAGCGAATCTGTACATGTGGTCGTCCATTACTGGATGGGATGTGTACCCGCTCACTCCGTTCTCGGCATCTCCTGATGTCAAGGGAGAACAGGAACAGCTCTATGCGGATCCTGAAGATGGCGGCACTTGTGTCAATCGTCGTCTTGTCACCAGACAGGATGATAGGCAGCGTGCTCGTCTCATCTCCAAGCTCGGAATCTTCCGTACCAAGGAGATCGTTCTGCATGGTCCCACCTGGGAAGAGCAGCCGGATGGCACGCGCAAGCGTGTTCCCGACTCTCTGACCAAAGAGAACCGCGAGCCTTACACCTACTTCAAGGTGATCGTCTAATGAATATGGCCTTCCCGAAAGGGAGGGCTATATTTTTTTGTATATACCTAAAACAAGGCCAAATTCTTAAGCAACAAACCTTAAAACAACATTATAAATGCTTAGTAAAATTCAAGATTGGGCACCGGTGTTCGGTGCCGATGAGCGCAAACTCGAAACCGAAGGTATCGATGCGCTGAGCAACATGGGCGCTCCTGCCACCGGTTATGGTCTGCATCCTGGTGACAAACTTCGCTTCGAAGAAGGTGTCACCGCTGACAGCCTGCGGATTGGCAAACTCGCTCCCCAGGAAGGTCGTCGTCGTCCTACGATGCTCGTTCCTGTCATCATCAATGACGTGAAAACGTTCCTGAATCCGATGTTCTTCTTCCGCCAGAGTCGGATCAACAACCAGAATGGCCAGGTATATCCTGAGTGGGCCAAGCTCGGTGACTGCAAACGCGTGGTCGCCCAGCTGATCAAGCAGGGTGGAATCGACGTCCCGAACGAAACCTTCTCCACGATGGTTTCCAGCTTCGACGGCAATGTTGCGAAGTATGTTCCGGAAGTTGACGAGAAGGGTAATCCGGTGTACAACGCTGACGGCACGGTCAAGCAGATTCGTGCTACGGAACCTCGTGAATTCCCCGTCCTGCCGAATCCTGAGCTGTAAGGATGGAACTACCAATTAAGTCTTTTACCGTGTATGCGCAACTACGCGGTAAAAGACTTTATTATGGTACAACATTCATTTCGCTCGTGAGTACTGGCGACTACAAAGACGGAATAGAAGGGTTTTTCACGATCCAATGGGATGGTAGAGGCTTTGTTATAGCAAAGTATCTGCCTTTAAAACCCAACACATAAAGAGACTAACGGCAGTCTTATAGTGGAGTGAAGCCTATTCTCCACATCGGCTTAACTTACAACAAGTAAAAGCCCACCGAAGTAGCCAGATAGGTGTTTTGCCGTGTCCATACGATAGATATATGGAACTGGCTCTCTTACCCAACCAAACTAAACCGCATGACAGCAAAGGAGTTTAACGTTACCAAACGTATAATTGGTGCCTCCAGACATAGCGTTATTGTGAAAGGAGACAAGGGAGAGAAGGTTTTTGTGCATAACAGAATCTTGAACGCTATCTTGGAAGATCCCACTCTCCAAGTGAGGGTTGTGGATAGGCCCGAGAGAGTGAGTCCTCATACTGGAAGAATGATTCAGCCTACCAAATGGCTAGAAGCATATATTCCGGTCTCTCTTTAGGATTGAAATTTGTTGTAGAGAGTAAGAAGAGACGGACACTATCTTTCCATCCTATTCTCTACAACTTATTCCTTTCTTCTGAAAACCTCTGAACTGGCCTATTAACTATTCAGAAAAAAGAGACTCGTGGCTGTCTTATAGTCAGGTGAAGCCTATTCCTGACAATCTTTTCACATTTTTCATTTTCTAGCCAGGTAGACTATAACAGTGGTTAGGTATCTATCAGTCCTGGATATACTGATAGTAGACTCCACATTAAAAAATGAGTTCAATAGAACTTTACACATTATGTTTTTTTCTCGTGAACATTGTCTGATGTAACTTTGACCGGTTGCATTGGATTAAACATGACAAATTATCCCGCATTTATAGGCATAAAGGCTATGTGCTACCTGGTCAAGTAAAGACTATTTTTATTGTGTACACAAATGCCTAGCGGGATTGGTTGATAGACTACTATCTATGGGTTTATAGGTGAACCAGACAAACTTAACCTTAGTTGCAATTCCGAAATAGTCTCGGTGTTGTAATGATTTATGAGATGGGATTACTTTTTTCATCAATTTTCAATT
>Ga0247611_10008927_pt1 | contig 12203 bp, 16 predicted proteins | sample 177DNAGHGhighgp2_FD_192422 | JGI IMG/M metagenome (GOLD analysis project Ga0247611, IMG submission 192422) | Sheep rumen microbial communities from Palmerston North, Manawatu-Wanganui, New Zealand - 1770 DNA GHGhigh gp2 | ecosystem: Host-associated > Mammals > Digestive system > Stomach > Rumen... | reverse complement strand
ACCGGCGACCGGAACACCGGCGACTGCAACACCGGCGACTGCAACACCGGCGACTGCAACACCGGCGACTGGAATGCTGCTTCTTTCTCTTCTGGCTGTTTCTGCACTGGTGATCAGAAGATCCTGATGTTTGACAAACCTTCCGAGTGGACGCTCAGGGACTGGTGGCATTCTGATGCAAGGATGTTGATGAACAACATCCAGAAGAACGTCGTCGAATGGATCTACACAGAGAACATGTCTGAGGAAGAGAAGGAAAAACATCCGGAGCATAAGACTACAGGCGGATATCTCAAGGTCCTCGACGAGTCCGAATGTGCACAGCTCTGGTGGGACGGTCTGGATCAGGAGCATCGTCAGGTCATCATGGACCTGCCGAACTTCGATGCTGAGATCTTCCGGAAGTGTACAGGTATCAAGGTATGAAGCTGTACGAACATCAAAAGCGGGCACTTGACCTGACGAAGGACTTCAACAGATGCGCCTATTATGTGGACATGGGTGGTGGCAAGACTTTCATCGGAACACAGAAAATGCTCGATCTGGGGAACAGTGTGAATCTCCTGGTGTGCCAGAAATCAAAAGTACAGGACTGGGTCGAGCATTTTAGGGAATACACAGATCTCGCTGTGTTTGATGCAACGAGCCAGAAGAAAGATGAGAAGCGGTCATATCATTACGGATTCTGGATGAACTACAACCACAATACCAGACTGGTGCCGTCGGTGATCGTGATTAACTATGACCTGATGTGGAGAAGGCCGGAGCTGCTGAAGTTGGTGGACTTCACGCTGATGCTGGATGAGTCGTCCCTCATCCAGAACCACACAGCCAAACGTACCAAGTTTGTGCTGAAACTCCGGCCTGAAAATGTGATCCTGCTGTCCGGCACACCTACGTCCGGAAGATATGAGCGGTTGTGGACCCAGCTCCATCTCCTCGGCTGGCCGATCAGCAGGAAGCTCTACGAGCAGACTTATGTGATCTGGGATTATATCGATGATTATAACACAGGTTACAGGATACCTGTGGTCAGGGGGTATAAAAATGTCCCTCGGCTGAAGGAAAAAATGCGCGAATACGGATGTGTGTTCATGAAGACAGAAGAGTTTGGCATCGACCTGCCGGAACAGCAGGATTTCAGGATGAGCATACCGGCAACTCCGGATTATAAGAAGTTCATGAAGACACGCATCATCCAGCAGGCAGACAGGGAACTGGTCGGGAGCACACAGCTGACGGCGAGGCTCTATGCCAGGATGCTGTGCGGTCATTATAACAAGGCGAAGCTGTCCGCTGTCGCTGACCTGATCAGTTCCACGGAAGACCGCCTGATCATCTTCTACAACTTCAATGCCGAACTGGAAGCGCTCCGGAAGATCTGCGGGGATAAGCCTGTATCTGTAGTGAATGGCGCCCAGAAGGACCTGAAGGCCTACGAGGAGAAGTCAGACAGCATCACACTGATCCAGTATCAGGCAGGTGCTTATGGCCTGAACCTGCAGAAGGCGAGGCGGGTGATCTACTTCACACTGCCGGAGTCCTCGGAACTTTTCGAGCAGTCGAGGAAGAGGATCCACAGAATCGGACAGGAACAGAAGTGCTTCTATTACCTGCCGATCTGCCAGGGATCCATTGAAGAGAAAATACTGAGAACACTGAGAATGAGGAGGGATTACAATGACAGACTCTTTCAGGCGGATTTTAAATAAAGTCCTGTTTGTCATCAGCTGGTGCGTCATCATGATCATCGGCAGCTGTCTCGACAGCGTACCCCTTACGGAGTGGCGCGTCTGGGTCATCCTCCTGATCAGCATGGTCGTCATGGGGGTGACCAGCCATGAAATGGACATGTCATGACTGCATGCTCTGGTACAGGTGCCTGGAGCGGTCACGCAATTATCACTGTACCAAGTTTATACCAAAGGAGGAACTGCATGATAGCGAGGGAGAAGAATCTGGAGACGAAGGTCAAGGTCTTCCTGACAAATGAAGGCTGCTGGTGGGTCAAGTACTGGGGCGGCGGAGCATACACGAAGGCAGGTGTGCCGGATCTTCTGGTGTGCTGCGAAGGTGTATTCCTCGGTGTGGAACTCAAAGCCGCCAAAGGCAGGCCTTCAGAGCTCCAGATCCATGAGCTCCATAAGATCAGGGATTCCGGCGGGATCGCGATCCTGCTCTATCCGGATAACCTGGATACATTCAAGAACCTGATACATGCCATAAAGGGGGACCATCCCATGGTGGTGGCCGCCTGTATGGAGATCTTCGATGAAAGGATGAAGAAGTATGAGTGACATTGTGAAAGAGTCTTCTGACTATGTCAGGAAGACACTGAAAGCGACAAAGCGGGCGGGTATCGAGGACCTGCTCGAGCACATGGAAGAGATCGGTTTTTTTACCGCAGCGTGCTCCGGAGGGAATCATTTTTGCTGTGACCATGGTCTGGTGGTCCATACCGCCAACGTCATGAAGCTGGCAGACAAACTCGGAAAGGTGCTCCTCGGTCCTGAAAAGTTCAAGGAGATAAGGAACAGCATCCGGATTGCCGCATGCCTCCATGACCTGGGTAAATGCGGACAGTTCGGAAAGAAGTACTATGTTGAGAACATGGTCAAGGACGGAAGGCCCACAAAGGCAGAGCCGGAGCAAAAGTATAAGCGGTCTGATTCCAAACCGTTCATGCAGAACAAGGACCTGCTCCATGTAGACCATCCGATCAGGTCCGTCATCGAGGCGACACTGTACATCGAACTGACGGAAGAGGAACAGTTTGCCATCCTCTACCATGACGGCCTGTATGGTTCCCTGGCCTATGAGCTCAAGGGGAAAGAGAGACCGCTGCAGACACTGCTGCACTTCGCTGATTACTGGTCCGCACAGTTCGAGGAAGGAAAGGACATCCCTCTGCCGGTGACAGAAGAACCCAAAAAGGATGACGATGATGACTTACCGTTCTGCTAAGGAGGATGGGGAGAGATGACGGTTGATGACTTTTGGAAAAAATATACCCGCTGTCCGATGTGTCGGAAATATCTGATTCAGGGTGGAGCATGTGACGGGTGCATGTGGATGTATCCGTGCGAGATTGAAGGACACGACTTCGACATGTTCGAACCGACAGATGACGCAATTAGAACAATGAACAAGGAGATAACAGAATGAGGTATATCGTTACACCCATCCTCGGAATGAGAGGAGTACCTTACTACGTTGTGACTGATTCCGCCACCGGAAAAGGTGTAGAAGGATGTGGGTGTGAATTATGGGCACAGCACCGGGCAGATGCACTGAACAGCAGTGAGGAAGAACCACCGACAAAATGGATAGACTTCCTCGACCGAGTGAACCATTCCAGAAGCCGCAGGACAGCAGAAGACCAGGAGAAAAACAGGAGGAAAAATGGAACTGAAGGAAAAACTGAAGAACATCCAGCAGGAGCTGAAAGCTCCGAAACAGCTGCCGAATAAGTTCGGCGGATATAAATACCGCAATGCGGAGCAGATCCTCACAGCAGTCAAGCCCCTGCTGGAGAAGTACAACGTCATCCTGACCATGAGTGACGAGGTCGTACAGGTCGGAGACCGCTACTATGTAAAGGCCACAGTCATCATTGAGGATGTGGAGACTGAGATGGGATACAGTGTCACAGCCTTCGCAAGGGAGACACTGGAGCGCAAGAAGTACGATGACAGCCAGCTGACCGGAGCAGCATCCAGTTATGCGAGGAAGTATGCTCTCGGCGGCCTGTTCCTGATCGATGATGAAAAGGATGCAGATGAAATCGCTGATGACGATCCTGAGGAACTGGACAGGCAGGAAGCTGAGGAACTGGAACGCAGGCCCAGAAGGAAGAGGGGCGAGCCCGAACCTGATGTAGCTGATCATGACAGATATTACTACATTCCGGCGAACAACAATGTGGTCATGGTAAAGGCAGGAGTGCCTGTCCCCGAAGGCGGTGAGGAGATCACAGAACTCCAGTACAGGGCCGCGTCTCTCAGGATCGCGAAGGACGGGAGGAAAGCCGATGTAAAGAAGTGCATTGAGGACGCTGATGTATCGGATATCCCAGAGGACGCACCTGAGGAAGAGCCGTACATGAATGAACCTGAGGAAGAAGAGAAGCCGAAGACCAGAAGGACAAGGAGGAGAAGAGCATGAGCAGACTGGACAAGTGGAAGAAGAAAGTAAGCGCGAAGGAAGAGGCTGCAGTACAGAAGGCAATGGAAGAGCAGAAGGCTAACCAGGCGTCATACCGCGAAGTCCCTTCCGGCACTTATGCCGTAGTTGTGGACACCATGGAAGTCGGTGAGAGTACCTGGGGAGAGAGCCAGATCAACATCTCATTCAAGATCACAGAGGGGGAATTCAAGAACAGCCGCATTTTCTACAACGGGACGTTCGATGAACATTTCTCCCACGGCATCAATGCGACTGCGAGCCTGATTGCCGACATGCTGGATGACGACACTGTGACTGCATCCATGATCGCGGTCATCCTCGGCCACGGTGAGGATGAGGCTGCAGACTTCATCGCTGATGCTGCCGAGAGTGTGGAGGACTTCGGTTATGACCTCGTCTATGAAGTCAAGGAGTCGAAAAAGATCAATTCGAGGACCGGCAAGCCGTATGTAAACAAGTACTACACCATTGACGGTGTTTTTGATATCTGACACCTGACCGCGGAGGGGGGGGGAGAAAACCTCTTTCCCCTCTCTTTTGTTAAGGAGCTGAGATATGGTTTTTTATGACTTTGAATCATTCCGGCAAGACTGGCTCGTGGTCCTGATCGAGATGACACAGGAAAAGGAAGAAGAGACCGTCATAGTCAATGACAGGGATGCAATGGTCTCATATTTCAAAGATCACGAAAATGACATATGGACAGGATTCAACAGCAGACATTATGACCAGTATCTGCTGAAAGGTATCGTCTCAGGTATCTGCGATACTCCGGAAAAGGTCCATGACCTGAATGACTGGATCATTGTGGAAAAACGGGAACCATGGCAGTATTCACCGCTCCTGAGGGATGTGAAGGTCAACAACTTCGATGTCATGCCCAATCCTCCGGTCGGCCTGAAGACCCTGGAAGGATTCATGGGTTCTGACATCAGGGAGACTTCCGTACCGTTTGACATTGATAGGGAGCTGACAGAGGAAGAGATACAGCAGACCATCTATTACTGCCGGCATGACGTAGAAGAGACAATCAATGTGTTCCTGGAACGCTATGCGGAATTCGAAGCACAGTTCGGTATCGTGAGTGCTTTTAATCTGGATCTGGCGTGCGTGGGTGATACTGAAGCACGCATCACAGCCAAAGTACTGGGATGCAGGAAGAAAGATTATATCGATGAATTTGATTATTTCTTTCTGCCGTGCATCAGGATCCACAAGTATCGGAGTGTGATGACATGGTTCAAGGACCTGCAGAAAACAGCGCCCAGAAATGAGCGCGGAAGGAACTATGAACTGAAGAGGAAGGCATGGTACAGCCAGGAACTGACAATGGATGTCGCAGGCATCCCGCACAAGTTCGGGTTCGGCGGACTGCACGGGGCTATTGACCATCCGGTGCATCTTGATGGGTACATCCTACACGTAGATGTAGGATCTTACTATCCTTCGATGCTGATCGCACACGGCCTGGTCACAAGGGCTGCGAGCAATGACAACTACAGGAAGGTCTATGACACGCGCATGGAACTGAAGCGCGCAGGAAAGAAGAGAGAACAGGCTCCATACAAGAAACTGCTTAACGCCCTGTCAGGGGCAATGAAGGACAAGACAAACCCTGCTTATGATCCCCGGAATAACAACATCATGTGCATCAACGGCCAGCTGATGTTGTTAGATCTCATTGAACACCTGGAAGTCGTGAAGGGTTTTGAACTCATCCAGAGCAACACGGACGGCCTGATCATCCGGATCCCGGACACAGATGAAGCATTTGAGCAGGTCGATGATATCTGCTGGGAGTGGGAATCGAGATGCAGCACTGACCAGTGCAAGATTCTTCTCGGCCTCGACACTATCCGTGAGATCTACCAGAAGGATGTGAACAACTACCTCTGGGTGGATATTGACGGCGGTGTGGAGCGCAAGGGTGCTTACGTGAAGGAACTGTCAGCCATCGACTATGACCTGCCGATCCTGAACAAGGCACTGGTCGAGTATATGGTGCACAAGACTCCGGTGGAAGAAACCATAAATGGATGTGACGACCTGATCGAGTTCCAGAAGATCGTGAAGTTATCAGACGCCTATGAGTATGTGGAGCTGGAGCACGGTGCATCTCACTGGGAGCAGAAATATGACAGGAAGGGCCGGAAGTGCGGGAAGAAGCTGGTCTATGAGCACAGGGAGCGGTATGTGAACAAATCCTACAGGGTTTTCGCATCGAAGTCTCCTGAGGCCGGCAGGCTCCTGAAGTGCCGGACCAGAGCAGACGGTTCCTTCGAGAACTCGAAGTTCGGGAACACTCCGGACAAGTGTTTTGTTTATAACGAGTCTGTGGTCGGAGTGAAATGTCCTCCGGAGCTGGACAAAAAGTGGTACATCGACTTTGCACAAAAGAGACTGAGAGACTTTGGATTATGAATAAATGCGCAATAGGGAATAACATCGTCGAACATCTACGGCGTAATCACATGAGCCAGAAGCAGCTCGCTGAAAAGATAAATGTCATAGAAGCAACCATGAGCCGGTGGTGTGCAGGGACCAGACAACCGTCAGTCTATGCGCTGAGAAGAATGTCACTGGTCCTGAACTGTACTATGGAAGATCTGACATATGGACTATTGGAGGAGCATGAATATGACAACAGTTAGAAAAGCATTCTCACGGAATTTTAAAAGACTGTTGGTTGAACAGGATTATTCGATGAAGAGTTTTGCCTATATCCATGGGTTTGATTACAGTGCCGTCTGGCACTGGGCGAACGAAAAAGCCTGCCCTAACCTTGAAACTGCATTCAGGATCGCGAAGGCTCTGGAGATCTCGATGGATAAACTGGTGGAAGGAGCAGAGATTGAGAAATCGATATAAAGGCGTCTGTTACAAATGCGGAAAACAAGTACCTCCTGGATTCGGATTTTTTGAACGTTATCACGGTACATGGCGCGTGCAGTGCGTGAAGTGCTGTGACGGAAGGGATGTTAAAGAGACAGACAGGGAAGTGAGACGAGCGAGGAGGAGTGAACATGGCTAAGCGCAAGCATCAATCAGGCTACCGTAAGGCCACAGACGCGCTGGAGCAGGAAGGACGGAAGCAGTGCTTTATTATCTATGGCTCTTCCGCTATTGCACTCTGGAGGCATCACGGTAAGCGACAGCAGGCAATCACACGGCTGTTTGAGATCACTTCTGAGGTCTGGCAGGACTGTGCACGGACTAATCAGCACTCGATGATTGAGATGTGCGATAAGGAGACCGGCATCGAGATCCAGAACGGCGAGGGAAAGTCATGGCGTGACCTGCCGTACCTCAACGCATCCCTCAATCAGAGGCGCATGTCTGAGGCGCAATGGATCTACATGAGGCATCAGCAGATTAAATGGATCGCGCCTCAGGTGATGGCCTGCATCATGATTGCCCTGCATCGCAAATACCATTTTGGATTTGACCGGTGCGGAAAATTCTACGGACAAGTGGAAGAAATCAGGATGGAGTTTGATGCTGATCCGGACAGGATCCGCGAGGAGTGTTTTAAACTGACCGGTATCGATGTAGCTGATTCAGTGACCAAAGCAAGGGAGAAGAGTGCATGAGTGATGTGAAAAAGATGATCCTCAAATATGGATATGACAAACAGCGTATGGGAACCAGGGTGACGTCCGCAAAAGTGGTATGTCAGGGTTGTGGGAAAGAGATCAGGTCAGACGATGACCTGACGGATGTTCAATATGCTATCAGCAAGCGCAAGACATTCACAGCATTCCACGGAAAGTGTTTTGAAAAAGTATGGGACAGCAAGATAAGATTACATGGAACGGAAACAGCCGGATCTTCAAGACCTACGTCAAAGGCCGCGGCAAAAGGCCGGCGGAAAAGGTCAAAGGCCGCGACCACATAAATACCTTCCAGGAAGTCTGCGGTGAGGAGTGCTTCGGCGGGATACTGAATCCTGAATATATTGACATCAGTTTCGACAGCAAGGAAATGTATGAAGCATTCCTGGATATGGCAGAGGCAAACGAGTGGCGGTGCCTCTGCCTGCCTTCCACCAAGGGCGGGCACACATACTGGAAGAAGTCCAGGAACAGGGCACTGAAGAACAGCGCCGCTGACCAGAAGCTGGCTGTGGGGTTGGTGGCGGACATCCATGCCGGCAGTACATACATACCGTTGAAGGTCGAAGGTGTCTGCAGGTTCCCACCTGACTATGACAAACATCCTGACGAGGATTATGACGAAGTCCCACCGGAGCTCCTGCCGGTGGACACAAATATAAAACTCTGGCGGATGACTGACGGTGCCGGAAGGAACGATACACTGTATAAATACATCCTCGTACTGCAGGGGCTCAGGCTCACACAGAAGAGGATCCGGCGCGTGATCAGCAACGCGAACAAGTATGTGCTCGCTGATCCGCTGCCAAGGTCGGAGCTGGATGTCATCCTCAGGGATGAGGCCTTCCAGAAACCGGTGTTCTTCGAAGGCCAGAAGTTCCTGTTTGACGAATTTGCCAGATGGCTCGTGAAGGAGTGCAGGGTGGTCCGCATCTATGACCAGCTGCACATCTACAAGGACGGGGTGTACATCTCCGGCAATGCTGACATCGAGCGTGCCATGATACAGGAGATCCCTTCACTCAGGGAAGCTCAGCGCAAGGAAGTCATCAAGTATATGCTCCTGATCGCGGATGAGATGAGGCCGGCAGATGCCAGGTACATCGCCTTTAACAATGGCATCCTGGATATCATCGAGGACCAGCTCCTGCCCTTTTCTCCTGACATGGCCGTGACCAACAGGATACCGTGGGACTATGACCGGGAAGCGGAGTGTGATCTGGTGGACCGGGTATTTAATAACATTGCCTGCCAGGATCCTGATATCCGTGCTCTCCTGGAGGAGTGCATCGGTTATTGTTTCTTCCGGAGGAACGAGCTCCGCAAGGCATTTATTTTAACCGGCAATAAACGAGGAGGCAAGAGTACATACCTGGACTGCATCAAGGCCATCCTCGGAGACAGCAACATATCCGCACTCGATCTGTCAGAAATTGGCGACAGGTTCAACACTTCAATGATGTTCGGGAAACTCGCCAACATCGGTGACGATATTGGGGATGAGTTCCTGAAGGGAAGCCAGGTGTCGATCTTCAAGAAGGTCGTGGCCGGCAACCGCATCAAGGCAGAGTACAAGGGTGTCACGCCATTCGAGTACAATCCATACATCAAGCTGCTATTTTCCGCCAACGAGATCCCCAGGATGAGGGACAGGGGCGGGGCTGTGCTGGACCGTCTCATCATCATCCCCTTCAATGCAGAGTTTGACAAGTCAGATCCTGATTATGATCCCTTCCTGAAGTACAAACTCATCGAGCAGGAACCGGTGCAGTACATGATCAGACTGGGAGTACAGGGACTTCGGAGGATCCTGGAAGGCAACCGCGGATTCACGAAGAGCACGCAGGTGCAGCAGCAGCTGGATGAATATAACGAGGCGAACAACCCGATACTGGGATTCATCAAAGATACAGATGTTGATGTGGATATCATCAACTGCCCGACCCGGGATGTATACAGGAGATACACAGTCTTTTGTAATGAAAATGGATTTACTCCTGTCGGACATGGTGTCTTCACTAAGCAGCTCAACAACCTGCTGGGTACTACAAGCTCTCGACAGGTCAGGATAGATAATAAACGCAAGAGGATATTTGAACGGGAAAGTGTCACAGCAACGTCACAGGAGTGTCACAGCAAAAACAGATGAGAGTCAGTATCTATAAGGGTTGTCACAGCTGTCACAGCAAAAATCAAACTTCTTTTAATCGTATTAAAAATATATAGACATATATAAAAAAGAAAATATATAAGAGTTAAGGTTTTTGCTGTGACACTGTGACAAGCCTGATTTTATAAGGGTTTCAGATGATTCTTGCTGTGACACTTGCTGTGACAGGTGATGAGACAGAACAGGAGATAAGATGACAGCTAAAGAATATTTGAGGCAGATACATGTACTTGACCTGAAGATCAAACATAAACAGCTTGAGAAAGAGATGCTGATGAAGAAGGCCTATGGTGTATCTGCCGTGACCAGTGATCCCAACAAGGTGCAGACATCTGTATCCACGGAAGGACCAATGAGATATATCGAGAAGGCTGCAGATCTGGAGAAGGCGATCGACAGGATGATAGATGAGTACATTGATCTGAGGGATACCATCATCAACCAGATCCATAAGCTTAAGGACCCGAGACATATCGAGATACTGCATGAGAGATATGTTGACTGTTATTCCTTCGAACTGATAGCAGTCAACATGAACTACAGCATCAGACAGATCTATCAGATACATGGTGATGCGCTGCAGGAATTTACCGCAGTTAATCTCATGTGAGTATGTGATATTATGCTATAGTAGCCCGAAGGGCTAAGGTGGAGGCCTGAGAATCGCGCAGAAATATTGGAGGATATGCGATTATGAAAATAGATTGTTGGATATGCGGGAAACCGGCTGTAACAACATTGTTCACAGAAGCAGACGAATCGTTTGTTGCTCGCATGGGTTTATCTTTGTACAGCCGTTGCTACTGTGAGAAATGTGGAGCGAAGGTAGCAGAACAGGAGAAAAACGACAGAGAATTATACATCAGGCTTAAAAAGCGCGAAATGTTTCGAAGAGCGTGCGATTTACTCGAAAAGCAAAGTACAAATATGTACGAGTACAAAGACGCCATAGAGGTTGTGCGCGAGCATGTTGAAGAACACCCTGATAAGTTTGATAGTTCGTATGAAGTCTTGGCAGCTATCGTTCTTGTGTATAATCGAATTTATTCAAGGATGCAATATAAGGTTGGGAGATATCAAGTCGATTTTCTTTTGCCTGAATTGTTTGTTGTTCTTGAGATAGACGGAGAACGCCATAAGCATAAAAAGGATTATGATACGAAGCGGGATATTTATCTTCAACACGAACTTGGAGAAGGATGGGATATTATCCGCATATCAACAGACTATCTTGACAAAGATGCAAAGAAATTGCCGGAAGCAATTCACAAGGTAATTGAGTATCGACAAACAGGAAAGGTAAACTGGAGAAAGCTTTATCAGTAAACAGCATCTATTAATTGTTAAATTTCAGGGTACTGTATTGTCATAGATACAGTACCTTTTGTGCGCTCTCAGTTATGCCTGCGCACAGGAAACATTTCGTTTCATTCATGTATCCCTCTCGTTCGTGGGGCAGGTCAGTCGGCCTGTCCCTTTGTGTTGGTCATGACAAGAGAAGATAAGCTGAAGTTCTACCACTCACCTGCGTGGAAGAAGATGAGTCCTTACATCCTGCGCAGGGATCACTACGAATGCCAGGAGTGCAGGAAGAAGACAGGGAAGATACGCAGGGCTACGCTGGTGCACCACATTATACCCTATGAGGAACGGCCTGACCTTGGACTGGATGAGGATAACCTTGAGGCTGTCTGCGACCGCTGTCATAACATAATACATGGCAGGGTGGGGTGGCAGATCCAGCGTCCGCGAAAGAAATATGCGACAGAGGAGAAATGGTAAGTGATCCATGTGATTTGCGGTCTGATGGGATCAGGTAAGTCCACATATGCACGAAAGCATTACAAGTATATTGTGGAGTTTGAAGACTTCGGAAGGAAAGACAAACAGCTACAGAAAGCAAAAGCACTACACGACAAGGGAAAGAAGGTAGCATATATCACTTGCTATCCAACAACAACGGAGATGGAGTATTTCAAAAGTTTGCCTGACTCTTCAGTGCGATGGCTGTTGATTGACACAGACCTGAAACAGTGCAGAAGAAACATCATAAGACGAGGGCGCAAGAGTGATGTGGATGTGCTGAAGACACGGTTCGAGAAGAACCATAAGTTGTTATCACTGATAGCACGAACGTCTATATCATTCGAGAGGATAAGAGTGTTCGAAACAGAGGAGAAATGGTGATGACAGACTCCCCCCGGTCAAAAGTTTAGAGAATATTTTACCCCGGGGAA
>Ga0247611_10008925_pt1 | contig 12204 bp, 8 predicted proteins | sample 177DNAGHGhighgp2_FD_192422 | JGI IMG/M metagenome (GOLD analysis project Ga0247611, IMG submission 192422) | Sheep rumen microbial communities from Palmerston North, Manawatu-Wanganui, New Zealand - 1770 DNA GHGhigh gp2 | ecosystem: Host-associated > Mammals > Digestive system > Stomach > Rumen ... | reverse complement strand
GTTTATCGTAATAAAAGATATTATGTTGTTTTAGTTCTAAATGCGAATAGAGTTGCTGGTTTTAACATTAAAAGAATTAAAGGCGTTAAGTTAAATGATGGAATGATTGATTTAACTTTAATAGAAAAAAATGGCAATTTTATTACATGGCCACGCCTAGCTCATTTTTTTATAAGAGGAGAAAAATGCAAAAAAGGTGTTGAAAATATTCGCACTAATCATATTGAGATAGAATCTTATGAAAATCTTAACATTAATACAGATGGTGAACTTGCTGATTCAACTAATAAAGTTATAATTGATGTGTGCAAGGAGTCACTAAATATTATTGTTGATAAGGATATACAAAATAAATATTTTAAATAAAATAAAGGAGAAAACTATTTTTTAGTTTTCTCCTTTATTTTTCTTAATCTATTTATATCTTTTTCAATCATTCTATCTATTCTATATTCATAATTTGCACTTCTTTTATCTGCAATACAAACAATCCAAGCTATTCTACTAGTAGGCATATGGAATAGAGTTAATGGCCACATATGAGATTCAATAGCCTTTCTTTCGATTTCAGTAAGACCAAAATCTCTGATTGCGTTTAGTGCAGCAGTACGAGGATGTGTGTAGCCATGTGGACGTTTATGATCCTTATCATGCCAATCATATAGATAATAATCATGTAATAGGGCAACTTTTATTAAGCTTTTTATATCAATATTTTTTTTGTTGATCCCCATTTTATAAGATATATAAGCTACAGATAAAGCATGTCGATATACTGTATGTTTAGCATGATGTATATATTTCTTCAATTCTTTAAATTTCTCTGTTTGAATAATTGGCCTTGCATATTCTAGAAATTCCTTCATTGAAGGTTGCTTCTTTTCTTTTTTCAAAATATCACCTTAAACTAATTATACAATTAGATATAAAAAAAAGAAATTAGAATTTTTGATATCTATAGCAAATTATTTGTTAATTCAAAATAATAAAAACTTATTATATAATATTAATGGTGATTAGAATGGTAGAGATTAAAAGTAATTATACAATTGATGAATTTGCTGCTGCAAATTGGGAATCTATGAAAAGATTTAAGTTGATTTCAATGATATTTATTATTGTAGGAATTTTGGGCTTGATTCCTTCATTTATTATGTATGTAATGAGTAGTGAAAATGTTTATCTTTTTTTAACAGGTATATCATCATTTTTGCTTATATTCTTCGCTTTATTATTGTTTAATATAACACCTAAACAATTTAAGAAAAGATTAGTGAAAAATAACCCTTCTTTAGTTAATGGTGTTAATTATAATTTTAAATTTGATGAAGAAGAAGTGTCTATTAAAGAGACTATATCTGGTGCTTGTGGATTAAATAAGATTAAGTATAGCTTTTTAAAAAAAGTTGTTGTAAGAGATAATTATATTTATTTATATATTAATAAAATTCAAGCTTATCCTGTAAGAAAAGCTGATATTAACAATAATGATATGGAAGAAATTAAAAGATTATTAGGGAGTAAAATTTGCTAAATTTATAAAAAAAAGCAACTCTTTCGAGTTGCGATATTTCATAATGGCAGGGGCAATAGGATTCGAACCCATACGAACGGTTTTGGAGACCGTCATGCTACCGTTGACATCATGCCCCTAGGTTGCTAAACTAGTTTAGCATAAATAATTTTAAAAATCAAGGCACGTATGTAAAAAATGTGAATTGCACTTTTAATGATTTATAAATTATATTATAATTTATTTGACAAGGAGGCGTTTTTTATGTTTTTTGCGGTTCCAGCTACCTTAATTCAAATTTTAATATGGTTACCTACAATACTTTTTTGCACGACCTTAATTTTTCATATGATTAGTGGTGCAAGAAGAGGATTGTCTAAATCAGTAAAGCTTTTTATAACCTTTACTATTTCTATTATTATTGCGATAATCTTTTATTTTGTAGTTAAAAATTTAGATTTCAACACTTTATGTGTCACTTGGGGAAATAAGATTTTAAATCCACTTGATTCGAATATGACTAAAATTATGCAAATCATTTTTAATAATCAAAATATTTCTGAGCATAATAATTTAATTGATTATTTTTCTGAAGGATTATCACAATCACAATTTTTTAAGGAAAGCAGCCAAGGTCTTACTTTAGAAGAGGCGGCTAAGTTATTATATAGTTTATCGCTTATCCTAATTAATATTGTTATATTTATCTTAGCATTATTAGTCTTTTTCGTATCTAAATTCATCTTATATATTTTCTATCTTATTTTCTTTAAAGAGGGTAGAAGAAGAGATAAAATTAATAAAAAATATCAAGATGGTGAAATAGATTATGAATATCGCCCTCATCGTTTCTTAGGTATGCTCGTTGGATTATTTAGAGGAGTAATTGTAGGAACACTTATTGTATCAATTTTTGGTATTAACTCATATATTGTTTCAACTGGAAAAGATGAAGGTACAGTGACTGATAAGAGTCAAGCTGAAGTTAATTCGAATTTTGGTGTATATGCTACTATGTATGAAGTTGTTTCTTCATGGGGAACAAAAGGAGTAAATCAGGTTCTAAGTCAAGCTAAAAATAAGGAAAATGTTCCTTTCTATTTAATTGTAGCTGATCAACTTCTTACAACTGATTATACATATGAAGAAGATGGTGTTAAAAAAACTATTTCATTGCACGTTACTACAGATTTAGCACCACTTACAAGTGCTATTTCAAATAGTGCATATTTAATGATAATGTATGGCTTTAATCCTGATGATTATCAAGGTGAAGATAGTGGCGAAAAACTTGCAAATTTTTTAACAAGTGATAAAAAAATAGATGGATTAACATTAGAAGAACGTATCAATGGTATTTTGAAAGATACTCAAACAGGCGATTATTCATCTTATTTAGTTGATAAATTTGTGATGAGCTATGTTTCAAAGATGTGTGATGTTGAGTCTGAGTCTGATCCTAAGTATCAAACCCTTGAATTATCTAACAAATTATTGTATCAATTATTCCTTGGTAAGCATAAAATAAATGCTTCATCGTTTATTGATGATGGTAATATGGCGGTTGCATTTAACGCATGCATTCATATCTTAGAGAATAAAGATGATATTGATAAAATCAGCAAGATAGGACAAATTAATCAACAAAATCAAACAATGAGTCATTTAGTGTATGGTGTTAATAATTCAACTAGCGAAACACTAGATGAATCAAAAAATATTGTGGATTATGTTTATAATGATTTAAAAGAATTATCATTCTTTAATGATGAAACATTTAATCTTTTAATTAGTGATGTGTTAGCTACTGTTATTCAAAATGCTATTCCAGAATTTGACTTAACAAATGTTGCAACTGAACAAACAATTTATGATGTAGACTGGCCTTCATCATTCGATACTGTTTTCACATTCCTAGCAGATGCTGTTGATCTTATTATTGATAATTCATTTACAAGTCAAACTGAATTGATCGATTCAATTGTAGATACATTTAAAAATCCTGAACATGGTCTTGCAAAAGACTTAATAGATATGGCTGATTCATCAGCTGGTGCTTTCTTCTTAAATTCACAAGGTTTTAATGATATTATGAATGAAAGATTAACTAGCGCTTTAGCTGATTTAATTAATGATGATGATTATAAAATCATTACAACAAATTATGCATCATATCAAAAAATAGAAAATGGTAATGTTGTCAATGTTGATGGAGAATTAAAGAAATTAATTCGTACAATTGGTTCTCTTCTTGCTGATATTGTTCAAATATCTACATCAAATTTGGATGAACAAACAAAGACAAATGAAATGTTAAAAGTAATCACTTCTGACTCTGCTATTCCTTCATTAATTGATGATTCTAGCGATAACTATTCATTATTAATTCATTCAATATTAAGTGATGTTATTAGAAATTTATCATTTAAATCAGAAAGTGAAAATTTTAGTTTCTATTTGCCAAATGAAGTTATAAAGTCTAAGTATGATATTAAGAATAAGGAAAAGAAATTAATTGATTCCAATGAATTTATTAAGATTTTTAATTTCTTAAATAGCTTAGTATCAAAATACAGTTTATCTGATTTGGAAAATGGAGATATTAAGACTATTATTAATATCGTAAACGATTCAGTTGAATATATTAAGAAAAGTGATATATTGCTAGCAAATATCGCATTGATAATATATAGTTATAAAGATAGTGCTAGTTTATATATTCCAACTCGTCTTGATTTAAGCCAAAGTGTTAAAGAGGCAAATATCTCTAATTGGCTTGGATCAAATGGTGAGATGAATAAAATACTTAACATAATTACATTTAAGGATAGCAATAACAATTCATTTTTAGATTCATTTGCAAATTTATTTGATTCAAATGAATCTTCAGCAGATAATATTATCTTAGAAATTTTAAAAGCTGGTGAAGAATTATTTAGCGTTATTTGTGATAGTGATGTTGTTAATGGTACAATTACATCTAAATTGAATGCTATAGATGCATTATACATTCCACAAGATGCGTATAAGGTAAGTGGTGAAACATTAAAGACAGAAGAGGTAACTAGTCTTCTTAATTTTGCAAAAACAATCTTTAAGGTTACTGTTGATACTATTAGTATTAATCTAGCAACTTTATCTGATAATATTGATTTAACAAGTTATAGTGATAACTTGGATGGATTACTAGCTCTATTTAATTCAAATATTGTTAATGCGACTGTTTCATATAATATTGTAAAGATCAGTGAATCACAAACATCAGATATTATAATACCTAAGTCATTAGTGTTTGCAAAAACTGATGAAACTAATCTTACAAATTGGACTAGTACAAATGGTGAGTTAAATAAGTTGATTAAATCAATTTATTATCTTGGCTTACTTGGTTCATTTAACAATAATTTAAATATTGATGATTCATTAATGTCATTACTTGATGATTCTAAAATTGATATTATCTTAGATAGTACTATTATTTATGCAACATTAGTTAATTATCTTAATAATAATAAGCCAGCAGGCTTATATATTCCTACAAAATATAATACTAATTTGGCAAGTATTCAAAATAATTATGAAAATGTAACTTATGTTAAGAATAAGGAAATTAATAAGATTATTAAAGGATTAAAAACATTAGGCCTTGAGATTAAAAATACTGATTTTAATTTATCTTTATTTAAGACATTAAATGATACAACAAATGGTCAAACTAAATTAGATATTATTCTTGAAAGTGATATATTGCATTATACAATTTCACAATATATCTTAAATCAAGGTACTTCAATTGATATTCCTAATAGCGTTAAGACTAATATTGATTCAAATGACTTCATTACAAAAACAGAAGTCAAAGCTTTAGTTGATTCAATAAATGCGCTAAATTTAACTGATTTTGCAAATGTTGAAGTTAATACATTGTTAAGCAATGAAATTGATATGGATACATTATTAAGTAGTGGTATTATCCATTATACAATTTCTAACAAGTTATTAACTAATACAAGTATTAATATACCTACAAATTCAAAGGAAACTATTGATAGTGAAGACTATGTAAAAAATAATGAAATTATTTCACTAATAAATTCAATTAAATTGTTGAGTATTACTGATGTTAATTCATTTAATGAAAATAGTATATTAAGTAATTCCTTTGATGTTACCAAGTTACTTCAAAGCAATATCATTTGGTATACTATAAGTAATAAATTATTTGGTTTATCATCAATTATAATAACTGATGATATAGTGTATAGTGAAAATAATGATAACTTTGTAGAAAAAGCAGAATTAAAATATTTTATCAATGGTGCTACAATTTTAACAAGTTCATTAGATACAATTAGTGTTGATGCAGCTACAGTTATTGATAATGCAAGTACTTTAGTTAAATCTTCTATTATTAGAAATATGATTACTAAAGAAGTATTACAATCTAATGATATTGTGATGAATCGTGTTAAAAATGTTTCTTCAACTGAAAATATAATTGATACATATGCGACAAAGCATTATAAGTTTACTAATAGTGGTATAACTGAAGAAGAGGTTATAGTACTTGAAGAACTAGAATTAATTAATTTTGCTGATGCAATTAAAACTATTTATGGTGGAGATTCATCACAAATGACATTTGATGTTGATTATTCAAGGATTGATTTAAGTACAGTAAATATATCAATTCTAGATTCAAGTATTATTCTATATGGTTTGAACCCAACTATTACAAATGCAATTACTATATATAATGCTTCCGCCCTAGCAAGTGGAAAGACTTTATATGATGTTATGGAAAAGTATGCTGAAGATGGTCATGAGTACACTATCTATCTTCATGACACTTTAGAAGTTAAGAAGAAACCTGTTGTTTCCAAGGAAATGACTTTAGATTTCATTGAAAATTATTTAAATAAATAAAAAAAGGGTATCCAACATTATGTTGGGTACCTTTTTAGGCTTTTATTTCACCAGACAAATTTTTATTAAACATTTCTTTAACTTTATTCAAATCATTTGTTTGACCTAAAATCCACATTAATTTAGTGACTGCAGCTTCACATGTCATATCACTTGATTGAATAACACCTGTTTCAAGTGCTTTTTTACCAACTTGGTATGTTTCTAAATTAGCACCATCATACAAGCATTGACTAGCTACTACAATAGCTACATTTTTTTCCTTAGCTTCAATTAAATATGGTGCAAAATCTCGGCGAACAAATTGTAATCCACCTTGTCCAAAAGCCTCTATAACAATTCCTTTGTAATTGGCATTAATTAATAAACTAATTATTTTAGGATCTGTTGCGGGTGTTAATTTTAGTAAAAATACATTTGAATTTATATTTGGATTAAATATAGTTTTTTTACTAAATTTTGGTAATGCTGATTTATGAATTGATAATCCTTTACTATCTAGCGTAGCAATAGGGTAGGTGTTAATTGATTCAAATGCGTGAAAGGAAGTGGCACGTACTTTAACTGCACGACTTCCTAATATTATCTGCCTATCAAATGCCAAAAATATACCAGGGCAACCTGACAACGCCATCTTGAATGCTAATCTCAAATTAGTGATTGCATCACTAAGTTCGTTATCAATTGGTAATTGGCTTCCAGTAAATACTACAGGAATTGTTGGATTTTGAATCATAAATGAAACCATACTTGTAGTATAAGCCATAGTATCTGTCCCGTGTGTTACAACAATACCATCATAATTATTTATTTGGTCATAAATAGCTTTGGCTATTGTTTTCCACTCTTCTGGTTGAATATTAGAACTATCTAGGACCATTAATTCTTTTGAAATAAGTTCAAAGTCTTTTATTACTCCTACATAGTTTAAAACATGATTTAAATTAGATGGAACTAAACCTTCATTTGATTTGATTGAAGAAATAGTACCGCCTGTAGTTAGCATTAGTATTTTTTTCATAAATTTAAACCTCAACTTATTATAATTTAAAATTTTAAAAAAACAAAATAATGCATAAAAAAACTCGGATAAATCCGAGATATTTTCATAAGATGGGGCGTTATACAGGAATCGAACCTGCGCATAACAGTGCCACAAACTGCCGTGTTAACCACTTCACCAATAACGCCATATGTTAAAAGCAATTAAAATTATAACATAAAGATTTATTTTGTAAAGAGGAAATTTGAAAAAAATGTGTATAAATAAAAAGGTGACTTTAAAATAAGACTAAAATAAAGTATAATACGACTAGACTATATGGAGGTATATATATGAAAAGATTCCCTGTATTATCAATATTATATTATGGATTTACTGTAATTATTGGTATTATTCTTGCGTTCTATTTCTTTGTATATGGAACACAATTAAAAGTGGCAGACACATTACGTGCTCGTGCTAATAATAATGATGCATATGGTGTAACTCGTTTGATTTCTGGCTACCAAAATAGTGAATCAGTTTATGAAAAAACAATTGACGGTGTAGGTACACTTGGTGTTTATGAAGCAGTAACTTCATATTTAACTACAATTCCTGATGGAGATTCTACTAAGTCTGTTACTAAGTTAGAACGTGGATACATGGGTGTTATAACTAATGTTGGCTCAGAATGGAAGAGAAGCGTTTATACTGATGAAGATGGTAAATCATTTAATCATTTTGGTCTTCGCTTTAACGGAGTAGATAAAGATGGTAATAGTACATCATATGATTATAGAATTGGTTATTTATCTACTGAAACATATAAAGATACTCAAGAGGCTAATTTATATAATAATAGATATTCAAGCTATGAAGTATCAGGATTCTATTATTTTATGATTGGTGATGTTGAATTTAGCGAAGGTGGATTAACTAGTATAACATCATTTGATTTTATTAATAATGATGAGTCTGTTCTTGAAAATAAAACTCAAACATTGACAACTTCTTGGACACTTGATACCCCATTCTTAAATTTAGTTAAAGATTTTGAAGAAAAATATAATAATTTAATCGATACTAATGAAATCACTCAAGATAAGGTTAACGCCATTAGTGATGAATTTGAAACAGTTTATAGCACTTATGATAAATATACAAAGTCAGATTTTAAAGATGTAACTAAGAATGTAAATTTATTTAGTGTTATTAAGATGATTGCATATATCTTAATTGTTTGGATTGTTGGTGATTTCCTAGTTGGTAGACATTATATCCTTAACTTCTTTAGACGTTTATTTGGAAAGAATGTTCAAAAGGTTGAAAATGTTGTTGAATATCAACCTAAGCATGAACTAAATACTACAGTTGAAGCAGATGTTCCTGATAATTATAAGAAGGAAGTTACAATTAAGTATATTAGTGAAGAGGGTAGTGAGGTTGTCTTTAATCTAAAGCCAAGTAATGGATATAAGGAAACTAAGCTAATAATGTCTGGTGATTATAGCCATCCTGAAATTATAGCTGAAGGACTTACTTGCCTTGATATACCTTCTATTCTTAAGGTAAATGGTTTGACATTTACAGCTAAATTTATTTTTGAAAGAACAAAATCAATAAATACAAATAATGAAGAAAATAAATAAAATATTAGCAACTATTTTTGGACTTATTTACATATGTCTAATCATTTTCTTTTTCAAAAAATGTTTAGAGACAGGCGATAAATCCTCAAATAGTAGCTTATATGTTGCACGCTTTGTACAATCAATACTTAATAATTTGTTTGGACAACATATTGAACTTGATGATCAATTTTTACATATTATTCGGAAGCTTATTGGCCATTTTGGGTTTAATTTAGTTCTTGGAATAACAAGTATTATCTTTTATATCAATTTATGTATTAAAAAATTATATACAATTCTTTTACATTATGGTGTTGGATTTTTGATAGCCTTTATTTCTGAGTTCCTACTTGAAGGAATTACTAGTGGAAGAAGTGCAAGCTTTAATGATGTCTTAATTGATTATGCAGGTTTTTTAAGTATATCAACTATTATTGTGCTAATTTATTATATGAAGAAAATGCTAGTTAACGAAGGTTAGCTAGCTTATTTTTTTATAAATTCCTTAAGACATTTATTTAAATAATCCATATATTCTAATGCTTTCTCTTTAATAATATTAGTAAATCCAATTATAAGTACATTTTTTTCTCCACCATAATCAGATAAGAAATTAATGGAAATTGATTTTTCATATAGCTTTTCTTTAATATATGAATCATCTAAATTAGTGTATAATTTAACTTCAATTGAACTATAATTACTATTATTGAAAAGCTTATACAAAGAATTATCTAACTTTGTTAAAATAGCACTTTTAATATTTGAAAGATTAGTTCTAAGCTTATTTATGTTTCGTTCAAAATAATTAGAATTAATGAACTTATCAAGAGCCATTTGATCTAGTGTTGAAACTTCGAGGCCTCCTTTAATTAAATAAGCATTAAAATTAGCTACTAATTCCTTTGGCAATACCATATATGATATACAAAGGCCAGGAAACATTGTACGAGTAAATGATTCAAGATATATTACTTTATTAGATAAAGAGAAAAGAGAGGTAGTTAGTGGTCCGTTGTTACGTAAATTAGAATCAAATGAATCTTCAATAATATATTTGTTACTTTTTTTGATATAGTTTACAAGATCTAATTTTCTTTTCATACTCATTTTTATTCCTAAAGGAAATTCGTTAAATGATGTGATAATTGCAAGGTCTGTATTTGATGATATAAAATTATCTAATGAAAATCCTTCTTTATCAACACTATTATTTAAAACCTCAATATTAAACATATCTTTAGTATAATATCCTGGAGATTCAATTGAAATTGATTTTATTTTTAAGAAATTAATTAATTTATTTATTAAATCATGACTAGATCTTGAAATAAATATTTGTTCACTACTAGCTTCTATACCTTTTAATGAATAAAGCATTCTAGAAATAGTTTCTTTTAGTTTTGGGTATCCGCTTTTATATCTAATTAGATAATTTTCATTAGATATAGTATATCTAATTACTTTGTTAAATTGGTTTTTATTAAATAGAGAATCATTTGTATTTGATGTTTTAAAATCATATGTTGGATAATTTATTTCTTGACTATATTCTTTTATAGAATATTTTGGTTTAATTTTTGAATAATTTAGGTTATTAACATAGTATCCACTTTTTTCTTTAGAATAAATATAACCCTCATCTAACAAAATATTATAAGCATTAACAACTGAATTTATTGAACAATTTAATTCTTTTGCAAGTTCTCGCTTACTTATCAATTTATCATTATGATTAAGCTTATTAGATAGTATTAAATCTTTTATTTGATTATAGATATCTAAATATTTTGGTATAGAATTATGTAATATAATGTGTAGTTCTTTCATCTGGTACCTCAAAAATAATTAAATTTGGTCATTTTATTAGACTCAGTTTAGATTAATAATATTATAGAATACAATTGTTAAAAAAGCGAGGTATGTGTATGCTTAATAAAAAACTCTATTTAGCTATTATGACTGCTTTATTTGTTGCTATGTCCTTTGCAGGAGTTTATATTAGAATTCCTCTTCCTGTAGGGATGATTCATTTAGGAAATTTTATTTGTATAATTGGCTCATTCATATTGGGTGGACCACTTGGCGGTTTAGCAGGATCTATTGGTATGATGATGGCAGATATTTCACTTGGATATGGAGTAGCGAGTGCCATACGTACACTTATTTTAAAATTTTTTATGGGTCTTTTTTCAGGACTTGCGTTTAAAAAACTAATTAATAAGGGAGATAAATATAAGAAAATTAATTATTATTTATTTTCATTTTTGTTAATAGCATTTATTATAACTCTTGTAATCTCTATTTTAAGTTATCAAAATGTATTTGTGATAAGTTATATTAAAGGAGAAAAAGAAGTGGTAAAAACTTTAGTTTTCCACTGGATAATTCCTTTAATGGTTGGAGTTACTTTAGTATTCTCACTTGTTAATATCATCTTTAATAAGAAACTTGATAAGATTTCAAGTATTGCGTTATTATCAGCAAGTATCGGAATAGCATTTAATATTTTTGGAGAGGTATTTATTAAAACACTTATTTATTATTGGCTAAATGCTTCATATCAATCTATTGAAGCTTCATTTATGTATAGTGTTTCAGGACTACCATCAACATTAATCACATCCGTTATTACAACTATTTTGGTTCCATTAATTGTTTATCCTATATTTAAGGCTCTTAGACATACTAATCAAGCTAAATATTTAAACATTTGTGATGAAACTAATCTATCTGATGTATCAAATGATAATGCTAATCAGTACGAGGAATTGAATGATAAAGAGAACGACTAGTGTCGTTCTTTATTTTTTTTATAAATTTTGCTATACTTTTATCAGGTGATTACTTTGTCAAAAACAGGAAATTGCATTAAAATGCTTAACTATTTAAATTCTCGCAATATTGCATCTAAAGAAGATATTGCAGCTTATTTGGAGACTAATGAACGTAATGTTGTTGAATATAGAAAATGCTTAGAAGAAGCAGGATATATTATTAATGTTGTTAAAGGAAAATATGGTGGATATTCCTTAGATAAATCTAGTACATCTGTTTCTGTTAAACTTAGTGAGGTTGAAAAACTTGCTTTGCTTCAAGCTGGTGAAAATTTACGACTTGATCAAAGCTATGTTTATAAAGATGCATTT
>Ga0247611_10008924_pt1 | contig 12206 bp, 11 predicted proteins | sample 177DNAGHGhighgp2_FD_192422 | JGI IMG/M metagenome (GOLD analysis project Ga0247611, IMG submission 192422) | Sheep rumen microbial communities from Palmerston North, Manawatu-Wanganui, New Zealand - 1770 DNA GHGhigh gp2 | ecosystem: Host-associated > Mammals > Digestive system > Stomach > Rumen... | reverse complement strand
AATACACAGATCTTAAGACATTAAATACTGTCGTCAACTACCATAACCAACTCGCCAACTCGTCTACTCGATTACTAAAACTAAAATAATTCTTTATTTTTCATTCTTCATTTCCCACGCTTCTATCTTGTCCTTGTTTTCAAGAAGGAAATCGATATCGTCGAGTGCATTCATCAGACAGTATTTCTTATAGCCGTTGATGTCGAAATGCTCCTGACTGCCAGTTGCCAGATTGGTGACGGTTTGGTTTGGCAAGTCAATTTTCACCTCCATCTTCGGATTCTCCTTGATAGAAGCAAAGAGCTCGGCAAGGAATCCTTCGCTAACCACCACTGGCAAAACGAAGTTGTTCAACTCATTGTTCTTGTGGATATCGGCAAAAAACGAGGATATAACCACACGGAAGCCATAGCCTGCGATGGCCCATGCAGCATGCTCGCGACTTGAGCCACTGCCAAAATTCTTGCCCGCCACGAGTATCTCACCACCATATTTCGGGTCGTTAAGCACGAATTCCGGTTTCATATTGCCGTCCTTGTCATAACGCCAGTCGCGAAACAGATTGTCGCCAAAGAATTTCTCATCCCTCGTAGTAGCTTTCAGAAAGCGGGCTGGGATTATCTGGTCGGTGTCCACGTTCTCCAACGGAAGTGGTACACATGTGGATTGTATTATGTCAAACTTTTGTTTCATACCTTTATTATATTCATGGCACAAATAGTACCAACATTTTTTTCATTTAACTTACGTCTCGTCTACTTGTCTATTCGTCAACTAAAACAACCAACTCCTCAACTCGTCTACTTGTCTATTCGTCAACTAAAATCACTTTTGATTGTCAAGCATAATAGTTCTCGGGTCGGTAATAACACCTGTCACGGCTGCGGCAGCAGCTACCATTGGCGATGCTAATATGGTTCTTGCTCCAGGACCCTGACGTCCTTCGAAATTGCGGTTGGATGTAGATACCGACAGCTTGCCGGCTGGAATCTTGTCGTCGTTCATGGCAAGGCATGCGGAACAGCCTGGTTGACGAATCTGGAATCCGGCTGCCTCAAGCACCAGGTCAAGGCCTTCATTATGGATCTGCTCGCTCACCATCCATGAACCTGGCACCAACCATGCAGTCACGTTGGCTGCTTTCTTCTTGCCTTTCACCAGATTGGCAAATACGCGGAAGTCTTCTATACGGCCATTGGTGCAAGCACCCAGGAATACATAGTCAATAGGCTTGCCAAGAAGCTTCTCTCCCGGCTTGAAGCCCATGTAGTCGAGCGACTTCAGATATGAGGCTCTGCCTGCCTCGTCGATAGTGTCAAGCTCTGGAATGGTCTCCGTGATGCCCATGCCCATGCCTGGATTTGTGCCATAGGTAATCATAGGCTCTATATCTTCGGCATTGAATACCAGTTCCTTGTCGAATACGGCATCGTCACCGCTCTTCAATGTGCTCCAGTATTCCACAGCCTTGTCCCAGGCATCGCCCTTAGGTGCGTATTCACGACCCTTCAGATAGTTGAATGTCTTCTCGTCGGGAGCAATGAATCCTCCGCGAGCACCCATCTCTATCGACAGGTTGCAAAGCGTCAGACGACCCTCCATGCTCAGAGAGCGAACTGCGCTGCCGCCATATTCAATGAAGTAGCCAGTGGCACCGCTCGTGGTCAGTTTCGACATCAGGTAAAGGGCTAAGTCCTTGGCTGTCACACTGAATTTCAGATTGCCTTCCACCAATATGCGCATCGACTTCGGCTTCTGCTGGAGGATGCATTGAGAGGCAAGAACCATCTCAACCTCCGATGTGCCGATGCCGAATGCCACCGCTCCGACAGCTCCGTGGGTCGACGTATGAGAATCGCCACATACTATCGTCATGCCTGGCAAAGACAAACCACGCTCTGGACCTACAACATGAATGATGCCGTTGTGGTCGTTCATCATCCCGAAGTGGGTCAGTCCGAAATCTTCGGCATTTTTGGCAAGAGTGTCAACCTGTGTCTTGCTCACAGGGTCTTCTATCGGTTTGTCCTGGTCGTGAGTGGGGGTGTTGTGGTCGGGCATACAGAAAATATGGTCCGGACGCAGACACTTCAAACCACGTGTGCGCATTCCTTCAAATGCCTGAGGCGATGTCACCTCATGACAATACAAACGGTCAATATAAAGCTGGGTAGGACCGTCTTCTACATTCTGCACTACGTGTGCATCCCATATCTTATCAAATAATGTGTTCATATTCTTATAGTTAACTAATTTATACCTTAAAGAGTCAACTGGCTGATTGTCACTCTTAATCACCCATAGTGCTACCAACGTTCTGTCATCGTACAGCGGTTTTAATCCGGAAGGAGGTGGCGCCTCCTGATGTCATTGCCTTCGACGTTGCACCTCTACACTCTCCGATAGACTCTCTCAACTCTCGACTCTAACTTTTAAACTTATTTATACAGTCAATATATGCTTCCACACTTGCTGCCACAATGTCGGTGTTGGCACCGAAACCATAATACATCTGGTTGTTGTATTCCACCTGCATGTGAACTTTTCCCACGTCGTCCGAGCCTTTGCTGATGGCCTGGATGGTGAATTCCTTCAGGGTCATTGTGCGGTTGATTATCTTCTTCAGAGCCTTGATGGCAGCGTCAACGGGACCGTTGCCGCTTGCACACTGCTCAAAGTGCTCGCCTGATATATTAAGTCCCAAACTTGCCACCGACTGAACGCCAACACCACTTGTCACCTGAAGATATTCCAGCTTGATGCGGTGGTTCTCAGTGCGGTCGGCACCGGCAAGCACGAGTATGTCGTCGTCGTTGATGTCCTTCTTCTTGTCGGCTAACTTCAGGAATTCTTCATAAACCTTGTCGAGCTTCTCTTGCGAAAGATCAACACCCAGCACCTTCAGACGGTTCTTCAGTGCTGCACGTCCGCTACGAGCTGTCAGAACAATGGCATTGTCGTCGATGCCAACATCGTGTGGATCGATAATCTCGTAGGTCTGAACATTCTTAAGGACACCATCTTGATGAATGCCGCTCGAATGGGCAAACGCATTCTTGCCTACGATAGCCTTGTTGGGCTGAACTGGCATGTTCATCAGGCTCGACACCATCCTGCTCGTTGGGTATATCTTCACTGTGTTGATATTGGTCTCAATGCCTATGTGCTTATGGCATTTCAGTATCATAGCCACCTCTTCGAGAGATGTGTTGCCGGCACGCTCGCCAATACCGTTGATGGTCACCTCCACCTGACGTGCTCCGTTCAGTATGCCGCTCATCGTATTGGCGGTGGCCATGCCAAGGTCGTTGTGACAATGGGTGGATATAATGGCATTCTCAATGCCGTCAACGTGGTCGTATAGATATTTTATCTTGGCTCCATATTCAGCTGGCAGACAATAGCCTGTGGTGTCGGGAATGTTAACCACTGTGGCACCGGCCTTAATAACTGCCTCAACCACACGAGCCAGATATTCATTCTCTGTCCTGCCAGCATCTTCAGCATAAAATTCCACGTCGTCAACAAATCGGCGAGCATACTTCACTGCTCTCACTGCACGCTCTATTATCTCCTCACGGTTGGAGTTGAATTTGTATTTTATGTGTGAATCGGATGTGCCGATACCTGTGTGAATACGCTTGCGTTTAGCATATTTCAGTGCATCAACAGCCACGTCTATGTCTTTTTCCACAGCACGGGTCAATGCACAAATGGTAGGCCAGGTCACGGCCTTAGATATCTCTATAACCGAATTGAAGTCGCCAGGACTCGAAATTGGAAATCCTGCCTCTATTACATCCACTCCCAACGACTCAAGTTGCTTGGCCACTTGAATCTTCTCAACAGTGTTAAGCTGACAGCCGGGCACTTGCTCACCATCGCGGAGAGTCGTGTCGAATATGTATAATCTGTCTGACATCATTAATCTTTTTTACCTTTGGTTATTAATTGTTTAACTAAAGCGCATAATCTTTCTGCCGACTTCCTCGTTGCCGGCAGTCAATGAGTGCGTGTAAAGTGCAAAATTACTAATTTATAGCGTATTCTCAAAAAAACTATCGTCTTTTCTTACGTAATGATTGTAATTTATAACCAAAACCACCTCTTTTGCTTACAGAAAGAAACAGACTGACAACTTTATGTGTCAATCTGTTTCAAAAACAAAAAATCACCCTTTATTTTATCATTATGAAAACTTGTTTCCTTTCAATAGCTTAGCTAAATCGTCAACTACTGCAACCAACTCCTCAACTAAAATAATTTTAATTATTAATTATTAATTATTAATTTTTCATTTAATTCTCCTCTTCTCCCAGACCGGCCTTCTTGCACAAATGCAGTGAATAGCCAAACCATGCAATCGACAGGCATGTGAACCACAGCGGCATGCCCGTGGCAAAGACCGTCACTATGCCTGCAACAATCGAATGTAATATAAGCATCGATTGCTTAGGGCTTACTTCTTCTTCCAGCACTGCTGAAAACAACTCAGAGGTTCCGGTTGCTATGCTCTTGATAATAGAGCTCTTCTTGCTTTCTGCTAAACTCATGTTTTCCATTTCTATTCTTTTCTTTATTTTGGTGTTATTAATTGTAATGTTATTAATTTTCACGATGCAAAATTACAAACACCTTGTGTCAAACTACGTCAATCAGAAAACAAATTTTCGCAATATCTTCGATTTTTAGTTAAATCGTGTTAAATTAATGAATAAAACACGAATCGGTCATCAGAATGAACGGAAATAATATAATTCCATATAATTTCACCCTAATGACCGATCCGCGTTTTATAATCGTATATGTATTTAAACTGATTTTTTCCCTAAACTATGCTAATGTCTTGTCTTCTTATCTTTTTGTTTTCCAAAATAGTATTTTTTTATTAGTAGTACACCTTTCCGTCAGGAAGTCTTACCACTCCGAGTTTTCTGACATAGCGGGAGTCGTCAAGCTTTTTAACCCTTCTTTTGCCATCGGTGGATGAAGGACCGATGATGTTGTCGATACCGATTTGTCCGTAAGCATCTTCCATGCGGAACAGAGGGTCGAGGGCACTGGCTGTACACCAAGGAAGCCAGAGAGCCACCCCGTCGCCACGGTGTGTCACGCATCGGATGGCTTCGCGCTGAAGACCATTGTAAGGATAGCCGAGGCTGCCGTCATAACTCATCGTCTGCTTTGTGTTCTTCTCCAGCAAACGTGCTATCTTCAGGAAATACTCGTCACCGGTGATGTTGTAGAGGCGGAGATATTCGAATGAGTTATAGGAAAAACCGCAGTCGGCACCCGAATGGCCGGTTGCAATGATGGTGATACCAACTGTTGACTTATTTTTTGGCCATGGCATCTTGAGTGTTGTGCCGTTTTCCCACGGTATGTTATAGGCATACATATATCCCACTGTGTAATAGGCTGCTTTCTCAGCGGCAGAAAGGTATTTGCTCTCGCCTGTGAGGTCGTAGCAAGAAAGCATCGCCTCAATCATCTTCTGACCGCTTTCACGGTCCATGATATATGGGTTGTCGATCACAGAACCAACATACTTGTATTGGTTGCTGATATTGCTGATGCACCAGTTTCCGGCTTTCACTACTGCGTTCTTATAGCTGCTTTTGCTCGTCACGCCATACATTGAGGTTAGAAACCTTATGATGTTGCTCGTCAGATATGTGCCGTTGTCTATCACGTTGCCGTTGTTGTCGAAGGCCTTTGGAAAACTACCGCCACTATTTTGCTTGCTTACCATCCAGTCGGCGGCATTCTTGCAGAATTTCAGCCAGTTGGCATGACTGCCGGGATGCACGGCTTCGGCACACGACCAAGCCAAGAGCATTGGCTCCATGCCGCCTTGCATATTCCTCAAGTCGTTGCTGTTGCGGAACGTGTTCCATGGAGCTATGTCATACCATATCCTTGGCATTCCATCGGCATTGGCACTTGTGTTTGCCCAGAAATCCAGAATCTGCTCGCCTTTCTTACGATATGTCTCATTGCCGTGGTCAAGTCCGTATCTATAGAGATAATAAGCACAGGCTGTTTGCATGCCTACAAATCCCATGTCGTAGGATGTTTCGTTTACTTCGCCTGAAGAACAATATACTGAGAACGGAAAGCCGGGAGCGTTGCCCGATTTGAGCCAATAGTGGTCGAGAGTCTGAAGGCTTGCTTCCAATATCGTTTCGGAGTTTACATCCAGCACTGGGGGATTGTACAGATCGAAGGCTGAGCGCCAGTGGTCACGCTGGGCTTCTGAGAAGTTCGGGTTTTGGGTGGCTAACACTTCTATGGTAAATTCTTGTTTTGTGTTCTTATACATCTGCGTGCTCCTTCTCGACCACACCTTCCCACTGGATGAACCGCCGTCTGAATAGCTCTTCTCGCCTTCGCACCCAGGATAACAGTAGGTAAGGGCAGGGGATTTGCCTTCAAGATTGTAGCCTAAAGAAGAAAACTTAAAGGTAATTCCTTCCAAATGGTTGTTGCCCCAGTCATTGCTCGAAGTTGTGGGGTTGAGGTTGTAGTCGCATAAGGATAAAGCCACTTTATTGCTTTTGTTTCGCATCATAGTCAGTGGTAGTCCCATGCGTTCCTCGCGAGCCAGAATCCAGTCGTCAGTCCAGGTGGCACCGATAAATGTGTCGTTCATATTGCTGCCGTCATGGAATATCAACCCTGACATATAGTATTCATTGTCGCTATATTTCTGAGACGAAAATCTGTGTTTTTCTGTGATTTCTGTGAGAAATAAAAATCCGTGCGTAAAACCAACCGCAAGAAACTCTTTGAAATCGTCATTGATATATTATCTAAAAAAAAGAAAAATCTGTGTTTTTCTGTGATTTCTGTGAGAAATAAAAATCCGTGCGTAAAACCAACCGCAAGAAACTCTTTGAAATCTCCATTGATATATTAGTATAAAAAAGAAAAATCTGTGTTTTTCTGTGGTTTCTGTGAGAAATAAAAATCCGTGCGTAAAACCAACCGCAAGAAACTCTTTGAAATCGCCATTGATATATTATCGTAAAAAAGAAAAATCTGTGTTTTTCTGTGATTTCTGTGAGAAATAAAAATCCGTGCGTAAAATCAACCGCAAGAAACTCTTTGAAATCTCCATTGATATATTATCGTAAAAAAGAAAAATCTGTGTTTTTCTGTGATTTCTGTGAGAAATAAAAATCCGTGCGTAAAACCAACCGCAAGAAACTCTTTGAAATCTCCATTGATATATTATCTAAAAAAAAGAAAAATCTGTGTTTTTCTGTGATTTCTGTGAGAAATAAAAATCCGTGAGCAAAAACAACCGCAAGAAACTCTTTGAAATCGCCATTGATATATTATCACAAAAAAGAAAATTCTGTGTTTTTCTGTGATTTCTGTGAGAAATAAAAATCCGTGAGCAAAAACAACCGCGATAAAAGACGATTTGCAAAGATAAATCCTTAAATTCTTGATAAAAAAACAGCCCCCTTAATGGAGGCTGTTCTATATATAGAAAAGATCTGTTTTTATTCTGCACGGAGAGTGTAGCGCTTGAAGTCTACTACTGTGAGGTCCTTGTCCTGACCCTTCAGATAGTCGGCAACAGACACCTTGTTGTCGTCGATGTAAGCCTGGTTCAGCAGACATACCTCTTTGTAGTACTTGTTCAGACGACCCTGGGCAATCATCTCAATCTTCTTCTCGTTCAGGTTCTGACGAGCTTCTGGCTCAACAGCAGCAATGATTTCGCGTGCCTTGGCGCCTTCTTCCTCTGTGATGTAACCCTTTGTGATGTTTGAACTGATGTGATCGTCGCTGTCAACGAGGTTAGGGTTGATGCCGGCCTTCTTGATAGCATTCTCGATTGCACGCTTCACTTCGTCTTCCTTGGTCTTGTCGATGATGGCGGCAAGTTCCTTTGCTTTGTCTTCATCTGAAATCTTGCTCTCGTCGAGGGCAATTGGAGACATTGCTGCCACCTGCATTGCGATGCCCTTGGCAAGTTCGTCGTCGCAGGCCTTGTTGAACGCTACGAGGGTACAGAGGAAACTCTGGTTCATGTGGTTGTATGCCACAACCTTCTCGCCTTCAACGGTTGCATAGCCGTCGAGTTCCATCTTCTCGCCTGTCACACCTGAACGGTTGACTACTGCTTCTGCGGCTGGAACACCGTCGATATCGAGTGCCTTCACCTCTTCAAGGGTCTTGCAACGAGCAGCTACGGCTGCATCGATAATCTTGTTGGTCAGCTCTACGAACTCAGCGTTCTTGGCTACGAAGTCGGTCTCACATTTCAGAGCTATCATAGCACCGAAGTTGCCGTCTACTTTTGCCAACACGCAACCTTCGGCTGCTTCACGGTCACTGCGCTTTGCTGCTACCATCTGACCCTTCTTGCGAAGTATCTCCATTGCGGCTTCCATGTCGCCGTTTGCTTCTGTCAATGCTTTCTTGCAGTCCATCAAACCTGCCTGGGTCTTCTGACGCAATGCATTGATCTCTTGTAATGTAATTGCCATAATTATTCTTTTTTTAATGATTTCTAAAATAAAGGTTTAAAATCCACTGACAGATAAAATCAACTATCGTCTCATCTACTAAAAGTTTAATTTTTATAAAGCGGATTTTACGGAAAAAAGGAAGAGTGATGTTGCTCACCCTTCACTTTTTTATGTAGAAATATGTCTCGTCAAGAATTTATTCAGCCTTCTCTGCTTCTGCTTCTGCTGGAACTTCTGCTTCTGCTGGTGCTGCTTCTTCTTCAGCTGGAGCTGCTTCGTCCTTCTTCTCAGCTCTTGCCTTGCTGATGCGCTTTCTTGCTGGCTTATCAGCGGCCACTTCCTCGCCGGCTGCTTCCATGTCTACCTTCTCTGCCTTACGCTCTTCAAGACCCTCAGCTATTGCTGCTACACATGCATCTACGATTACCTCGATAGATTTTGTAGCATCGTCATTGGCTGGAATCACGAAGTCGATGTTGTTAGGATCGGAGTTGGTATCCACGATTCCGAATACTGGAATACCCAGACGGTTGGCCTCGCGAACTGCTATGTTCTCCTTCATCACGTCTACTACGAACAATGCTGATGGAAGACGGTTCAGGTCGGCAATCGAGCCAAGGTTCTTCTCCAGCTTCTCGCGCTTACGGCGAATCTGAAGATTCTCACGCTTCGACAATTTATCGTATGTACCATCGGCGAGCATCTTGTCGATGTTGGCCATCTTCTTAACTGCCTTGCGGATTGTAGGGAAGTTGGTGAGCATACCGCCTGGCCAACGCTCAATCACGTATGGCATACCTACGCTTGATGCCTTCTCGGCAACTACGTCCTTAGCCTGCTTTTTTGTAGCAACAAATAATATGCGCTTTCCACTCTTGGCTATCTGCTTCATCGCTTCGGCTGCCTCATCGAGAAGAGCAACTGTCTTGTGAAGGTCGATGATATGAATGCCGTTGCGCTCCATGAAGATGTAAGGAGCCATAGATGGATTCCACTTTCTTTTCAGGTGGCCGAAATGACTGCCGGCCTGCAGTAATGTTTCAAATGATGTTCTTGACATAATGGTTTACTTTCTTTTTAAGTTTTCTTGTTAAACCCAACCGGAGAGTAGTTCCATGCTAACGGAAATCTTCCCGGTTTAGATACTAAACGAATTATCTCTTATATATTATATAATAATGTGTGAGATCCTCCGTCAGCAAGTATAGTCTAAAGTCGTGAGTCGAATGAAAATACTAAGAAAAATTTGCTTTTTATTCAAACAACTTGTATACTTGTCAACTAAAATCAATATTAACGTTTGCTGAACTGGAATCTGCGGCGTGCCTTTGGCTGACCTGGCTTCTTGCGCTCAACCTTGCGAGGGTCGCGGGTTACGAAGCCTGCTACGCGAAGTGCTTTCTTGTCCTCGGCATTCACCTTAATCAAAGCGCGGGCAATTGCCAGACGCAATGCCTGTGACTGACCTGTGTAGCCACCACCATAAAGGTTCACCTTGATATCATATTTGTCGGCTACATTCAGAAGGTTCAGAGGCTGCTTAACAACGAACTGAATCAACTCTGATGGAAAATAGTCGGCTAAGTCACGCTTGTTGATGGTAATCTTTCCACTACCTTCTTTCATATATATACGGGCTACAGCACTCTTTCTGCGACCCAATGCATTGATTACTTCCATGTTTCTTTATTATTTAAGAAGGTTAATATCTATTGTTTCTGGTTTTACGGTCAAGCTTACGCGACGACCGTTTTCATCACGAGTGTTGATTGTCAAATCTGCACCTTCTGTATAGTCTGCGGCATCAATGAAGTAGAGGTTCTTCAATACCTTGGCACCGAGGTGACCCTTTGGAAGCATACCTTTCACAGCGTGAGTCAAGATGCGCTCATAACCACGTGGCTTCTGAGCCAACTTAGCTGGACTGATGCGGTGCTGACCGCTTGGATAACCCGAGAATGTGATGTATTCCTTGTCTGTCCATTTAGCTCCGCTGAACTGAATCTTGTCGGAGTTGATGATAATAACGTTGTCACCACAGTCTTGGTTAGGGGTGAAACATGGCTTGTACTTGCCACGCAAAATCTTTGCCACCTTACTGCACAAACGACCTACAATCTGGTCTGTAGCATCTACTACCAACCATTTCTTGTCGGATTCTTCTGGCTTGGCAAATTTTGTCTTGAAACTTAAAGTGTTCATTCCGATAATTTAATTTTTTTTGTTTGTTACTACTTTTTCTGTCAGCGATTCACGGACCAAGCGCTCGGCTAATAAGCTACTCTATCCACACGTCAACACGGGAAATGCATCGGGGGCATTTCCACAACGGACTGCAAAATTACAAAAAAATATTTATATGACAATGATTTTTAACAATTTTCTCATTTTTCATTGTTATTTTTCATTTATCTTTCGTATTTTTGCAAAAATAATTTATGGACACACAACTGCTCAATAATCGCTACAATGCATTCGGACCATGGATCACCCGGCTTGCGGGGTGCAAGGTGCAAAAGATATCCGTCAATGCTGGATTCACTTGTCCCAACCGCGACGGGACGCTCGGGTGGGGTGGGTGTACCTACTGCAACAACCAGACGTTCAATCCTGAATACTGCGACACCGGCAAGAGTGTGACACAGCAGCTGGAAGAAGGTAAGCAGTTCTTCGCACGCAAATATCCCGACATGAAGTATCTCGCCTATTTCCAGGCATATACCAACACCTATGCGGGAATAGACGTCCTGAAGAAGAGGTATGAGGAGGCCCTCAGCGTGGACGGAGTTGTCGGAATAATCATCGGAACAAGGCCCGACTGCATGAAGCCCCAGCTGCTCGACTATATCGAACAACTTAGCAGAAGAGCAATCATAATTGTAGAATACGGAATTGAGTCGTCATTCGACGACGTGCTGCTGCATATCAACCGCGGACACGATTTCCAGTGTGTGCGACAAGCGGTGGAAAAGACTGCTGAGAGAAACATCACCGTGGGTGGACATATCATCATCGGGTTGCCTGCCACTTACGACAAACATGATTATATCAAGACTGAGGCACAGGCTATGTCACAACTCCCTCTCAGCACAATCAAATTACATCAGTTGCAGCTCGTCAAGGGAACATCTATGGCACAGGAGTTCGCCGAGCATCCAGAACGATTCCATCGCTACACCGTGGATGAATACGTAGATGCGGTAATCGAATTCATGGAATACTCGCGACCCGACATCGTCTTCGAACGATTTGTATCACAATCGCCTCCTGAATTGCTCGCCGTGCCAGGATGGGGACTCAAAAACTACGAGTTCACTGCGCTTGTCAACAAACGAATGGCTGAAAAAGGAGCCTTTCAAGCACGGCTGTGGAATTCTACAGTGAAAAATAATTCTCCAAATTCTTAAAATTCTTGATAAAAAGAAAAATCCATCCACAACGAACAAATCAAGAAATAATTCTCAAAATTCTTAAAATTCTTGATAAAAAGAAAAATCCATCCACAACGAACAATTAAATAAATAATTCTCTAAATTCTCAAAATTCTTGATTAAAAAAAATCCATCCACAACGAACAATTCAAGAAATAATTCTCAAAATTCTTAAAATTCTTGATAAAAAGAAAAATTCATCCACAACGAACAATTCAAGAAATAATTCTCAAAATTCTTAAAATTCTTGATAAAAAGAAAAATCCATCCCCAACGAACAATTCAAGAA
>Ga0247611_10008923_pt1 | contig 12207 bp, 9 predicted proteins | sample 177DNAGHGhighgp2_FD_192422 | JGI IMG/M metagenome (GOLD analysis project Ga0247611, IMG submission 192422) | Sheep rumen microbial communities from Palmerston North, Manawatu-Wanganui, New Zealand - 1770 DNA GHGhigh gp2 | ecosystem: Host-associated > Mammals > Digestive system > Stomach > Rumen ... | reverse complement strand
ATTTGTTTTCAATATAATACTGAGTATTATTGCAACCAAATAACCCATTAATAATAATATAAATGTTCCATAATATAACAACCTTAGTTTATAATTTGAAAAATTAAGTGCCAATAATATTTCTTTACTATGTTGGTATTTCTTATGAATAATAGAGAAAAGAATCGCAGTACCAAGTGTTATAAATAAGCAAATAAACAAAAGTACAATTCTTGATATAGAATATGCCTTAAATGTATTATATTCACTCTTATATTGTTCTTTAATCAAGTCATAATTAAAGACGTTATTCTTATTAATATATTTAGAACTAATATAAGATGTTTTATTATAATCCATACAAATATTTACAATATTATCTGATATATAATCATATACATCTTTTGAAAATTCAAAATTTATATATGATTTTCCTGTATTATCATCTATATATTCAACACTTGTAACAATATAATTATCATATTTTTTTAACAAAGGTGAACTAGAAGTCAAAATCTCATTTTCTAAATTAGCATCATCAATGTTATAACAAATTGCACGAACATTATTACCAGTAATTTCTTTATTATTTAAAGAAAAATAATTATAATAGATGTTATTAAAATTAGATATATCTATAGTATCTTTTCCAATCATTAAATGGTTATTAAAAGACTCTTCTTTAACCAAGTTATATGAAATTAAGTTATATCCAACATCACTAGCAATAACATTAACATCAGGAATATTTAAATTAACACTAGTTATAATTTCATTATCATTTAGAGTAATTTCATTCTCCCCAAATATGAATTTATTGTTTGGAGAGAATAAACATCTAATATAGCCAGGATGTTCAACAGTTCCAATATTATAATTGGCTACATAATATGCATTAGGATCAATTGAATTGATTTCAACCAAAGGAGTTTGAAATGAAGCTACCAATTTATCTCTACTATCTTTGAAACTAACCAATACAAAAGACATCAAAATTAAAATAATATTGAAAAGTGAAACTAACAACATCAAAAGCCATCTTTTCTTAATAACACCCTTAATAATCTTATTAACACTATCCATATTAAAATTATTTATCGTGTCTTGACATGTTATTTTTCCATCATTAACAATATTTTCAGATTCTTCTACTAGCATATTATTTTCTATGTGCAAATTGATAAATCTTGTATCACTATAATCATGAGAAACAACAATTATTATTTTATCTTGACGATGTTCATATAAATAATCATAAATAATTTTTTTATTATCATAGTCAAGAGCACTAGTTGGCTCATCTAATATTAATACTTTTTTATTTGATAAAAATAATCTAGCTAATGAAGCTCTTTGATATTGTCCTGCTGAAACATTTGCGGGATATTCATCTAGAGTCTTTGAAATTTTTAATTCATTTGTAATTTCAATTATTTTATCGTCTTGAGCTATAAGATGCAAATTTTCTCTGATAGTGAGATATTCAATCAAATCTGATTTGATTGAATATGCAAAATCCATGGTTTCAATATCATCATAAGATAATTTACCATCGCATCTTATTTTCTTAGTAATTATTTCAAGTAAAGTTGTTTTACCTGCGCCAGAAACTCCTTTAATAAGATATACATTACCTGGATAAAATGAATAATTTATATTATCTAAAACAGTTGTATTTCCATATTTTTTATTAACACTATTCAATACTATTTTCATTGTTTCTGCCTGCTTTCCATGCAAAGATTAAACCTGATATACAAGCTAATAAAACTATCGCAAGAATTGAGACAATTATTGAAAGAGGATAATTGGCTCCAATTGGGACATTTGAAATATTTTTTGTTTCATTATAATACCAATTTTTAACAAATATAATTCCAAAAATTATACCTAGAATTGCAAACAAAACATTCCAAAAATTAATTAGACAAGAACTTCTTCTAATTCCTTTGAAATTTAATCCATAATTTTTTAGCAAATCATAATCTTTATTAACATTAATAAATAATAAATGTTTGTATATAACATCAATTATGACATATATACCTAATGAATACATTACAAACATTCCAAATCCTTTAATTAAACCTTCAGTAACAAAACAGCCTTTTATTAATCCTAATGTTGTATGATCATCTACGTTCATAACAAAATCATATCCATTTTTTATCATTTTAAAAGGAATATAAAACGAATATCCATATGTGTTCGCATAAAAGCCATCTATATGTGTGTTATGTGTATACAAATCATATAAAGTGTCTGGAATAATATTAAAATCAACACGACTTATTACACCATAATTAATATATCCAACATATCCAGTTACATTTATTTTATTAATTTTAGTTTTCTTATCTATTTCTAAATTATAATAAAAATTCCCTTCAATTTGATTTGAAATGCTGTAGTCTTTAAATTCATTAATATCTACATTTTTTTCTACTATCTTATTATTTAAATATGATTTATCCATAACTAAATAATTTCTCAAATCTGAAATCATAAGTTCGTCATTTTGGGTAGGTAATTGTCCAATATAAAAATAACCACAGTAATTCTCATCAATTTCATCAATTGACTTCATTTGATAATTTCGAGAAGATTCCAAAAACTCTGAATTTCGTATCCACCTTCTAAAATCAAAAGGAAGGTCTTCAATTCCTTTTCCAAGATCAGGTCTAAAACCACTATATACTAATTTATCAGAAACATCATAATTTCTTTTAGAAATAATTATTGGATCACTTAAGTTATTAAATGAATTATATGTATCAACTATATTTGAAACAACAAAATCATGTTTGTAATAATTATATCCTAAATTAATATTATGTGAAAGAACAGTTCCTTTTATAATCTTAACTTTACGAGACTTGTATATATAATCAACTGTTTTCTTAGTTATTATACAATCGTTATCATTTTTTAATTCTGGTATTGATATATCATTGCAAACATCTTCATAATAAACAGAGTCAAGGACCATTTCAGTTTTTAAAACATTAAAATGCTGTCGAGTTATTTCGACGAATCCGCTTTCTTTTTTATAATCAACAATATTTGAATAATCATTATTATGATACTCGCAAAAATCAATTTTAGAATTTTCGCAAAATATATCAAAATTCTTTTTATTATTAGTTAAAACAAAACAAAAAAATGCAGATACAAGAAAACCTAATAGCATCCAGACAATGTAAGAAAATTTTGAAATAACAAGATTATATTTATTAGTTTTAATAGAGTATTTTAACAATCCTTTAGTATTTATTTGATTACATACTTTTTTTACATCATTACCATGAATATTATGTCTTACTTCTTCAATTTTCTTATCTTTTATGTTGTAAACACAATCAGCATAATCAACTATATTACCAACATCGTGTGAAACAACAATAATAATTCTTTCAAGAGATTCTTTTTTCAATAATTCATAAACCAATTTTGATGTTTCAACATCTAAATTAGATGTTGGTTCATCTAATAAAAGAATATTAGAATTAGATAACAAATTCATTATAATGCAAACTCTTTGTCGTTCACCGCATGATAATTTAGAAACTTTTTTTCTTTTAAGTGCACGTAAATTGAAATAGTTAATGTATCTTAAAATTTTTTCTTTATCATTTGAAATAAGATATAGATTATCATACACATTCAAAATTTCAACGAGTTTACAATCACTTGACATATATGTCAAATCATCATAAATGATATTCCCGTTATCAGGCTCTATTTTTTTTGCCATCAAATTTAACAAGGTGGTTTTCCCAACACCTGATTCACCGACAATTACATATAAACCAGATTTATCGATCTTTAAATTGATATTATCTAATATTAAATTTTCATTAAAACTTTTTGATACATTAACAAATTCCATATTTTTCCCCTAAACTAATAATACAAAATATCGCTCGCTCCTTTTGTATAAATGAAGCTTTCAGCCATGATAGATTCGTTTGCGAATACTATTGTATTGGACATTTTCTCACTATCAGGATTTCTGTTGCCAATTACAAAACTAAATCTCTGATATTCGAACGATATAACATAGTAAGTTCCTATCCTTCCAATTCCAATATTATATCCAACAGGACAATATTTAGCAGTTGATGAGTCCATTTTAACATTCACTTCATAAACAATGCCATCCTTTTTAACTCTACTGTAATTCAAATTATACTTTGAACCAACAGAATAATTTCCCCTATATTCAAGAGAAGTACTTCCGTCAAAAGTTCCAAATGCATCGCTATGTGATGTAAAAGTCTCCTTAAATTTTAATTCATTTTCTTCTGTTACTTCATCACTATAATAAGCTGATTCTTTAAAATGATTGCTAGAATTGTATTTGTAAGAATATTTTGATTGATAATCACCAGATTCTAACAAATTACGACTAATTAATGGGTGATCAATTGCATAAACACCTTCGATTTTGTAGCATTCCTTAATGTGACACTCTAGCTCATATTCAATTCCCCACCATCCTCTCCATCTTGGTGAGTAAAATGTGTCTGGGACAATTTCTTCTTCAAGCAAATCTGTTGTCGTAGTTTGTTTAAGAAAATCAACATTAAAACTAAAGTTATTATTACTAGTTTTTTGACTAACTAGCAATTTTTCTTCACAACTTATTGTTTGACAATCTACTCCCTTATTGCCAGAAATAGAACTTAAAACGGGTATCAAGACTAACCCAAAATATAATTTTTTTATCATTAATAACAAATAATAAGATATCTTATAAAAATCCTTAATTAAATTGTCGCCTACATATATAATATATATATTTATTTTGAAAAATCAAGTATTTTGTCAAATTATCTTTCGCGAAAACGGTTACACTTATCTTTAAATCTAAAAAAAGCCCATTTATGCAAAATTAAAATTAGTTTGTGGAATAATTTGAAATAATATTCAATAAAAAAGGCTTATTCAAGTTGAATAAGCACAATTATATTATTTACCTAAGAACTTTAGCAATCTTTCATTTTGACATTCGTTAAAAATATATTCAGGAGTACCCTCTTCTTGAATTAAGCCATCTGCCATAAAAATAACCTTATCTGCAACATTTCTTGCAAAACTCATTTCATGTGTAACAACAACCATTGTAACACCACTATCAGCTACGTCCTTCATAACATTTAAGACTCCTTGAACCATTTCAGGATCAAGTGCTGATGTAGGTTCATCAAATAAGATAATGTCTGGTGACATTGATAATGCACGTGCAATGGCAACACGTTGCTTCTGTCCACCTGAAATATCACTAATTTGGAAATTCATTCTATCAGCCATACCTACTTTAATCAAGTTCTCTTTAGCTATTTTTATAGCTTCATCTTTTTTACGGTGTAAAACTTTTGTTTGACCGATATAACAATTCTTTAAGACATTCATATTATTAAACAAATCAAAACTTTGGAAAACCATAGACATATGTTCTCTTAATTTGTTTCTATCAGCTTTAGGATCTAAGGTATTATTTCCTTTAAATAGAATTTCGCCACCTGTTGGTTCTTCAAGTAAGTTTAAGCATCTTAAGAAAGTTGATTTACCACTTCCTGAAGGTCCAATAATAACAACACATTCACCTTTAGAGACTGACATTGAGATATCTTTTAATACACCATTAGAGCCATAATTCTTTTCTAAATGTTTTACTTGTAAAATTGGTTCTTCATATGATTCATTTTCAAATGTAATCTTATTGCTCATTTGTAGTCTCCTTTCTAAAGTGGAAGAATTTAAAATTGAATTTCTTGTGATTTAATTTCATAGAAACTAATTTTAAAATTAGCGTTGTAATTAGCGTTAGGAACAAATATATAGCTGCAATAATAATATAAGTTGCTAATACTCTATAGCTTTGTCCTTGAATATTTTTAGCTCTAAAGAACAATTCTGTTACACCAACAATATTAAGAACTGAAGAGTCCTTAATATTTACAATCCACTCATTACCAATAGTAGGAATAGCATTCTTTAAAGCTTGAGGAAGTTCTACTAAGAATAATGTTTTGAATTGAGACATTCCAAGTGAACGTGCACCTTCTGTTTGATCTTTTCCAACACCATTAAGACCTGATTGAACAATTTCTCCCATGTACGCAGCTGTATTAAATGTCAATACAATTAAACCACCAAAGAACCATCCACTGAATATTTCATTGTTTGCAAGCATCATTGACCAATTTAATCCTAAATTTAGACAAGCATATTGGAAAATCATTGCTTGCACCATCATAGGCGTACCACGAACAATTACTGAATAAATTATGCACAAAGTCTTAATTATAGATTTCCAGGTTTTAGTGTACCACTTATCCCTAGTGTTAATTTGAATTCTCTTACCAAATGCTAAGAAAACACCAAGTACTAGTCCTAATAATGTACCAAATATTGATAACAAAACTGTTGAAACTGTACCGATTAGAAACCATCTAACATATTCCCCTTTAGATAGTAATACCCCTATATCTGAAAATGTTGATAAAGTCATTATTAATCACCGCTTCTTTCAACTGCCTCTAACATATCTTTATTTCTTTGCTCTTGCGTATAGTGAGCAAGTACATTATTTAACTTTGTAACAAGTTCTGTATTTCCTTTCTTTACACCAATTGAAACACCTAATTCTGATAATTGTTCATTACCAAGGATATTTTGATTGATTCTAATAATTCCTAAGCTAGAGTTAGCTTTTACAATAGCTTGTGCGACAGGATATTCAGCAGTCATAGCAAATGCGACTCCACTCTTTACCTTATCACTTGCAGTCGCAAATGTATCAACAGGGTCAATATGTGTCACACCAAACTTAGACACAAATGTATCAATACAAGAATCTGTGACAGTTGAAATTTGAGAAATAACACCCTTTTTTCCACTAAAAATAGTACCTAAAGTAGTCTCATCTACTGTTGTTGATGCATACTCATCTGCAACTGTCTTTGAAGTAATTAATACTAATTCACTTCTGTAATATTCATTTGTAAAATCAATAACTTCTCTACGTTCAGCAGTATCAGTCATACCAGCAATGATACAGTTGATTTGACCAGCATTTAATTGTGGAATTAGGTTATCCCATTCAATTGCAACAACTTTTACATCTACTCCAAGTTCTTTGCTAGCTCTCTTTGCAAAAGAAATATCATAACCATCAACAAATTGACCAGCATGGTTTGAAATTGACAATGTGTGTTCATTAGCTTTTCCAACTGTCCAGTTGAATGGTGCATAATTACACTCTAGTCCAATTACTAATGTGTTGTTATCCACATTATTTGTTCCGCATGATGCTAATCCTAATGCACCAAGTGCGGCTACGGCTATTAAGCCTAATCTTCTACATGTCTTACTCATATATATAAAAAACCTCCTTATGGTAAGTATAGTATTTGCCATAAAGAGGTAAGAAAAATGGATTGGTATTTGCTACCAATCCATAATAATCAAAAATAATATAATAAATTTATTTTCAATCACGGTAGCTCAACACTAATTAACTTAGTGACAGTCAAACATATCTTATACGTTTGCCCAGCAATATTTTATTTGGATTAAAATATCCTTCGGCGTAAATAACCTTTCAATACATATCATAGCTTTCCAACAGCTCCATATATTTACTATTTTATAAACGCGCCTCTATCTTGTGACAAATATTTACATTTATGTACCTAAGTACGCATTAAATATAACACTATATAATTAGTTTGTAAAGATAAATGCTTTATGAAAACGCATTTATTTCAAAAGTTTTATTGATTTTAACAAATAAAAATGAATATTTTTTAATTTTTTATATTTATCATTTTCATTGAATAAATTATATACATCAATAGCTTGTGAAAAATTATTATAAGAATTTACATAAATATAATCATATTTATCTAATTCTAATTGACTACTTTTTATATTCCCTTCTAGGATATTAATCTTATTTTTATTTTGAAATTGTTTAAATAATACTTTATTAAATATATTTATAACATTGATATCTTCTTCAATCACATCAATATGATTGACATCATCTTTTAAAGATACCATATAAGGAAAATATCCTAATCCTAATCCTATAACTAAGACATTTCCTTTAGCTTCATCAATATCCTTTTTCATAGCATTTATTTCTTGTGGTGATACTTTTGAAATCATCTTATTATCTTTATATAATGCTAAATACTTAAAAGGTTTATCAAAATATGACAATCTAGGTAAGACTTCACCAATGTCTTCTAGTTCATCGTGAACTAATAATTCGTAAGGCTTATAAATTTCGTTTTTTATAGAATATTCTAATAACTTTTTATCATTAGTCTTTATATTTAAATAATAATGATTAAATAAATAATCTTTAGGATTCTCATGAATTATGATTTTGTCATAATCAAAATCATAATCAAGATATTGTGATAATAGTTTATAGAATGCTATATCATTATTTTTATATATAGTTTTAGACAATAATTCAACTTGATGTTCTTTAACGACATCTGGCTTTTCATTGAATAGTTTGAAAAGCCTTCTAAATAATTCATTATTTAGCTTGTTCATAGCTAATCATCATATTTAACATATTATTGATACCATTACCTATTTGATCTAGATTTTCATGTAGTTTTCCTTTGAAATAGTCAACAAATAGATGGATGACACCATTAGTTAAAAAATCAATTTGAGTTAAACGTACATCTGGATCTTTTGATAAAAAGTTAAGTTGTACATCACGATTAATTGCTGCATTACATAAATCTTTTAATCTATCAATAAATCTAACAGGTAAGTCTGATGCAAAAATTTTCTTATATAAATCCTCATTAGACTTAAGTAAAGAAATTAATTTTCTTACATAACTTGAGAAATTGTGGGTACCATCTTTAACATAGTCTTCAAGAATAGACTCTAATAAGTTAATTACTTCCATTTCAAATTCATCTGCAACTGCATATATATCTTGATAATGATCATAGAAAGTAGATTTAGAGATATCTGCTCTTTCTACTAGCTCTTTTACAGTGATTTTATTGATATCATTCTTCTCACTAAGCAATTCAGCAAAACTAGCCTTGATTGCTTTTTTTGTTCTAATTGAATTTCTATATTCTGCCATATGAAAACGTCCTCATTTCTTACAATTTTCAAACTTGCGTCCATTATTGGACTTATGTCTAAATATTGATTATTGTCTTTATTTGCAATTTGATTATACTCTTAATTGTAGCGAAAGTCAAACTCAAGTCCGAATTTGAACTGATGTATGATTTGGACTTTTGCATATATATTAAGGAGGAAAAATATGAGCGTTATTGATGTAGAACATCTAACAAAAGATTACGGTTCTGGCCGTGGTGTATTCGATGTATCCTTTCATATTAATGAAGGTGAAGTGTTTGGATTCCTAGGACCTAATGGTGCAGGTAAATCCACTACTATTCGTCATTTAATGGGATTTTCTCATCCTGATTCAGGAGATACAAAAATCCTTGGAATGGATTCGTTTAAAGAATATTCAAACATTCTAAATCACGTCGGATACATTCCAGGAGAAATTGCCTTACCTCAAGGTTTAACAGGTTGGGAATTTATTAAAATGATGCAAGATATGTATCATATTCACAATACAGATATGCTAGCAAAGATGTTAGATTTATTTGAACTTAAAGACAATGTATTAAAAGGTGACACAAAACACATGTCACTTGGTGTTAAAAGAAAGCTTGCGATTGTCACAGCTTTTATGTCAGACCCTCAAGTACTAATTCTTGATGAGCCTACTTCTGGTCTAGACCCAGTTATGCAACAAAAATTCATCGATTTTATTGTTGAAGAAAAGAAAAGAGGCAAAACAATATTACTATCTAGCCACATTTTCTCAGAAGTCGATGCAACTTGTGATAGAATCGCAATAATAAAAGACGGTAAGATTGTATCAGAATTTAAGGCCGATGATTTGAAACATGCATCTTTGAAGCAATACCGTATCGTATTTAATGATAAAGAAAACTACGAAAGATTTAAGAACACATATAATAAGGATATTATTTCTATTATTAAGGATAGAGAAATTAAAAATAAATTATTCATAACATGTGATGATAAAAACATTAATGATGTAGTTGATTTCTTATCAGGATTTGAAATTAAAGAATTCAATAACATTAAAGAAACTCTAGAAGATTACTTTATGAAATTCTATAAAGAAGATAAAGAATTTGGAGGTGCATTTTAATGGAATTAAAAGATAAAGCCTTAATTGAAATTAAAAATTTAACTAAAGATTATGGTAATAATCGAGGCTTATTTGATATCAATCTAACTATTAATAAAGGTGAAATGGTTGGATTTGTAGGTACAAATGGTTCTGGTAAAACTACTACTATTCGTTCAATCTTAGGCTTCATAGAGCCAACTAAAGGACACGCCTATGTAAACGGACTTGAATCACGTACTCACCAATCAGAAATTGCAAAATTGGTTGGTTATGTACCAGGAGAAATCGCATTTCCGGATTTAAAAACAGGAGTTCAATTCTTACAAAGTCAAGCCGAATTCAAGGGACTTAAAAATCTTGATTACGCCGACCAATTAGTTAAAGAGTTACAACTTGATCCTAGAGCTAATTTAAAGCGTATGTCTAAAGGTATGAAGCAAAAAACTGCACTTGTAGCTGCACTTATGGCTGATGCACCTATCATCATCTTAGATGAGCCTACAACAGGTCTTGACCCTTTAATGCGTGATGCATTCCTAGAAATCATTAGAAGGGAACATGAAAAAGGTAAAACAATATTCATGTCTAGTCATATGTTTAATGAAATGGAAGAAACTTGTGATAGAGTCGCACTTATATCAGATGGACATATTATAGACATTGCCGATATGAATCAAATAAGAAATAGACCTGTTGTTGATTTTAAGATTGAATTCAATGATAAAGAATCATTCTTAAAATTTAAAGATAAAGGATTTGATATAATCCGTACACAAGAAAACTTTAATCAATATACAGTACAAGTAAAAAAGACTGAAATAAATGACTTATTTAAGTCACTTAAAGGTTTAAATGTAAAATTCATCTCAGAAGTAAAATATACTCTTGAGAAACACTTCAATAAAATTATGAAAGAGAGACAATAAAATGGAAAAAGAGATTAAGACAAATCGTCATCGTTTATTTTCAAAAGCACTTTTCAAACAAAGCTGCAAAGCTAATGGTATCATGTGGGGTATAATCACTGCTGCTGTATGTTTTATGCTAGCATGTGTAATGCTCATTTCAGGTACATCTAATATTTCTTCTGTAAAAGATGGTGTTCAAACAACTATTATTGAAGAAATTATCAAATCAGAAGTAAAGAAAGCCACCGTAAAGTTATATGACGGTGCAATTGAAGGCGAATCTAAATTCGACGTTGAATTTGCAAACAAGTTCAACGAACTAAACACACAAGAAAACTATGCAAAATTCATGAAGCCTCAACTTGATGCTAAAGCCAATGGTGAAGCTTTAGTTGCTGCTAAGGTTCAAGAATTACTAGTTCCTGCTGTTACCGAAGAAATCACTAATGAAATCACAACTCGTGTTCAAAGTGAAGCTGAAGAAATAAGAAATGAAGTAGCTACTGCCGTTGCTAGTGATATGGCAAGTGAAGAAGCTAGAAATAAAATTGCTGCAAAAGTTGCAGCAGGTGAAGATGTTACTACTGCTACAAATGAAGTAATGAATGAATATATTGCATCTGAAACAGAAAACATCAAGGCAGCTCATATCGAAAAAGCTACTCAAGAAATCAACACAACAGAACATCAACAAGAAGTAGGCGCTAGAATTTTTTCAGAAAATAAAGATTCCTATACAAACCAAGCTATCGAAGCTTTAAAAGATGAATTAGCTGAAATCACATTAAAAGCTACAAAAGATTCAGAAGATAAATTTAAAGAAATTTATGTTGTTCCTGCATACACATATGCAGTAAATCAAGTTGGTATTTTATTTGATAAAAATGGAGACGAAACTAAATCATTATATTCTATTTCAATGGTAACTATTAACCCAAATGGTGCAGTAAGTGAACAATACACTAAAAATAATGAAGCTGTTCCTGGTGAATATATTGAAGACTTCACAAGTTATATGTTAGCTGATGTTAATTCTTATGAATCATCTACAACTCCTACTAAGACTTTATTAGAATACATCCAAAC
>Ga0247611_10008922_pt1 | contig 12209 bp, 2 predicted proteins | sample 177DNAGHGhighgp2_FD_192422 | JGI IMG/M metagenome (GOLD analysis project Ga0247611, IMG submission 192422) | Sheep rumen microbial communities from Palmerston North, Manawatu-Wanganui, New Zealand - 1770 DNA GHGhigh gp2 | ecosystem: Host-associated > Mammals > Digestive system > Stomach > Rumen ... | reverse complement strand
ACCGAGACAGGAACCTCACTGACCATCAGCTACAACCACATCGACGGTCATTTTGCCCTTGACGAAGGAGATTGGGAAGTACTCAAGGCCTTCTATGCCCAGTATGGCAACGGAAACTTTGAGTGGAACTTGTCTGACCGCGACAATGTCCGCGACATCGAGGGTGTGTCAATCGCCATCGGTCGCGTGGTATCGATCGAATTGCCTGACAAAGGCCTGCAAGGTCCGTTCCCGGCCATGCTGATGGGATTGAGCCAGTTGCGTCTCCTTGACTTGAGCAATAATGGCTTGAGTGGTGACGCTGCTGCTGCCGTTGAGCAGTATGTGGCCCAGCACGATACCGTGACTATCAACTTGCAAGAGTTGAATGTCGCAAATAACAACTTTGAAGGCAATGTGGGTGCTATGGCATCCTGCATGCCGCAACTTACCAGGCTGAATGCCGACGGCAACCTGTTCACCGAGGTGAACCCGAATGTGTCACGCGATGTCACGTTGACCCTTAACAACCAGCGCTTGACGATGGATGCTGACCTTACCCGAGGCATGGATGCCGTCATTGCTTCGATACCCGATATCTGCTACTATGACCATCGCAATAGCGGTCAGGGAAGTCGCCTCTCGGTTGAATTGAACGATGCGACCCAGAATCCTGAATGGGAGCTGTCGCTCTCACTCAGCGACGACCAGTACTGGATTACGGCCCCCAATGCCTATCGTGGTGTTAACGGACAAGCCATCACCGGCTCAACGTTGTTCTCTAACGGTACTTGGAGCAACCGCCAGTTATTGAGTGGCCTGTTCTCGTTTGCCATGGGTGATGTCAATCTCACTGGAGATGTGGATGTGACCGACCTGCAGGCATTGATCAATTACATCTTCAATACCTACAACAGACCGTTCAACTACACAGCAGGCAACCACCGCAACGATGCCGTCCTGAATGTGCAGGATGTTGTGGGCGAGGTCAACGTCTTGCTGGCTCAGAATGAGCCGGCAATGGGCGCACCACGCCGTGCATCCGATGGCAGCAACGATGAGCCAGCCGGGGCATCACTCTACTGGAGCGACGGCACGCTTTACATCGTGACCGCACAGCCTGTCGCGTCGCTCGATGTGATCAACCAGGCAAGTGGAGCCATCCACTGGAATCTCAGTAAGCTGGGCATGCTGGTGAGCACCGCATCGACCGCTCATGGAGAACATGCCGTGATCTACTCGATGGATGATGCCGTGATACCTGCAGGCGTGACAGCCCTCGCTACCACTTCTGCACGAGAAGTGAGCATCACGGCAGCCGCACTGAGTGACCCAGATGCCAACCGTATCTCCGTTAGCCTGAATAATGGCACCGACGGACTGCAGAGTATCACACGGGATGAGGCCAATTGCCTATTGCAAGATGGCATGTTGTACATTACCACTCCTGCCGACCTCTGTGGTGTGGAAGTCATGATCTGTTCTATCGATGGCCGCGTGCTGCTCAACCGTCACATCGGCCAGCTGCAGCAAGGAACGACAACCGTAGATGTGCGTGACTTGACTGAGCAAGGTGGCTATTACATCATTATCGTGCGTAGTGCCGATGGCGTGATTACCGTACAGAAAACCACTCAAATCAGATAATTGCGATGAAAGATATGATATATTACAAGTGGACATTGCTGGTGGCTCTCGTGACCCTACTGCTCACGGGTCTGCCAGCCAATGCCTATAACCAATTGACGATACCTGACGTGAGCGTCGGGCAAGGAGCTACAATTGCCCTGCCGGTAAATCTGGAAAACGATGACCAGGTTGCAGCCCTGCAGTTCACCCTCACTGTTCCCGACGGGTTCACGGTCAACACCGCTGCATCGTCACTGACCGAGCGTCGTGCCGATCATGCGATGCGCATCAGCCGCATCCAGGGCAATGACTACCTGTGCATGGTGTATTCCCCATCCAATGCCGCTCTTGCAGGCAATAGGGGGACGGTTGTGAACATTGCTCTCACTGCTCCCTCGCAGGTGACCGTGGGAAGTTCCTTCCCTCTGACCCTGAGCGAGGCCGTGGCCAGTGACAAAGCGATGGAGGATGTGCTTGACAGTTATTTAGCCGGAACCATCACTATTGCAGCTGGAGTTGACCTGGTGGCCACAAGTGTCACTACCAATGCCTCGAGCTATCAGCCTGGTGATCACCTGATTCTCTCATGGAATGTGGAGAACACAGGGGCGATAGCTACCAGTGGGGGATGGAGCGAACAGCTTTCACTTGTCGATGCCGACGGCAAGCTGTGTGTCTTGGGATATGTGTCCCATGACGGAACACTCGCTGGCGGGGCTACGGTGGCACGCCAGGCCGAAGTCGTCATTCCCAATCTGCATGGATTGGGTGACGGCATTATGCCGCAGGTGACGATTGTTCCCGCAGCTTCATGCGGCGAACGTGCCGAGGCAACAACCAATAATACCGCCCAAGGTACGGCAATCGCCATTGCCGACAGGCTTTATCTTGAATTGCCCTCTACCACTGTCCTCGAGACTTCAGGACAAGCTATCAAGTGCCGCGTGTCGCGCAGCGGGCATTGGACCGGGGCACTTGATGTGGCACTCGCTTGCAGTGATGAGCGGGTGAATATTGCCACACCTGTGGTAATTCCCGCTGGTCAATCGGGTGTGTATTTCTACATGTCACTGATTGACAATCAATTGATGGATAACGAAGAGCAAGCGACAGTTACTGCTTCAGCACAGGGCTACGATACCCAGCAGGCGACCATCACCATCGAGGATGACGAACTGCCAAGTCTGTCGGCTACGGCATCGGTGCGTGAAATAGGTGAAGGCGGCTCTTTCAATATCACTGTAGGCACCGATAAGGTACCGCGCGTCGATTTAACTGTACACGTTGCATGCAGTCTGCCCGCGCGTTTCAACTTCCCTGCAACTGTGACAATTCCTGCCGGATCCTCATCAACGACAGTCGAGGTCATTGCGGTGGACGATAAAACGCCCGATGTGGATCAGGAAGTTACATTTGCACTGTCGGCCGACAAGCATCAGCCCGACGAAGTCTGGATCACCTTGCATGACAATGATGTGCCCGATGTGGAACTCACATTGACGCCAACCACAGTGAGCGAGAGCGCTGGCCGCAATGCTGTGATGGCCACGCTCAAGCGACTCAATCACATCGACAGTGACATCACCTTCATCTTGAGCGACGACAGCAATGGCCTGTTGCAATTCGCTTCAGGACAAGTGTCGATGGCTGCCGGGGAGAGCCAGGTGCAGTTTGCCATCGGGGTGAAAGACAATGCCATCGTGGATGGAGACCGCACAGTCAATGTGACGGCTGCCATCTATATCAAGTCATGCTCCTGCCAGGCCCAGGGCGGCAGTGCTGGTAGTGTGACCCGCTCGCTCACTGTCACCGATGACGACGGACCTGCTATCAGCATCTCATCGTCCAAGTCCACTGTCGCCGAGGGTAGTGAGACCATCCTGACCATTACCCGCAATGCGGGCGTCGACCAACCCTTGACGGTGAGCCTGAGCAGCGATAACGATGAGGGACTTGAATACAACCACCAAGTGACAATCCCCGCTGGAGATTACTCGGTGATGGTGCGTGTTTCCGTCCAGGCCAACGACCAGTCCGAGGACAGCCGTGTAGTCACCTTGCAAGCTGCTGCCCAGGGCTTCTCGACGGCAACCTGCTGGTTCATGATTAGTAACCAGACGTTGCCCGACGCTCAGATCGCCAGCTTTGCTCTATCGCCCCGTGAAGTATTGATTGGAGAGGAACTGCAAGCCACTGTGACGGTGACCAACACGGGCTCGGTTGCGTTGCCCTCCAATGTGCGCACGGTGCTCTATATGAATGATGGTACCGAGTTGACGCGCATGTACACGCAGCAACCCCTCGAGCCTGGTGCTGAGGTAACGATGACCAAGAGCGTAGCTGCACCTGAGCGCATTGGCACTCATAAAGTATATGCCGTGGTCAACGATGGCAAGAAGGTGCAGGAACTGCTCACTGGCAACAATACCAGTGAGATGGTGTCTCTAACCATCAAGTCGCCTTTCACTACCACGCTTGCTGTTGATAAGGCGGTCTATCAGTCGGGAGAGACCATCACCTTCACCGGTACACTCATTGGCAATGGCGTGGCACAACGCGAGGTGGAAATTTACCTCATGTGCAATGGCTACCGCCAGACTATTGCTGCGACAACCGATGCCAACGGACACTTCACGGCACGGTATCAACCCTATTCTTCACAGTTAGGACACTTCACTGCCGGAGCCTGCTATCCTGGCGAGAATGCCAAGGATGAAATGACCTCGTTTGACATCGTGGGCATGGAGAGGACCAGCAACAGTTATCTCACCTGTGATGTGCTGCTTGGCGAGCCTTATGACAAGGAAATCGTTATCCGCAACCCATCGGGAATTGACTTGCACAACATCAAGATGAATGTGATTTCCTGCCCCGAGAACTTCGTTCTGTCATCAACGCCAGTTGGGCGACTGGGCGCAGGCGAGACAGCATCTGTCATGCTGAGTGTCACGGGCACTGCAGTCACATCCGTCAACGAATGGGAACAGGCTCAAGTAGAACTTGTGTCGGACGAGGGCGTGAACCTGGCCCTCACACTTTACCTCTATTGCCGCAACCCGCAGGCCCAGCTCAAGGCCAGCATCGCAACCATCAACACGACGATGGTTAAGGGGCAGAGCCGTGACTACCCGTTCTACATTACTAACATCGGCAAGGGTGCGACTGGAAATATCACTGTGGCTCTACCCGACAACGAGTGGATGTCATTGGCTACGCCAGTAAACATGGCCTCATTGGACCAGAACGGAACGGCACAGGTGGTGCTGCGATATACCCCGACCGACGACATGCCCTTGAACATGCCGCGCAGGGGGAGCATCGCCATCAACTGTGCCAACGGCAACGGACTGACCATCCCCTTCAGTGTGGAGCCGGTTTCGGAATCCACTGGCACGCTCATTGTGGACGTGTGTGACGAGTACACCTATTACACCGCCCAAGCACCTCATGTAAAGGGAGCCACCGTCACCATTAAGCATCCCACACGAGGCGATGTCGTGGCGCAGGGCGTGACGGGCGAAGACGGAAACTTCCAGGCTGTGATTCCCGAGGGATATTACGCCCTCTATGTAAAGGCCGACGGTCATAACTCCTACAGTAAATACATCCTTGTGGATCCTGGACGTGAAAACCGTCAAGTCGTGAATCTGACAATTAACGCAATCACTCTTGATTGGACAGTTGAGCCAACAGGTGTTCAGGATGTATATGACATCGTGGTTAATGCTGACTATGAAACCAATGTGCCTAAACCCGTTGTGACAATCTCGGGACCATCCCGAGTGGATGGCGGATCTTTGGCCGTAGGCGAGTCTCTCCTTTTCTACTTGACATTGACCAATCATGGGCTGCTTGATGCTCAGAACACGCAATTAATCCTGCCTGAGGGTAGCGCTTATTGGAGCTATAAGGCATTAGCTTACACAGAGCCTTTTACACTTGCTCCTCACCAGAGCGTTGAGATACCTGTCCAACTCACAAGGATTTCATTCCCCAATGCAATGCAGCTCAAGTGGTATGACGGCCAGTTTGTTTTTGACGCTTGCATGGCTGGTGTCAAGGCCCGTTATGAGTCATTCTGCGAGAAGGTTCTGATCAGCAATGAAGCGGCCTATGCAATGGCTGTTGATCTTTGCTCCTACGCAGCAGCGATGAATGATATCCTCAGTGCGTTGAGTGTCCTATTTGAGGGCGTAGGAATAGCCGAAATGGATCCCTATGGTCCAAGTGGCCCGCAGTCTGATACTACACGCCCTGTTGATCCCGAGCCCGAACGTGATCCCCATCCCGGAGAGATAGATAAAGAAAGAACAATCTGTAACCCGGTTTTAGCGGATTGCTATAAAGGTATCTTGGACCAGCTGCGTGAAATGGCTACCCAATTAGCCCCACTCTATGGAGCAGGTATGAATCTTCTGGATGAAATCAGAGGCCAGTATAATACTACCCAGTTGAGAGCCCCGAGGGTTACTATTAGCGGCTTGATTGAGGCTTATAATAGAATCAGGAATATTTATGAGACAATAAGGGCAATTTTAAAATATTATCAGAGATTCAGGTCATGTTTGATGATCATGAATCCTGATATGCCACCTTTACCCGATTTATCAGATCTCGAAAAATATCTACCTGAAAGTCAGGAAATTCCAGGTGGTTCAGATGACGATAAGTTCCAAGATTACTCTTTAAAGACTATCTTAAAGGGTGACGTTCTTGGCACCAACACTGGCATAGCTTGGGCTGACGAATTCAGCAACTATCTGCTTCAGTTAACTGCCTACTCCCAATATATGGGAAACGCCTTTAATGAGATCTATGGTGACAGTGTGTGGTTGTCGGAAGATGATGCAACCATTGCTTCATTTATGGAATATGCCTCAACGCTTTCTGACGAGGACTTCAATTATGAGCATCTGTTGTCCTATAAACCCGAGTGCGTCAGCGAGCAGCAGCTCATGGATTTCATACTGCGATTGCGCAATAGCGAAAGTGGCTCTGAAGATTTGCAGCCCCAAATCAATGTCACTGAATTGCTTCGCCTTATCGAATGTTGCGATAGCTTTAATGCCTATGCGCAAGAAGATGGGTTTGAATCATTGCCCGAAATGTTTGAGTCTAAATTCAACGACTTCAAGGCACACATGGAGGAAGAGTCCAACTCGGTCTGCTCGTCGGTGTCGATGCAGTTGTCGCAGCGCCTGGTGCTGACGCGACAGGCCTTCCGGGGCACGTTGACGGTGTATAATGGTAACGACAGCATTGCCATGCGTGACGTGAAACTGATGCTCACTGTGACCGATGAGGATGGCCATCTGGCAACGAATCATGAGTTCCAAATCAATCCCGAGACCCTCGCGGGCTTTGAGGGAGAGATGGCTTTGGATGCTGGCTGGACGCTCGATGCCCAGCAGACAGGAACTGCCACGGTACTGTTCATCCCGACCAAGTATGCCGCACCTATCGAGGAGAAGGTTTATTACTTTGGCGGTACGTTGAGCTATGTGGATCCGTTCACTGGTTTTGTCGTGACACGTGAGTTGTATCCTCAAGCGCTCACGGTGCGTCCATCGCCCGACCTGGAGCTTGACTATTTCCTGCAGCGTGACATATACGGTGACGACCCGTTAACAGAGGCAATCGAGCCGATGGTTCCAGCCGAGTTTGCCCTGCTGATCAACAACAAGGGATATGGCGACGCTGCCAATGTGACTGTAGCAACCGCACAGCCCCAAATCACCGAGAACAAGAAGGGGTTGTTGATTGACTTCTCGCTGTTGAACGGTGATCGCACTGATTTGGGACTGGATGTGTCGAATAATCTGGGTGACATCGGTGCCATGTCTCAGGCCTATGCCCAGTGGTGGCTCAAGAGCTCGCTCACGGGTCACTTTACAAGCTATGACGTTAGCTATACCCACGTCACGAGCTATGGTAACTCCGACTTGTCGCTCATTGACACGGTGCGTGTCCATGAACTGATCCATGGCTTCACGGCTGGTGAGGATGGCGACAAGCCTCTGCGCGGCTTCCTGGTCAATGACATGCCCGATGCCAATGACATGCCCGACCTTGTTCACTTCACCAATGCCACTCAGGAGAATGTCGCCCTCTCGTCGGCAACCATCAGCCAGTTGAGTGATACCGAGTACCTGTTGACGGTAACGCCTGGCGCTCCTGGATGGAACTATGGATGGGTGCTGGATCCCACCTTGGGTCGCCAGCAGCTCGTCAGGATTGCGCGCCAGAGTGATGGCGCCACTATCTATGACGACAATGTGTGGGCTACCGACCGCGTCCTGCGCGATGCGCTTGACCCACTATATGAGTACCGCCTACACTATATTGTTGAAGTGGATGGCGCTGGCGAAACCTTTGTGCTCACGTTTGAACCGCGTCCCGATGTGGAACTTGCAGTGGAATACATTACGGGCATTCCTGGTCAGGGCGAGGTGCTCACCGAGCCGCTGCAGTCGGTGACTGTGACATTCAACAAGGCGATTGACCCATCGACATTCACCACTGCCGACCTGGCACTCACATGTCAGGGTACCAGTCTGGATGCTTCGACTATTGTCATCACTCGTATGAGTGACACTTCGTTTGCGTTGGATCTGTCATCTCTCACCGTCGATAATGGCTACTATGCACTCACAGTGCAGACCTCTGCCATCAAGGATATCGATGGCTATACAGGTTCAACAGGCAGGACGGTGACTTGGGTACAGTTTACCAATGCCATGGTACCCTTGACCATTGTGGCTCAACCTGCGCATGGTGGCTCGGTGCAGCCCGAATCGGGTGAGTTCTACTTCAATTCAACGGTTCATCTTGTGGCGCAGGCGGCCCCTGGCTATCTCTTCAGAAATTGGACCGATGTGGATGGCAACACGTTAAGCACCGAAGCAGAGTTTGATTATCCCATTCTGGATTCATCTTGTATCATAGCTGTGTTTGAACCTCTCCGTTACACGGTAACAGTCACATGGGATGAGCAAATGGGAACCGTGATGAATGCAGTTAACCACATCTGTGACTATGGCACCGCACTCACAATGACTGCCACTGCAGCCGAGGGTTATGAATTTGACTCATGGCGCATCAATGGCAGGTACTGGAGTAGCGATTCAACGCTCAATGTGACCGTGCAAAGTGATATGGATATCGTGGCGGTGTTTGTAAAACACGACGAGCCAACGGCCACTAATCCTCCTGTCATCACATGGGAAGTAACCGAGAATGGGGTTATCATCACCGCAACAGGAGATGGCGATGTGCTGCTCTATGTTAACGGGATTTTGGTTGAAAACCCCTACTACATACCCCGCGGCAACGAGGATGTAATAATTATCGCCAGCGCAACGGCTCAAGCTGCTGGAAAGCCCATCAGCGAAACTGCGACGGTCGAGGTGTTGATTCCCAGCCAGGAAAATACTGGCATTGATGAAATGCTTGCAGGCAAGCACACTGCAAGCGTGCGCTATTTCAATGTGGCTGGCCAGGAGATGAATGGCATCAATGGCATGACCATCGTTGTGATCACCTATGATGACGGCTCTGTAAGCACGCTCAAAGTTAGGTGACGACTCGCTTGTTTGTTAACGGGGCGGTTCTCCAATTGCAGGGGAGCCGCCCTGTTTTGGTGAGGTTTTGTGCTGGGCGGTGGCCATGATTGTGAAAAAAAGTGTAATTTTGCGGCTTGTGAGAGTGCTACTGAGATATATTATTGTTGCTTGGTTGCTGGTTTTTGCCCTGGTGGCAATGGGACAGCAGCAGGCTGTGACGCAGATCACGGGCCTGGTGCGTGACTCGGTTTCGCGCGAGGGCATCCCCTATGCCTCGATATCACTTGTGGGTACGACTGAGGGAACTCTGGCGACCGATAGAGGTGGCTTCACGATCAATACACGAGCCAGTTTCTCACGGTTAAAGGTTAGTGCCATGGGCTATAAAACCCGTGAGGTCGAGGTCAAGACGGGGCAGGGTAGTGTGGTGCTTATCGACCTGATGCCTGCGGGCATTGAACTTAATGAATTGGTCGTTCGCAAAGGGAAAGAAAAGTACAGTAAGAAAAACAATCCCGCCGTTGACATGATCAAAAAGTTGCGTGAGCGGCGAGATGACAATGACCCGTTGCGGCATCAGCATTTTGGTTACTCGCAATATGAGCGCATGATGTTCGGCTTTGGGGATATTGACGATTTGTCAAGTAAACAGGGTGAGCAGCAATGGATCGAGCAGTATGCCGACACATCGATGCTCACTGGTAAACGAATCTTGCCTGTCTCGATCAAGGAGACTGTGACAAGAGTTTACTATAGCCGTGACCCTTCTCAGCACAAGCAGCTCATATTGGGCGCAAGGAGCGCTGGCCTTGATGAACAACTGGATCAGGTTAATGTCAAGAAAGTGCTGGATGACTTCATGGGTGAAATCGATATTTTCCAAAATGATGTCACCTTGCTCACCAATCGTTTTGTCAGCCCCTTGTCGCGCATTGCTGTGGATTTCTATAAGTTCTATCTTAATGACACGGTGGTTGTGGATGGTGAGCGGTGTGCTGTGTTGAGCTTTGTCCCATTCACGCCCCAGACGTTTGGCTTCCTGGGCCGCCTTTATGTCTCTCTTGAGGACACGACCATGTTTATTAAACGCGTGTCGATGGGTGTCCCCTATGACATCAATCTCAACTATGTGGAACGCATGAGCATTGAGCAGGACTTTGAGCGAGCCCCCAATGGCTCACGACTCAAAATGAGTGACCAAGTCGAGGTGAGCCTAAGATTGTTGTCGAATCTTCCTGCGGTTTTTGCCCGACGTGAGACTGTGTACCGTGACCATAATTTTGAACGGCCCGAGGGTGGTGTCTTCAACTTCCAGTCTGAGCAATCGGTTGGTAGCAATGCAAATTTTATGCCCGATGAGTTTTGGCAGGAGTATCGTCCCGCTCAAGTGCGCACTACCACGGCGACAATGGCCAGTCTGATGAAACGACTGCGAGGTTCCAAGGTGTTTTACTGGGCCGAACGGGTTGTTGTGGCTCTTGTGAACGGATATGTGCCCACGGCTCGTGTCAGCAAGGTTGACCTGGGGCCGCTCAACACACTCATCAGTGGCAACTCGCTCGAGGGGTTTCGCCTGCGTGTGGGTGGCATGACTAATGTCAACTTGAGCCGACATTGGTTTGCTCGTGCCTATGTAGCCTATGGATTCAAGGATGAGAAGTTCAAGTATATGGCATCGCTTGAATATTCTTTTACACCCAAGAAATCGCTTGATCAAGAGTTTCCCATCCACAGCCTGCGTCTGAGTCATCGCTATGATGTCGACAAACTGGCGCAACATTACCTCTATACCAATCCAGATAACGTGTTCTTGACCTTGCGGCGCCACAAGGATGTGAGGATGCAATATCTGCGCACAACCCGCCTGGAGTATCGCAAGGAATGGTATAATCATTTCTCGATTGCAGTGGGGGTGGAGCACAACGTGCACGAGGCAACACCCTATGTGCCATTTATATATAAGGATGGAAGACAGCGGCAATGCTATACCCAGGCAGGCTTCACTGCTCAGCTGCGATTTGCACCAGGTGAGACATTCTACCAAGCCCGTTCCTATCGCATCCCCATCAACATGGATGCACCCATTATCACCTTGACGCAGACCTACATGCCGCGTGGCTTTATGGGTAGCCTGCATGAGCTCAATAAAACTGAACTTGGATTGCAGAAGCGGTTCTGGTTTTCGGCTTTTGGATATGCCGATGTCATCATCAAAGGCGAGAAAGTGTGGAGTAGAGTGGCTTATCCCGACCTGTTGATGCCCAATGTGAACCTGTCCTACACAATCCAACCCGAATCCTATGCCCTAATGAAACCCATGGAGTTTGTCAACGACCAGGCCTTGTCGTGGGACTTGACCTATTGGGGCAATGGTGTGTTGATGAACAGGTTGCCATTGATTAAACGCCTGCGCCTGCGCGAGGTCCTGACCTTGCGCGGCTTGTGGGGCAGCCTGAGTGATAAAAATAATCCCGCCCAGTGTGGCGAAGTGTTTCAGTTCCCCACCGATGTACTTTGCCTACCCATGGGTGACAAGCCCTATATGGAGGCGGGGGTGGGCCTTGACAACATCTTCACTATCCTCAGAATCGACTATGTGTGGCGGCTAACCTATCGCGAGCATGCCGGCACCGATCGTCGAGGTGTGCGTGTCCAGCTCCATTTTAATTTTTAACTGAAGGTGGCCCTATTTGAACTGAAACTATCGGTTCACTTGCAAACCTCCTGCGTCGTGAATACGTCGTTCCCCCACTCGTTGGGCGATTTCGGCACCTGTCGTGGTAATCCTGCCATCGATTCCACCATAGGTAGAACTCTCGTTTTAATTATTTTTTTTGAAAAATGAGCATCTTTTTGCTTGTGTTTCAGGAATTTTGTGTACTTTTGCAGTCGCACTTTTCGGGAACGAGTCCGAAAAGGCTGTTTAACTAACTTATTATTAACAATTTAAATGAGCGAAGAATTAAAAAATTCTCCAATCGCCGATTTTGATTGGGACGCCTATGAGAAAGGCGAGACCAAAAGAGACAAATCTTTTGA
>Ga0247611_10008921_pt1 | contig 12210 bp, 1 predicted proteins | sample 177DNAGHGhighgp2_FD_192422 | JGI IMG/M metagenome (GOLD analysis project Ga0247611, IMG submission 192422) | Sheep rumen microbial communities from Palmerston North, Manawatu-Wanganui, New Zealand - 1770 DNA GHGhigh gp2 | ecosystem: Host-associated > Mammals > Digestive system > Stomach > Rumen ... | reverse complement strand
TCCCCAATCCCCAATCCCCATTTAACTTTTAATTTAATATATCCCAAAAAATATATTTAATTTAAATAAAATAATTTGAATTTAATCTTAAAAATAAATAAATTCCAGAACTATTTCTATTTAAACTTTATCTATATAAAAAAACTCAATTAATTTAATTAATATTAAACAAAACATGAAGATAATAAAAGAAATATCAATATTCCATTATAGTGCTAAATTATTAGATCCTGAATCACGTATAGGGAAATTTATTTCCAAATTAAAATCTTTAATTAATAATGAACAATTATTTTATCAATTTATAGTGACCATAAAATACTGGGATTTACCCCATGTATCTCTTTGGTCATTCGAAGAAGTCCTTAATTACATTGATGATCTATTATTCAAATATTCAACTAATATAACCCATGATACCATTCAAGAAAAAATTATTCCTTTATTACACTTTTTATATTTAATTATAAATAATTCAACTCAAAAAGAAATATTTTCATCATTTGATCATTTGCAAAATATATTTTTAAGAAGTTTTGATAATGAAGTGAAATCATATATTGTTGATATATATATGCTTTTTACAGATTCAAATAAAAGTTTAATTATTTATTATAAGGATTTTTTTAGTGTATGTCCTGTTTTTATGTATATGAGAAATATTTTTATTCATTTGATTAATAATAATTATGTAATTAATAATGATATTATTAGTGAATTAGAAGAAATATTAATTATTATCCATAAAAAATGGAAACAAGTTTTAATAGAAAAAAATCTCAGATTGAAAAATGACGAAAAAAAAATAGAAGAAATTAACCCTTTTCAAATATTTAAAGAAATTATTAATAATCATAAAGATTATCAGAATAAGAATAACTTTCTAGAATTAAAAGCAAAATATGAATATTTCGCAGAAAGTGATATTTATGACAGAATAAAAAAAATAGAAGATTTAAAAACTGAAAGTGTTTTAAAATATTTAATTAAAGATGAGTCTGCATATATCACAGTTGTAAATAACTTCTTTTGTATTGTAAATGATTTAGTAAAAATAATTCCAGAAAATATAGATTATAAAAAAATAAAAATTTTGGCTAAATATATTTTATCAATGGTAAACATATGTGTGGGAAATAATCAATATTATGATGAAATCCATGTAACAGAATACTATATAGAATCATACTTAAAAGATGTTTTGTCAATTTTAACTTCTAATGTAGTAAATGATATTAAGCGTGTATTTCTAAATTATTGCATAAATTTTATCAACTCGAATGGAGGTTATGAAAATATTTTATTTCAAAATGGATTTTTTCATTCAGTTTTAAGTGATTTAACACATCAAAATGATAATAATTTAGAAATTTTATCTTTAGAAGATTCTAGAAATCAAAACTTTTTAAAAATAGTTTTAAATTTTTTATTCAATACATCTTCATTTAAAGATATGCCTATTCATTTTTTGAATAATATATTAGAAGTTCCTAAAGACAATATATATCCATATAGATTAGATAATGTTATTTATTCTTTAAAGAAAAAAAAGGTCTATGATGAAAATGTAATTAATAATTATTTGCTACCAAGACTTGTTTATGAATTAGAGCATATAACAGTATCTGATACAGAAATTAAATATTCTTTTATTGATGACAGTGAAAAAAGGCATAGTCCAACCACAAATGAAAGATGTACTTTAATCTCAAAAATTTTTAAAATTTTGATAAAAATAGCAAAAAAAACTACAAATATAAATTCATTGAATAATATTGATAATTCTTTATCAGTTGTAATAAAGAAAATATTAAAGGATGAAAATATATTAAAAGAACCTGATTATAATTCAGTATTAATAAATTGTATATACTTTGTGATTAAATTATGCAATTTTTTCCCTCAAAAAATACCAAATTATATAGAGAACGAAATTTTTGAATTAATTTTTGATTATTTTTCAAATTATTTACCAAAGGAAAATGGCCTTTTTTATTTAGTGTTTTTGACTTTGTATACAATATCAATACATAATAAAGGAAAAGAATATCTTTTAGAAGACAATCGTTCAATCAAAATGATAAACGCAATATTTGAAAAAGTTAAAAATGATGATAGATATTTGTATTATGATTTATACAATTTATCCGAAATTTATATAGAAGAATTATTTTGCCCATATGTTGCTCTAATTCACGTCGAAGGACTGAAAGATATAGTAAATGCTTTTTATGATAATTTGAATGATTATATGGAAAAGGAAATAAAGATAATATCGGAAAAAGAAATTGAATATAGTGAAAAAATAAAACCTAATCTTGGTATATATCATATTGAGAAAAAAATGCAGTTTATTTTAATATTCTTCATGTCTTTAACTAAAGAAGATATCAAATATTTAGAAGAAAAATGCAAAACACCAATTAAATCCTCGATAAAATTATTCCTCAAATTTATTAACATGCCAGCTTGCTTACTATGCAATACATTAGTAATAAATCATATATTAATAAAATCTGTATCAGAGGCCAATCCAGAATCATTCCTATCTGAAATTTACCAAAATTTTATGGATATAATAGCTAAAACTAATTCGTTGAATTTGCACCAAATTCAAAAAGATAAAATTATTTGCACCTGCCAGAGAATAATTGAATCTTCTTTGAGAAAGATTTATTTTGAATGTAAGACAAAAAATTTTTTCCAGAATTATTGTTCAATATTTTTGAAATTCATAACGGAAAGAATCATAGAAAGAAGTGATATTTCATGGTTTTTTATTCCTTTGAATAACAGAGGATTAATAATCAACTCAAATAATTATATATTTATTTTATCTAATTTAATAAAACCAAATTTACGAAAATTTTTGATGGAAACATCAGATAAAGATATTTTAGAAAGAGAGTTACCACATTGCAATAATTATAATTTAATATACCTTAATGAAGATAACTATTTAGATGTTAAATTTCCGCCTCAATTCGAATTGCCTTTAAGAGTGGAATTATTAGGAGATTTGCCTTTAAATAGCGAAATATTGACTCATGACTTAAGAATAAGATTAAATATTTTAGATTCATTTAACTTCATATTAATAATGGGTAAAATGATAAAAACAAAAGCTTTATGTGATATCCAGGATGCCGATGTGGAAATAATCAAAAATTATATGTCTTTGAGTTATATTATATTCTTAATATTCAAAACTTTCAGAAAAAAATGCTTGGAAAATATTGATCAAAATTTAGATAGTAAACATATAATTAATAGTTTACTTCCATTTGTGAATATGCTAACTTACATTAATAATTTGTTTAGCGGAAAAAATTATAAAAATAATTCTTCAATTGTATTATTTTATCTAATAAAATATGGAGGATTGAGGCAATTATTTAAAATATCAAAAAAGATTATATATATATGCAAAAATGAATCAAAGAAGAAAGAAGTGCCTTTAATTGAATTATTACTCATAAAAAATGTATGGAATGTTTTATCTTCGATAATCTTAACTATTATCAAATATCAATTTTCATCAAATTTGGGATTTTATTTATTGTTGATAAGGGAAAGCGAAATTACAAAAAAATTTAAATATAAAAATGAACTAGACTCATATGCCAAATATTTGATCCTTAATGATTTAATTGAAGTTTTTTTTAATAAAGAAAATATTGAGGAAAATATTCAATATTTTAATGATATGGAAAAATATGGATTTCAAATGTATAGAGTTATATTGAATGTTATTGATAGCTGTTGTCTCTGCTTTAATAGCATGAAAAATGTATTAGATATAGAAGATGCATATTCAATGGGTTATAGAGTTTATGAGGTTATGCAGTGTATACAAGAAGGAAAAGAAAATAAAGATAAAATTATTAAGTATATAATACAAGTAAAAGAAAAGGAAGAGGAAATAAAGAATAAAAAAGAAAATTCTAAAAAAAATAAAGATGATAAAAATAAAAATGAAGAAAATTTAAATAGCAATAATAATAATAATAATGATACTAATAATAACAATCAAGAAGACATAGATATGATAATTCCAAACGAAAATAATAATAATACTGAAAACAACGATGAAAATAAGCAAAATGAAAATATTAATAACCAAAACCCAATTAATAATAATGAAAATAGTAACAACCAAAATAATAATAATAATAATGAAAATAATAATAATGAGAATGATAACAATGAAAATAATGTTAATGAAAACAATAATAATGAGAATCAGAATAATAATGAGCAAAATCCTAATAATCCTAATAATGAGAATGAGAATAATAATGAGCAAAATAACAATAATCAAAACAATGAAGTTATAAATGAAATTGATTTAAGCATTAATAAAGAAAGAAGTGATGATTTCATTGCAGAAGGAAAGATAAGTAATCTTAGTTCAGAAATTCACTTGATTAATCATAATTTAGCTAAAGTCGAAGAGCTTCCATTATATCCAGATCATTCATTCATTTCAGTAATGATAAATTCAATAGATGAAAATAATTCTATTTATAAGAAACCAATTAATGATAAAAATAAGGAAAATCCAAAAAAGCATAGACATGAAAAAATTGAGTATAGTTTAGAAGAATTTTCTTCTGCATTAAAATATATGGAAAATATTATTGTCAAAGGAGGTATTTCAATAAATAAAATAAATGATCTAAGAAAATTAAATATTGAATTAATAATAGAAGAATTAAATAATAAAAAAGAAATATTAGAAAGTATATCAAGTATACAGACCAAAATTGATAATATTAAAAATGAAGAAGATATTTCACTTTTAAGTGATGAAGATAAATTAGTTCTAGAACTACAATATAAAATGCAAATTAACTATTCTATTCTGAGGTATCACAAAACAAATAATCTATTGCAAGAAAATTATGAAGAATCTTTTTATGAATTCATTACAAAAAATAATTTAATAAAAAATGATATATTATCAATAAAAAGTTATATTCCAAAAGAAAATGGAATATTTCAAAATTATAATTTAATTCGTAAATTAATATATGAAAATCTATTATCTATATATATATGCTTTAAATTTTTAAATTATTTCAAAAAAGATTTTGAAAATGAGAAAAAATTATTTTTAGATATGTTTATGGATTTACTGAAATATGATTCTGAAAATAGAAATAATAATGAAATATATATAATCAATGAACACATACTCATAATGCTATTAATAAATATTAATCAGAATTTTGATGATATCAAAGTTTTAATACCATATTTGAAAGAGGGACTTTTCACTAAAATTATATCTTTGAAATTCAACAAAAATGATGCCAATATTAATTTTAATGAAAATAAATTTAAATATTTTGTCACAATTAATGAATGTTTTAAGCAGTTTGTAATTAAAATATTTAGTGAAGAAAAAATGTTACAAAATTTAATAGAAGGTGTAATTAAATATGCATGGGCGAATGTCAAGGATGAAAACTCTGAAATATATGTAGAAGACTTTTTGGACTTATGCTCTGAATATGCTAAAGACAATGAGGAATTGTTTGAAAAAGCACTTTTGAATGTGTTTGACATTGTTGAAATTGAAAATAATAAAAATAGAACTGTGGAAAAGGATAAAGATAAAGATAAATTAAATAGTACTAAAAAAGTAAAATATGCTTTTAGATTGAAACCAATGTTTGAAAAAAGCATACAAAATATCAAAAATGAATTAAAAAATCCCGAAAATAAAGATAAAGAAAAGGAAAAAGAAAAGAATAAGGATAAAGATAAGGATAAAGCAAAAGACAAGGATAAAGACAAAGATAAAGAAAAGAATAATGAAAATGATGAAAAAATTGATGATAATAAAAATATGGATATTGAGAAAGAAAGCGAAAAACAAATAGAAAAAGATATAGGCAAACAAATGAGTTTATCTCAAGGTCAATCTAAAAAGAAAAAGAATGCTTTACAGACCCCTATTAGGCCCAAAAGTAAAGAAGAACCTAAGACACAACAAATAAATAGTGTCAAAAAAAAGATAGAAGAACAAATGGAGCAAATTTCCCAATTATTTTCAGACACAAATAAATCGATTTTCCACCATTTATTAAAACATATTTGGGCTACCACTTACAAAGTCGAAAAGGATATAGAAAAAAGTGAGCCAAATAAAATATTTTCTAGAAATTATATCATAGATTTAGACACTTCTCTTATAGCTTTAACAAAAATATTATATTGTTTTCCTTCCTATCTTTCTTTAGTTAATAGATTTCATAATGGAAAGAAGCATAAAACAAGCTTTTTCAATTTTATAATAAGAAATATTATTCCAGTTTTGAATTACTATCATTATCATGTGATATTACCTGCTCATGTAAATAGCAATGAAGAACTTATTGATATAGTTAGTAGAGAAAAAAATGATACTTTAAGAAAATATGGAAATAGAGCAAATTCATATATGAGTTTTATGGAATCTTTCAGATATATGAATATTATTACATCTCTAGTGCAATCTATGACATATAAAAAAAGGAATATGAATGACGATGAAAATCTCTTATTAAATAAATGCAGAAAAAAATTATTATTTGAATTAAATAGCTCTTTAGCAGAAATAACAAAAAAAATAAAAGATTTCAATTCTTTGCATAATAACCCACACACAGCTCTAAAAAGTATAATTTTATTCAAAAGTAATATCATTGTTTTATTTTCAATGACAGAATTTCATGAAGACAGTCACATATATAGTCAATATAATCCTTTTGAAATATCTAATTTAGTTTTTAGCAAGGATTACGAAATCATCAAAAACATAAGCATAATTTTAAAAAATATGAAAATTAATAACAAAAATGAAATATATCATGAAATGGGCATAAAATATTTGGGCAATTTATTCAAATTTATAAGAATAAATTCAAAAATAAAAATTAAAAATAAAACAAATGATATAAATATTGATTCCGAGCATGAAATTGAAGGAGAAGATGGCGATATTGATATAAATGGAAATTCAAATGAAAACGAAGAAAATGAAGAAGATGAAGACAATGAAGACAATGAAGGAAACGAAGATGAAGAAATGCTATCTGAAAGTGATTCTTTTTCTGATGCTGAAGATGAAGGCGACGATTCCGATTTAGAAAATGATAATTTTATAGAAGAAGACGACGATGACGAAGAGGATGAAGATAATGAAGAAGATGAAGAAAATAATGAAGACAACGACTATATAGACGAAGATGATGACAATGAGTTATTTGATATTGGAGAACAAAATAACGAAGATGAAAATAATGAAAATGAAAATAATAATAACAATAATAATAATAACGATGAAAATAATAATAATAACAATAATGAAAATAATAATCAAAGAGTAGAAGAAATAAGAAACAGAGTTAGTGGTTTAAGTGCTAGTAATTATTTTGAGCAAAATGAGAATGAAAATGACAATGAAAATGATAATGAGAATGAAAATGAAAATGAAGAAGAAGATGTAGATGTGGAATTTGAAGATATGGAAGATGAAGAAAATGATAATGATGATGATAATGAAGGAGACTTTGAAGTGTCACTATTTTTAGGAGGAAATAATGGTAATAATAACAACGATATGAATAGGATGGAAATAATTGAAAATAATGACTCACATTCTGAAAGCCATATTAATAATTATCATAGGAATATAAGTGGTCTTAGATTTAATTTTAATTTTTTGAGAAGAAGAAATAATGATATTGAATCGGCTTGCAATCACAGAGAAAATAATGATGATTATGCCCTATTTTATAATCCATTTTTAGAAACTATGAATAATGGCCAAAATTCTGTAAAATCTGAAATGGAATTATATTTTGAGGAGTCTGCTTGCTTCCCATTTAATATTTATAGATATAAAGAAAATAATAGTTTGATCCTATTTTATAAACCAAATGAAGGTATAAAATTAGTCAATAAAAAGAATATTGAAATAGTTGAAAAAATGACTAATATATTTTTATATAACTATATTTTCCCTTTTGACATTAGCTATAAAAGATATTTTAATTTTGCTTTAATTGGTGCAAAAGAAAAAACAATGAACTTTTATTCAAAGGAAATTGAAAGAATTAAGGAAAATTACTCTTCTATATGCTATATTAATGATGGATGGGACAGAAAAGTAAAAAGGGAAAAAAACAATACATTTAAAGAAATAAAAAAATATCTTTTGGAAAATGGAAATATTATAAAATTGGAAGTTAACAAAGAAGAAAAGCAAAATGAAGATAATAAAGACAAAGATAAAGACAAAGTTGATGACAAAAAAGATAATGATAAAAATAATAAAATGATAGATATTCTTAATAAGGGGTATGCTAGAAATATATCCCATTTTGCTAATATGGATATTGAACAAAATTTAGCTCTGTCAGAATTAACTATGTTTGATAAATTTTACTCTCCTTTGCATAATAATGATGAGAAAAAAGATAAAGAGAAAGAAGATAAGAAAGAAGAAAAAGAAGAAAAAGAAAAAAATGATGCAAATGAAGTTATTGAAGAAAAAAAAGAAGAAGACAAGGATAATGAAGATGAAGCAAAAAATGAAAATAATATGCAAATTGAAGAAAATGAGGATAATAATAATAATAATATTAATAATAATGAATCAAAAGATAAAGAAGATAATATTATTAATAATAAAATTGAAGAGGATAAAAATGTTAATGATAATAAAAATGAAGTAAAAATTAGTGATATTAATAATAAGGAAGAAAATGATAATAATAACAATAAAGAAGGTAAAAATGATATTCATAATAATGATAATGAAGATAAAAATAATAATAATGAAAATAAGAATGATATTACTAAAGATATTAATAATAATGAAAATAAAAATGATGATAATAATAATGAAGTTAAAAATGAAAATAATAATGAAATAAACAACAATGAAAATAAAAATGATGAAAATAAAAATGATGAAAATAAGAATGATGAAAATAATAATGCTCAAAATAATAATGAAAATAATAATCAAAATATAGACAATCAATTCATAGTAGAGCTCCCCCCTGACCTCCGTGAAGAAATCCTTTTAAATTTAGATCCAACGATGGTTCCCAACTTATCCCCTGACCTCCAGCAGGAATATCATCGATTAGTAAATCGTAATAATTTAATGCTTTTGGATTTCCCTAATCTCCAAGGATCATCAGAACTAAATGCAAACTCCCCAAATGAAGATATTATTTTCCCACTAAATGTGAGAGACTTTTTCCATGAAATATATTATAGAAAAATTGACCTTAGTGAAGATTGGGATGAGATCAGATACAATAAACTTCATTTAAAAAAAAATAGATACACAAAAGAAGAAATATTATCAAATTCAAAACATAATAAAGAATATTCTTCAACTATTTTACAAGTATTTGATGACGACTTCATAGAAAATTTATTTGTATATAACATAAAAACAATAATCACATATAAACAGAAATATCAAAACATTAATATAAATGCATATTTCCAATTACTGAATGAACTAATAATGAATGTGCATTTAAGACATAAAATATTAGACCTAATTTTCATGTTATGGATTTGCGATTCCGCCTGCATCAAAAATCTATCTAAAAATAAAAATTTCATCGAAAAAAACAGTTTAATTAAAAATTTGTATTATTTGTATATTGAAATGGATTTAACTGAGGATTATTATTTCGATGATTATGACCAATTTTTCCAAAATTTTTCTGGAAATTACCAAAAAGAGATGAAAAAGTACTTTTTGCAGACTGCATATAATGAGAAAGGAGGATATATATCTTTGAAGAACAAAAAGGAATACTTAATCACAAAAAACTCTCAGAACATAAAAGAAATATTAAACCTAAAGTATGACAAAGGTGAAAACGTCTTGAGCAATTTACTTAGTTTGATAATGATAAACAGTAAAAGCGATATAAAAAAAATTTTTAGTATTAAAATATTCACTAATATAATACAAAACTGTTTCAAAACTCCCAAAGATGAAATAAATCAAAATAAAGATAATAAAGACAATAATAACAAAGAGGGTAATAATAAAAATAATAATAATAATATTTTGCATATAAGTTGTGTTACTATAGAGAAAATAATAGACTTATTTAATAATTTTGAAATATCGTTAGATTTGCAAAAAGGAACAAAGTCAAATAATCCTACTTCTTTATTGAATGAACTAATGTTAGATAATAATGTGTATCAGTTACTTTTAGATGTTTTACTAAAAAGAATCACACATCTTAAAACAGAAATAACAAATGAAATGGATACATTTTTCAATAATAAAAAATTGGACATTATCTTATTCAGTAAGCCGTTGCCTGAAATAATTTTATTCAAACTTATTAAATTCATCAATAGTATCAATAATAATATCAATAAAAAATATTATACTAAATCTAATAATTTGTCACCAACTAAAGAAGAACAGGAAATAATAGAAAAAAATATCAAAATAAAAAAAGAACTATTTGCACAATATAAAGTATTCATAGGAAAAATAAGTGATATACTTTTCTCTTGTTGGGAGCAATTGAATAAATTATTATATGATATAAATATCATGTTAAAAGATGACCAAAAAACAATAGCATCAAAATTAAATAGGTTGATACCATATTTAGAATCATTCATAACCTTGTCTCATTTACATTTTATTTTCTATGGAAATAATTCTTCAGCAAGCGTTGCAAGCAAATTTGTCATAGAAGCAAATTATAAAGCAGAGCAAAAGTCTCCGTCAAGAAATAATCTATCATCATTTAGTGATTCTTCATTTATTAAATTCTTTTATAATTTCTGCGAAAAAAATAAAAAAGTTATAAATATAATTCTCCGTCGATACCCAAAGAAGTTCCCAAATGAATTAATTATTAAAATTTCATCCATATTAGATTTAGAAAATAAGAAAAAATATTTCAAGCAAGAATTAAGAAAACTTCCATATAAGAATGAATATTTACGTATAAAAGTCAGAAGAAATGGCTCTGAGTTATTCACTGATTCATTTGGTTCTTTGACACACAGAAAACCTGAGCAATGGAGAAGTAAATTGATGGTCACATTTGAAGGGGAAGAAGCAGTCGATGCCGGGGGGGTCAGGAGAGAATGGCTTACTATTTTAGCAAAAGAAATGTTTAACCCTAATTATATGTTGTTTACTTTAGCAAAAAATGGAACTACTTATACTATAAATAGCGATAGTGGAAAGTATAATCCTGACCATTTAAAACAATTTGAATTTGTCGGAAAAATAATGGCTAAAGCTATTTTCGATGGAATGATGTTAGATTGCTATTTCACTAGAATTATATATAAATTAATAACAAATACTCCGCTAAGTTATCATGATATGGAAGATTATGATCCGGTTTTTTACAATTCTCTTAAGTGGTTATTAGAGAATGATTTTACAGATAGTGACACTTATTTAACTTATTCATATAATCATGATAATTTAGGCGATATGCAAATTGTTGATTTAATTGAAAATGGAAGAAATATAGATGTTACAGAAGCAAATAAGTTTGATTATGTTCAAAAATTATGTAGTTCAAAACTATATGAAACCATCAAGCCACAAGTTGAAGCTTTATTAAAAGGTTTTTATGAAATTATCCCACAAAAATTAATATCTATATTCAATTATCGTGAATTAGAACTAGTCATAAGTGGTCTACCCACTATTGATATAAAAGATTGGAAAAATAATACAGAATATGAAAATTATAATACGGAATCACCTGTTATTAAAAACTTCTGGGAAATAATTGAAAGTTTTGATAATGATGAAAGAGCTGAATTTTTGCAATTTGTAACTGGATGCTCTAAGGTACCCCTTGAAGGTTTTAGTGCTTTACAAGGTATAGGAGGTGTAAATAAATTTAAAATTTCTAAAGTTTTCGAAAAAGATTTCGAGAGATTGCCTACTGCTCATACATGCACAAATCAGTTAGATTTACCTGAATATCCTAATAAAGAAATATTATATGAAAGATTAACTTTTGCAATTAAAGAAGGAAAAGGATTTGGATTTGTATAGACAATTAAATAATATATTTTATGAATTTTTCAAACTTTATATAGAATAATTAAATAATTATTTATTATTATTATCAACTATATAAATAAAAAGATTAAAATAAAATATTTCAATATGGGGATTGGGGATTGGGG
>Ga0247611_10008920_pt1 | contig 12213 bp, 13 predicted proteins | sample 177DNAGHGhighgp2_FD_192422 | JGI IMG/M metagenome (GOLD analysis project Ga0247611, IMG submission 192422) | Sheep rumen microbial communities from Palmerston North, Manawatu-Wanganui, New Zealand - 1770 DNA GHGhigh gp2 | ecosystem: Host-associated > Mammals > Digestive system > Stomach > Rumen... | reverse complement strand
AAATAATCCTACTTTATTGTCTTTAATTATCTGTGTAACTGAAATTGTATCGTCTTCTACAATTCCTGCCATTTCGTTTTTAAGGCGTATGTATCGTCCTCTATCCAGTTCAATAGCTACTACTTCCGGGTGTTGTTCATAAATAGCATCCTTAACTTCATCAACACTGTCTGATGATACATGTGCAGTACCTATTATAGTTAAACATTCTCTTTTCAATAAAAACACTTCTTTTATTATTATATTATCTAATTATTATGAAATCTAAATATATAAATTTAATCTTTAATTAAGGTTAATTGGTTATTTGAATACAAAGCCACATTATCAGTAATATTTTTTTTACAGCAGCAATCGATATCCTGCACATATCCTAATGAAGTCAGGCGTTTTCCAGAGCGGGAATTATGAAACCCTTTTTTTACATATTCATCATCTCTGCTGGCCATTATTGCCGCTTTTGCAATATCGTTTAGTTCATATTCCTCTAAATTTTCACAAATCCAATAGAGAATTTCACCGGATGCCAAAAAATCTTCAAGGGCAAATTCTCCTTTTACACCAGCCATGACCACATCAATATGGTTTTTGGACAGTTTCACGGATTTTTCACCAACGGCTTTTGCGTTTACAAGTGATCCCACAAGAACTGTAGAATTCATATTTTCTAAAATTCTAGTGCCGTTGCTTGTTGTTAAAATCATGGTGTTTTCATCACTTTCATATTCCTCGGCAAGTATCGGGGAGTTTCCAATATCAAAGCCTTCAATTTTCACGCCGTTTCTTTCTCCGGCCAAAACACCGCCTAATTCTTTTTTTAGATTAAAAGCCTGTTCTTGTGTGAAACATGGTACGATTTTTTCAAAATTGTTAAGTGCCAATGTTATTGTTGTACTTGCCCTGAGTGCATCAACCATTATGGAAATGTCTTCACTGACAGTTGTCTCTAAACTTAATGTGACCTTCATGATGTAATTTATATTATATGTTAATATATAATATATAGTATGAAAATTATCACAACACCTATGTGTGAAGAAATCGTAAAACTGGCAGGAATCTCAGAGTATATTGTTAATAAGTTTCCTGATGAAGAAGAAGGGGATTTGGCTATTGCACTATCTGAAAGCAATGTGGAAATGGATTGTGTGCCTATAAAAATCAACACTCCATCACAGATTTTTGAAAGCATTAAAAAAGTTTCTAAAATTAATGAAAAAGAGCTGTCAGATGAGGATGTGCTGGCTTTTTTTAATGATTATGAACTTTCAAAAAAATATTTGAATTTTAATTTTAAAAGGGATGTGAATGTTAAGGTTTATTCTAAATTTTTAAGAGACATAGTTGAAGATGCTGGGTTCAATATAGTGCAAGAAAACTATGACTATGTAATCTATCCTGATTATTTAAAAGAGGATGTTAAAGAAAGTGAAAATCTTGTAGAAATACCTTCTCATAACTGCATTTCTAAAAATCCATTTGAAAAAGTGGAAGTCAGATATGCCATTTTAGAAAGTTTAATATAATATAGGATTTAAAACTTTAATCATAATAAAATTGCATTTTTAAAGAGTTGTTTATATGTATGAAACATTAATATTTACTGGCGGAGTTCACAAAAGTGAAGAGATTAAAGAGTTAATTGAAGATTTGGGAGGTTTTATTCTCCAGGACAGCATTCAACAAATGGAATTAGTTTTAAATATGGCTGTTCCACTGGAAGATGTTGATAAAATTGAAAAGAAATCTTCTGAATTATTAGGTAAAATATCTGTTGCTCCTATGGCCGGTTCTGAAATAGCTATTGTTTCACCAACTCTTGCAAGACACCATTTGCCTCATGCGGCATGCGATATTTCCGAATATCTGCGTGAATTCGGTGCAAAAGATAACATGATTGGTCTTGCAAGGGGAGATGGTAAAGGTACAGCAGGTATCACTGAAGAAGAAAAAAGTTTAATAGAAGAACATGACATAGCTATTTTTGCATTAGGCAGTTTTGAAAACTGCATTAAAGAAAAAGCGTTCTTATATGATACTATTGACATACCTGTAATTGTTACCGGATCACCTTACATGTCTTCAGATGAACTTCCAGGCGCAGATGCATATGTCGGAGGTCTCGGCAGGATTCCTAGAAGACTTAGAAGAGGTCCGGATATACGTGCATTAGATAATTTGGTTGAAACTATAGAACAAATATTAAATGACAAAAAACGTGAAATGGCTCTTGACCCACCGTTAGTCCCATCTATTGTTGTAAAAAATGCAATTGAAAATCAAGTTAAAGAAATTAAAGATGTAATTTCTCCGACACCAGTAACTTCACAACTGGATGGTGTTCGTGTAAAACTAAATTATGACAAATATGCAGATGTAATTGGAAATGTCATTATTGACGGCAAAAAACTATCTGAACTTGCTGAGATAAAAAAATCATTCATGTATGATTATATCTTAGTTAAAATCAACAGTGAGAGTTCTCTTGTAGAGGATTCAAACTAATCTTTTTTTTATTTCATTATTCTCATTCCAAAGAAATTCACGGCATCCACTAAATCGTTGAATTGTTCTAACTCTCTTTCTATAACATTTTCGTCAGTCATATCAATACTTAGTTCACCATCAACTGTTAATGTGTCAGGACCACGACCAACAATTCTTTCAACGCCGTCTGAGCTTAAAATTCTCTCAGCATCTAATTGATGGACAAATGAACGTCCAGGTATGATTACTGCTTCTTTTATGTCGCTTAAATCCAATTTTTCCAAGTCTTCTTTTGTAATTAAACATGCAATTTCCTTTTCACAGGCAACAACATTGACATTGTCTCCGGTTTCCAGTTTTGAAAATATTTTTGAGATATAAGGTTCAGCAATTTTGGATGTAATGATTGTGGCCTCACCGGTAATAGGTTTAATAAACTGTAGAAATATTTCATTTTCAGGACTGGCGATTGCAAATGGCCCTCCAGTTTCAGGATCGCATACTGGGGTTCCGCTTACTCTGAATTTATATTCTTTATTGATTTGTTTAACCAACTCGGAAAACTCTTCAACAGGTTGTGATTCAATGCCTTTTATGATTGGTTCGTTGCCTAATATCAGACCTTCATTAAAGGTATTTGCAAATCTCATTAAAAGCATTCCTTTTGCACCCCATTGTTCTAATGAGTTGCATGTTTCCCGTAATACGTCTCCGTCATTGACTCCAGGTATTATTACTGCAGCACCGGTCAGGTCAATGTTTTCACAAAATATTTGACAGGATTTAAGGGCTTCCTGTGGATTTGGGTCTTTTACCCATTGTTTTCTAAGCACAGGATCTGAAGCAAAAATAGTAAATGAAACTTCCTTAACTCCATTATTTATTAAGTTTGTAGCAGTTGAACTGTCAGTTATCCCTTTGCCGCATGTATATCCTAATATTGACGGTATTGAAAATTGATTCAAATTAGCAGTAAGGCTTTCAAGGTAAGGATAACAGCTTATGTCTCCTCCACCGCTTATATATGCGGAAATTTCACTGCCTCCCCTATTCATCATCAGAGCACTTTGAACCTGATTCATAACTTCAAATGGGGTTTTAAATGCTCCTTGGGATTCAGCTACTCCTTTACTACATCTTTCACAGCCAATTTTATTAGGTAAACAGTGAGCACAGCCAAATACTTTAATATCTTTAACCTTTCTGAAGTAACAGTATTTGCAAAAACCGTTACAATCTTTACCAGGTATTCCTCCAACATCTGCTACAACTTGCATATTATATTATTCTTTAATTCATTTTATTTATAAATGAAGTATGAATTTTCAAACCAAATTTTTTTATTACTTTTAGTATTATTTATTAACATATAGGGGTAAAAGTAATAATTTATAATTTTTCTTTATTTTTAATATTAATTATTAAAATTTCATATTTTTTTATTTAACTATGTGAATATTTCTTTTAAAGAATTATTAACGTTAAATAAAGATTTATTTTATTTTATAAATGGTTTTATTGATTTAAAAAAGTATTACTTTTGAACCCATTTTTCTTAAAATTTTTTTCTTTTATTATACTTTATAAACTTTTCTAAAATGTTTCATAGGTAATCTTTATATTATATCTTTAATAAAATAAAATTTGTATACCATATGGCTGGCTATTGCAAAAACTTGCTTTGTAGCTAAATACTCAATTTGGTAAAAAAATTTACCATTGAGAGTGGTATATTAGTTAAACTCTATTTATTTAGGAGGGAAAAAATGGCAAAGTTTGATGATAAAATCGATTTATTCGATGATAGAGGCAACGAAATTGCATCTGGCATACCAATCGAAGCTATCAGTCCATTAAGAAACCCTGCAATTAAAAACATCGTACAAGGTGTAAAAAGAACAGTTGCAGTAAACTTAGAAGGACTCGAAAAATCTGTTAAAACCGCATCCGTCGGTGGAGACAAATCTAGAATTTTAGGAAGAGAATTAGACCTCGATATTGTTGCAAATGCAGAAGCAATCGCAGACAAAATGAAAGAAACCATTCAAATTTCTGAAGGTGACGATACTAAAGTTGAACCGATTTCAGGAGGAAAAAGGTTATTAGTACAAGTACCAACTCAAAGAATTGACGTTGCTGCTGAATACTCTGTAGCTCCTTTAGCTACTGCAACTGCGTTAGTACAAGCTGTTATTGACATTTGTGATGTAAGCATTTACGATGCTAACTTTGTAAAAGCTGCAGTATTAGGTAGATACCCACAATCTGTAGACTACAAAGGATCTAACATTGCAACCATGTTAGATATTCCACAAAAGCTCGAAGGTGCAGGTTATGCTTTAAGAGGTGTAAAAGCAAACGATTTCGCTGCTGCTACTTTGAAAAACACTTTCCAAGCTACCGCATTAGCATCTATCTTCGAACAAACTGCTATGTTTGAAATGGGAGACGCTATTGGTACTTACGAAAGATTACACTTATTAGGTTTAGCTTACCAAGGTTTAAACGCTGATAATTTAGTAATGGATTTAGTAAAAGACAACGCAACTGAAGGTACTGTTGGTAGTATTGTACAAGCAACTATCGCTCGTGCAGAAGCTGATGGAGTAATTGCTCCTGAAAAATCATTAACTGACTTTAACATCTACAACACTGATGATGCAGCTAAATGGAACGCATATGCTGCTGCTGGTGCTGTAGCTGCTACTATGGTTAACATCGGTGCTGCTCGTGCTGCTCAAGGTGTACCATCTACTTTATTATACTTCAACGATAACATTGAATTCGCTACCGGTTTACCAAGTATCGACTATGGTAGAGCAGAAGGTGTAGCTGTAGGATTCTCCTTCTTCAGTCACTCCATTTATGGTGGTGGAGGCCCTGGTCTCTTCAACGGTAACCACGTTGTAACAAGACACAGTAAAGGATTCTGTATCCCTTGTGTAGCTGCTGCTATGTCCTTAGATGCAGGAACACAACTCTTTTCACCAGAAGCAACTTCTGGTTTAATTAAAGAAGTATACAGTCAAATTGATGAATTTAGAGAACCTATCAATGCTGTTGCAATTGCAGCTGATGAAATTAAAGGTGACATCTAATTAATTTAAACAAATCTAATTTGAAGGTCAAAAAATGGATATTGAAATATTTCCTCACAGAGTTCTTGGAAGTGACACAACTGAAAAGTTGTTGAACGACTTAGAATCTATTGAAGATGTAAGAAGAACTGTTATTCATGGTCCAAGATTTCCAAAAACAGAAGAAACTTTACCTCCACAGTATAGGGAACGTAGAGTAATTAATGTTAATGGTGAGGATGTAGTTTTACAAGTTAAAACTGGTAGAATTTTTGTTGAATTAACATTAGAATCTACCATTAAAGAAATTGAAGAAGTCTGTAAAAAAGATATTCCTTTTGGTTTTGATATTAATCAAGATAGATCCAATTATATTAGAAAAGAAAAAACTGTTTCTGATAGGATTAAATATGGGGATATTGATTTGCCAGATGAATTAATTGGAATGACAGATCAATATTCAACTTTTGAAGACCATGTGAATGTAATTAAAAAGGATGATGCAGATTAATATGATAGGGCGTTGTACTCACGTAGTGGATTGTAGAGAAGCAAGTGGTATGGGTAAAGGTGGAAGTCTTGCTCAAAGAGGTACTTTCGCTGAATGTGGTACCGATGTTTGCGCGGTAGCTATGTCTCCAGGACGTAGACACATTACCAAGCCGGTTTGTGAAATTACTTTCGGATTACGTGAAGCAAATGTTTTAACAAGTACCGTAGTTCTCAATGCTGGTGCGGGTGTTCCTCATGATGCTCCTGCTTCAGGTGGTACATTGTTTGGACTAACTGATAAAGAAGTTGAACAATTAAGTAATTTTAAATTACTTGTAATTCACTTAGGCGGAGTTGCAAATCATATTATATACAAAGCAAGATTAATTCTTAGGAACGTTAACAAACCATGTATTATTATATGTGAATCACCAGTTGATTGTGAAGACTTTGCAAAAATAGGTGTAAAAACTTCAAAGGTCATGCCAAATTACGAAGATGTTAAAACACAAGGAACTATTGTAGATATTGTCACAGGTGTTATCCGTGGTGAAACAATTTCACAGGAAAAATTAGATGAAATTATTAGAAAAGTTAAATTAGCATTAGGAGATGCATAATTATGGTACAAATTTATCCAGGTACTTCTCAGGTTGCTCAAAATAGAAGAAACTTTTGTGACCCTGAACATGAGTTAGAAAAGTTAAGAGAAATCGCTGATGAAGACGTAGTAAAAATATTAGGTCACAGAGCTCCAGGTGAAGAATACAAATCTGTTCACCCACCATTAGATGAAATGGATGAGCCTGACGACATTGTAAGAGAATTAGTAACCCCTATTGACGGTGCAAAAGCAGGGGACAGGATTAGATACATCCAATTCGTAGACTCAATGTACTTTGCTCCAGCTCAACCTTACTTAAGAGCAAGATCTTACTTATGCAGATGGAGAGGAATTGATACTGGTACATTATCTGGAAGACAAGTAATCGAAGCAAGGGAAAGAGACATCGAAAGATTATCCAAAATCCTCTTAGAAACAGAATACTTCGATACTGCAAGAACCGGTATTAGAGGTGCAGGTGTGCACGGTCACTCCTTAAGATTAGATGAAAACGGTTTAATGTTCGACATGTTAAGAAGACAAGTATTCAACAAAGAAACCGGTAACGTTGAAATGGTAAGAGACCAAATTGGTGTTGACTTGGATGAACCTGTAGTCTTAGGTGAACCATTAGACGAAGAAACATTAAAAGCAAAAACCACTATTTACAGAATAGATGGTGAAGCATACAAAGATGATGTAGAAGCTGTAGAAGTTTGTCAAAGAATTCACGTTTCCAGATCCTTTGGTGCATTTGATCCAAACGCAGGATGGTAGGTAACATGGCTGATAAAAAATTCTTAGATGCAATGAAAAAGAAATTCACTGAAGACCCAACCGAAAAAACAACCCAATTCTATAACATGGGTGGTTGGACTCAATCTGAAAGAAAAACTGCATTTGTAAATGAAGGTAAAGAAATCGCTGAAAAAAGAGGAATTCCAATGTACAACCCAGACATTGGTACTCCTTTAGGTCAAAGGGCTTTAATGTCTTACCAATTATCTACTACTGATACTTTTGTAGAAGGTGACGATTTACACTTTATTAACAACGCAGCTATCCAACAAGCTTGGGACGATATTAGAAGAACTGTAATTGTAGGTTTAAACACTGCTCACAACGTTCTTGAAAAAAGATTAGGTATTGAAGTAACTCCTGAAACTATTACCAACTACTTAGAAACTGTAAACCACGCTATGCCTGGTGCAGCAGTTGTTCAAGAACACATGGTAGAAACTGACCCATTAGTAGTACAAGATTCCTACGTAAAAGTTTTCACTGGTGATGACGAATTAGCAGATGAAATTGACTCTGCATTTGTATTAGACATCAACAAAGAGTTCCCTGAAGAACAAGCTGAAGCTTTAAAAGCTGAAGTTGGTGGAGCTGTATGGCAAGCTGTAAGAATTCCATCCATTGTAGGAAGAGTCTGTGACGGTGGTACTACCTCCAGATGGTCTGCTATGCAAATTGGTATGTCCATGATTTCTGCTTACAACCAATGTGCTGGTGAAGGAGCTACTGGTGACTTCGCATATGCATCCAAACACGCAGAAGTTATTCACATGGGTACTTACTTACCTGTAAGAAGAGCAAGAGCAGAAAACGAACTTGGTGGAGTTCCATTTGGATTTATGGCAGATATCTGTCAAGCTTCCAGAGTACACGCTGATGACCCTGTAGCAACCTCATTAGAAGTAGTAGCTTTAGGTGCTGCTTTATACGACCAAATTTGGTTAGGTTCCTACATGTCTGGTGGTGTAGGATTCACCCAATATGCTACTGCAGCATATACTGATAACGTATTAGATGACTTTACCTACTATGGTAAAGACTACGTAGAAGACAAATACGGCGACTTATGTTCCGCACCTAACAATATGGACACTGTATTAGATGTTGGTTCTGAAGTAGCATTCTACGCATTAGATCAATACGAAGAATACCCAGCATTACTTGAAACCCACTTCGGTGGTTCTCAAAGAGCTTCCGTTATTTCCGCAGCTGCTGGTTGTTCCACTGCATTCGCTACTGGTAATGCACAAACTGGTTTAAGCGCATGGTACTTGGCTATGTACTTACACAAAGAACAACACTCCAGACTTGGATTCTACGGTTACGATTTACAAGATCAATGTGGTGCAGCTAACGTATTCTCTATCAGAAACGATGAAGGTTTACCACTCGAAATGAGAGGACCTAACTATCCTAACTACGCAATGAACGTAGGTCACCAAGGTGAATACGCTGGTATCGCACAAGCTCCTCACGCAGCTCGTGGAGATGCTTGGGCTTTCAACCCATTAATCAAAATCGCATTTGCTGACAAAAACTTAGTATTCGACTTCAGTCAAGTACGTGCTGAATTTGCTAAAGGTGCATTAAGAGAGTTTGAGCCTGCAGGTGAAAGAACTGTCATCACCCCAGCAAAATAGATAGATAAACACTTAGATAGGTGATTTTTCACCTATCTATTAATTTATAAAAATCAAGTTTACTTGAAAAATTCCAAAAAGTTTATATTATTGGCTTGTAAATATATAAAATAAACAATAATTATTGTGATTTTCAGAGGTTTGTGATTTTTGTATGGAACAAAAATCAAGTTTACTTGAAAACTTTTTGGAAAGTATATTATTGTTATATCATTAGATGATTTTTGTATGGAACAAAAATCAAAATTTCACGTTTATTAAATGATCAATTTAATAAAATAATATGGAGGAAAAAAATTATGGACCCTGTAACATTAGGTGTAGTTGCATTAATGGGTGCAGTTGCTACTATCGGAGGGGCTGCAGAGGACTTAGAATCTGATATTGGTTCTCAAAGTAACCCTAACTCACAAGTTCAACTTGCTCCACAAATGGGACATTTACACCGTATGATAAACAAGGCGGCTTCTGGTGAACCAGTCGCTTATGGTGTTTGGTGTGGTGTTGCTGGTGCTATTGCATACATAGTAATGTCTTTAGGTATGATGCCTATCGTAGCTATTGCAATGGGTGCTTGTGTCGCTGCTTTTGTTCACGCTATTTATACTGTTACATCCCACATGGGAAGGATTGTTGGACAATCCCAATTTGAACAACCATTATTTATGGATGTATTGACTCAATCTTTAGGACCTATTGTAGGTCACGGATTTATAACTAGTTTTTGTATTGTCGGAATTTCTTACTTAATGACCATTCCATTAGGATCTAGTGATCCTTTACACGTATTCCCATTACCACTCTTAGCAATGCTTTGGGGTATTGCTTTAGGTGCTATCGGTTCTTCAACCGGGGACGTTCACTATGGTGCAGAAAGTGAGTATCAAAAATTCGAATTTGGTGGAGGTACTCCTGTAGCTATTCAAGGGGATATCGTTACTAAAGCTCCATTAGGTGCTAAAAACTCTATGGACGTAGTAAACTTCTGTGCTAAATTCGGTGGACCATTAACTGGTTTCTGTTTCGGTCTCGTTGTATTCTTTAGTTTCTGGAATACAGTAGTATTTGGAGTATATGGTGGTATTATTGTAGGTATTATAATAATTATCTTATTAATTATCATGGATAATTACTTAGAAGTATTTGCAAGAAATAAATATGGACCATATGAGGAAGAATAAGGAGGTTTCGATTATGGATCCAATTACTTTAATTTTATTCATCGCAATAGGCGGTATTATGATTGGTGCAGGTGTGCACTTTATTCCTGTAGGAGGAGCTCCTGCAGCAATGTCAACAGCTACTGGTGTAGGTACTGGTACTGCTATGTTAGCTGCTGGTGCAGGTTTAACAGGTCTTATTACTGCTGCAACTATGACAGGTGAACCATTCTATATAATCGGAATAGGTGGTGCTATAGGTGCTATGATCATGATGGGTATTACCATGCTCATTGCAAACTTAATCTACATCTTCGGTGTAGGTATTGTTCCTGCTGCATCTAAAGTGCCTGTAGACTGGATTACCAAACGTAACCAAGAAGCTTATAAAACTCCTGGTACCGAAGGTCACGGTGTACCAGTAACTTCATTTGTAAGTGGTCTTATTTGAGGACTCCTTGGTGGTTTCGGTGGTGGATTAGTCTACTACGGAATTAACACTGCTGTTAATGAAAGTACCTTTGTAACCGATCCTGCTATCAGTATTGGTTTAGCTGCTATTTTAGGTGTAGGTGTGTTCTTTATTAACTCTGTAATTGCTTCTTATAACATCGGTGGTACCATTGAAGGTATGCACGATCCAAAATTCAAAAGAATTGGTACTGGAGCTCTTGCATGTGCTATCGCATCTATCGTTGTCGGAATATTTTGTGTTATTTTAACTGGAGGTTTCTAAATGTCTGCTGGTGGAAGTGCTGACGGTGCAGCTGCAGGTGCAGTAAGCTCAACTATGTTATTAGCTTTAGGTATCGTCGGAGGATTACTTTGTATATATGTATCCGGATTTTTAGGAGATGTTGTTGGCCCAGTTATTGCTGGTATCGGTGCAGTATTAGCTATCATTTGGGGAGCAGATGCTATCCGTAGAGTAGCTAGTTACGGTTTAGGTACTGGTGTACCATCTATAGGATATATGTCACTTTCCGTAGGTGTAATTTCCGCATTAGCTGGTCTCAGTTTAGCAACCAAATTTAACATTCATATGTTAGGACCAATTGCAGGTTTTGTCATTGCTGTAATTATCGGAGCAATCATTGCTATCGTAGCAACTAAAATTGTAGGTATGAAAATCCCTATCATGCTCCAATGTACTATCGAAATTGCAGGTGCAGCTACCTTATCCATCTTAGGATTTGCTGTTGCTATTGCAGGTAGTTACGACATGATGGTAGTATACGAACACGTTGTTGCAACTGGTTTTATTGCTGTATTATTTATTATGTGTACTATGGCTATTCAACACCCATTCAACGCATGTTTAGGACCAAACGAAGACCAATTAAGAACTCTCAAATGTGCAGCATCTACTGCATTCTTATCAATGACTCTTGTAGGTCTCATGTCTGTCACTACTGGTGGACTCGGTTGGTTTGTTGTATTCATCGTTGGTTTAATTGGATGGATTGTATCATTCAGAGCATTTGTATTAGCTTCATGTAATGATGCTGCTTCAACCAAATGGGCTGGATTATGGCCTAAAGTAGAACAATAGATTAGGAGGAATTGAATATGGCTCAAATGTTACCTATGGTACAAATTGTACCTGAAATGAATTTCGCATATGACCCTGTCACAGGGATTATCGGATCATCTTTAGGTTCAGGAGTTGTTCTCCTAACTATGGATGAAGTAGAAGAACAAGTAGCAAAAGTTGAATTAGCTGCTGATGAATTAATGGCTTCATTAGACCCATACACAAGCCCTGTTGGCTCTTATCCTGGTAGGGAAGGATCCTATGTTACTGCAGGATTATTAACTAACATGGTATATGGTTTCTTATTAGCAACATTCATTATATTTGCTGCATTACCAATCTTACAAGTATTGGGGGTATTATAGATGGCTGATAAAAAAGCTCCTGCAGATGGCTGGCCGGTTATCAGTGGGGATTACAT